>Ga0208975_1000670_pt1 | contig 15919 bp, 6 predicted proteins | sample GreLakmeER78MSRF_FD_187700 | JGI IMG/M metagenome (GOLD analysis project Ga0208975, IMG submission 187700) | Freshwater lentic microbial communities from great Laurentian Lakes, MI, USA - Great Lakes metaG ER78MSRF (SPAdes) | ecosystem: Environmental > Aquatic > Freshwater > Lake | place: Great... | reverse complement strand
CTGTAATGTCAGAAGAACTTGGATTAGGATAAACTTTAAGATCATTACTATTAGAAGATAATGAATTAATTCCAACACATTCGTATACAATAACAGACACAAAAGCAGTTGAAGTGCAACCATTAAATGTTCCAGTAAGGGTATACATGGTCGAGGCCGTTGGAGATACATTTACTTGTGCACCTTGAATATAATTATTAGTTGAATTCCAAGAATAATTTCCTGCACCACTACCTACCAAAGTTGATCCTTCTCCTTTACATATAGAAGAAGGAACACTAACTGCTGTAACAACTGGTAAAGGAGTTACATTAATTAATTGAGATGTTGTTGAACTACAGCCAAAATTATTTGTACCATAAACCGAATAAGTTGTACTTGCTAATGGCGATACAGACAAACCGGCTCCTGCAGAACCATTGCTCCATAAATAAGTATTAGCTCCAACTGCTAATAAATTAGCTGAGGATCCTAGACAAAGTGATTGATTATTAGTTAGTATAGAAACCACAGGTAATGGATTTACAGTAATTAATTTAGATGCTGTATTTGAACAACCTGTTAATGTTGAAGTGGCTGTTACAACATAAGTTGTATTTACTGATGGATATGCAGTTATTAAATTCCCTGTTGATCCGTTGTTCCATGAAAAAGAATTCGCACTTCCTGAAACAGCTAACACTATAGGTTGACCAGCACAAATGGTTGAAACGGGTGAACTTATTACTAATGATGAAGGATTTAATTGACATGGTGCAATAATTTCAAAATCATCCCAAGTTAAATAAGGTGCTCCAGATCCAGAATATGTTGCAGAAACGCCAAAGTAATACATGCCAGATGAACCTACTGTGAAAGTATTACTTAATAATTTGTAAGCACCTGAAATTGCAACCCCATTAGTTGAACATACTGTTACCTGACCAGCGGCTGATTGAGCAGGGCCAGCAGATATTGCTAAATTTTTCCAATTTAAACCTACCCCTGCAACATCTGTTTTAAACCAAAGAGAAGTTGAATAAGTAATGCCTGAGTTTAGTTGGATTCCATTTGAATAAAAAGTTCCTGTTGAAGAGTTAAAAACACCAAATTTATTTCCCGAGCGTGCGGTTCGATTACCTGTTGTTCCGGCAGTAAAAGTTTGGCAGGCACCACCAGTTCCTGTAGAAGACCAAGAGCAATTAGGCAACATGTTATTCATACCAATTGCTTCAAACCCTTCAAAATATGGAACGGTATTAGTAGTTGTAAGGGCTACATTTACAGAAGCTGTTGTGGCTACTATACTTTGATTACTGTTAGTACAAGTAATTATGGCTGAATAAAAAGTAGGGACAAATAAAGGAGTTGTTGTGTATGAAGTTAAAGTTGCATTATTAATTGCTGTCCAGGGACCAACTGATGAAACTGTAGAAAATTGCCATGCATAAGTGATACCATTAACTGTATAAGTATTTGCTAAATTAGCAACAATGCTACTACCTGGGCAAACTTGAAAAGTTGGTGTAATAACTGAATTAGCATCAGGCTGACCAGCACAAGGAGTTGGCGGAATAATTAATTGGTCGGCTTTGTAAGCTAGAGTACCTCCTGGATGATTTGAACAAGGGCAACAACCGCTTAATACAATACGATGTGGTCCTGTAGCATTGCATGACCAAAAAATATTTGAACCTAAACTACAAAAATCGTCATTAAATGCTTGCGCAACATTTAAACTATTAGTAATAGTCAAATAAGGATCGCCTACGTAAGAGCCACCACCATCGCAATAAGTAAAGGTATAATTTATACCTGCTTGTGCCATAAAATCATAATAAATTTGAGAGTTTGCGCCAGCAACTTGAAGTGACCATGTTAAAACTGGAGTGATAGTTGCCCCTACCGGAGTGCCAATTAAGCATCCTTGAGCTTGAATTTTTGTGTTAACAAGCATTAACAAGCAAATTATTTTTAATAAATTTAATTTACTGTTGAATCGAAGTAAAGTTTTTTTCATATTTAGTTTTATAAAGTTTTGAAAATTAAAAATTAAAAATTAAAGAAACAAATTTTTTTACTTAAATGTTAAAAAAATGCAATGTTATTATTATATTAGTTTTTTATGAGCTTGATTATCTTTACAAAATCATCGGATTTTGTTTTAACATAATAAATACCATTTGATAAAAAGCCAATGTTAAATAGTTGTTTTTTTTCATTTTTCAATTTTTCTAAAACAACTCTTCCTGTTAAATCAATTATCTCAACATCAAAACGAGCATTATTTGCCAATTCTATAGTTAAATCAGAAGAGCTTGGATTAGGGTAAACATAAATAGTATTATCGTTGTTAATTGTAGCATTAATTCCAACACAAGGAGAAACAACTAAAGAAACAAAAGCAGAAGAGCTACAGCCATTGTTTGTTCCTGAAACAGTATAAGTAGTTGAAGAGTTTGGAGAAACATTTACTTGATCTCCATTTAAATAGTTAGAATTAGAAATCCAAGTATATGTTGATGCTCCGCTCCCAACTAAAGTCGCAACTTCTCCTTTACAAATAGAAGAAGGTATACTATTAGCAATAATTACAGGAAGAGGTATAGCATTAATAAATTGACTTGCTGATGCACTGCAACCAAAGCTATTTGAACCATAAACAGAGTAGGTTGAGCTAACATTAGGAGAAACAACAAGAGCCTGGCTTGTTGCCCCATTGCTCCATAAATAAGTATTAGCACCATTAGCTAACATACTAACAGAAGATCCTATACAAACAGATTGACTAATTGATATAATTGATATAATTGGGCTGGGGTTTACCGAAATAAATTTTGATGCAGAATTTAAGCAGCCTGTTAAACTAGAAGTACCAGTTACTACATATGTTGTATTTATTACAGGAGAAACATTTATTGAACTGCCAGTTGCTCCATTATTCCAGGTGTAAGAATTTGCATTACCTGTAACACTTAAAACTACTGGTTGTCCCGCACAAATTGTTGAAACTGGAGAACTAATAGATAATGAAGAAGGGTTTAGTTGGCAAGGAGCAATTATTTCGAAATCATCCCAAACTAAATAAGGTGCTCCAGACGCAGTTGAAGTTGCAGAAATTCCAAAATAATATAATCCAGACGAACTTACCGTAAATGTATTAGATAGTGGAACATATGAAGGAGAAACAACAGGGCCTGATGTTGAAGCAACCGTAACTTGTCCGACAGGAGATTGCGTGTTACCGATAGAAATTGATAAATTAGACCAATTTAAAAATGCTCCAGAAACATCAGTTTTATACCATACAGATGTTGAATAAGTGATACCAGTATTTAATTGAATACCATTTGTGAAAAAGCTACCACTTGATGTATTAAAAACAGCAAATTTATTACCTGTTCGCGCATTTCTATTTGCAGTGTTTGCAGAAGTATAAGTTTGACAAATAGTTCCAGTGCTTGATGAAGCCCAAGAACAATTGGGTAATTGATTATTAAAACTTAAATTTTCAAAACCTTCAACAAAAGGAATGCTGCTTGTTGAAGTCCCAGCAATATTTAATTGTCCGGGAGCTGAAGTCGTGCTTTGATTACTATTTGAACAAGTTATAATGGCTTGATAATAAGTTGTAGCAGAAAAATTAGGACTTGAATAGCTGCTTAATGTTGCGTTTGGAATAGAAACCCATGGGCCAACAGATGAAGTAGAAGAAGATTGCCATTGATAGGATATGCCACCAAATAAATAAGGACTAGCAAGACTTATTATTTGAGAAGCACCAGGACAAATTTGAAAAGTAGGAGAAATAACTGAATTTGGACCAGGAGCACCTGTACAAGGAGTTGCTGGGAATACATCTACTCCAAAATTAATTTGTTGAGTTCCAACACCGGTTAAATTACCGACATTATAATCTCCCCATTGCCTTCCATTACCAGGCCCAGGGATACTTACAGCTTGGTATACAGTTGGCCCGCCTGAAGTAGAATTATGTTCTAGTTCAACTATTAAAGGCAATGCTGGGTTATACGAAAAAGGTGTATTTAAAGTAAACTTTATCCAACCGCCAGTAGTTGCATTCACAACTTGATTCACAGCCGAATAAACTGTAATCATGCCTGGTTCAATAGGGCCGCCTCCAAAACTAGTTAATCCAGTTCCTGAGCCAACTTTTAACCTAACATTTAAAATAGGATAAGTCCAAGTGCCAGTAGAACCTGTTTGAAAATAAACATCGGTAATGTTGTTACCAACGGTAACTGCCCCTAAAGAATTTGGTGGAATAAACCATTGCACTCTTCTAGAAGCACCAGTATTACCTAAAGGAAAAGTATTTGCTCCACCAGCTGCATTTGTATTAAAAAATGTTGGGACTTGCGCTATACCATTTAAATAAAAGAGCACAAAAAAAACTAAAAATAAATGTAATATATTTTTCATAATTATGATTTTAATTACCTACTCTTTAAAAATACGATTTTCGGTTAACTCGTTAAATAGAATAAATGTAAAACTAATGTATTTTTAATGATAAACAAATTTATTTAACAAAACGAATTTATTTTTTGAGTTGATAACTGTTTTTGATTTTAAAATCGCTTTTAAAATATTCTTTTCCATTTACAAATAGAACTAAGTTGTAAAGCCCTTCCTTATGTTTTCTGGTTGAGAGATCTTTAAATATTTGTTTTTTTGAAATATGAATTTTTTGTTTTGATTTTAAAATAAACTCTTTTAATTTAAATATTTTATATTTTTTTATGGTCTTTATTGAGGGGTAATATATGCCATAATCTAGTACTAACTTTTGATGATTATCCTTTAAAGATAAAATATCAAATTCAAACCTTAGAGATTCTCCTAATTCTATTATTTTAGAACTCAATTTAAAATTGATTAATTTTATTTTTACTTCACTTTCAAAATTAAAAATTGATAAGGCCTGTAAATCTCCTTTTTTTATTAGGTTTCTACAAGCGTGTTTTGCTATCCAATAAGTATTTATATTTGATCTATCCCAACTTTTTAAAAGATCTATGATGTAATTAGGATGTTGCTTAGAAATATCATTTAGATGATTAGCGACAGATTTTTTAACATACAAAGACGAATCTGTTTTTAAGGTTTCTAAAATTAATTTGGTTTTATTTGGATTTACGATTACCTCATCTAATTTGAAAGCCCAAGGTAATCTGGGGCGAGACCCTTCAGATGATAATCGTCTAACATGATGATTTTTATCTGTTGCCCATTTTTGCATTACCAAAATGGTTTTATTAAAATCTTTTTTCAAAAACTCTCTAATTGCAAATTCGGATGATCCAAATTGTGTAAAATAATGAAGCGCCTGCATAGAAGTTTTAAAATCATGATGGCCAAATAAACCAACATAATCTGGAAAAATTAAGTTGGTATAACCAGGTTTTGTTTTAGTAATTACTGTGTTCATTAAATTAATTGCCTTTGGATAATCATCAGGCAAGTGTTTTTTTAAAGCCAAAGTAGCTTGACGCAAACGTTGACTTAAGGATAAATGTTCTAATTTAAAACTACATTCTGTCAAAAACGATTTAGAATCGAAGCCAAAATTTAGTTTAGTAAATTCATCTGCAATCGATTTGTAAAACAAACCATTAAACATGTTTTTTAAGGGTTCCATAAACTAATCAAATATTATAATTATGCGGGCAACTCTCTTTTCAAATTATATTAAATAGATCTTATAAAATTTAGATAAAAAAAAGTTTGTTTCGAATTTGAAACAAACTTTTTTGGGTAAGTAATGGGGCTCGAACCCACGACCCTCGGTACCACAAACCGATGCTCTAACCAACTGAGCTATACCTACCATTTAAGGATGGTAAATTTAATGATTTTTTTAATATTATTGAGTTTTTTTTGTTACCTAATTAAGGTAACATTTCCTTTTTTAAAAGTTTCTTTGCCGCCAATGCATTTTACTTTAAGATACCACCCAAACACACCAACATCTGCTGGTTTGTTTTTATATGTTCCATCCCAACCTTTATTAATATCATTGCTTTCAAAAACCATTTCTCCCCAACGATTATATATGGCAAAAGAAAGCAAATCTACTTTTAAACCTCTAACCAAAAACATATCATTTTGTTGATCGCCATTTGGTGTAAACGTATTCGGTATAAAAAAATCAGAATTAAGACAATCATCTTTATAAATATCAACATAAACTAAAACTTTCTCAAAACATGGCCCTTTAACAATCATCGCAGTATAGGTGGTTGGCAGATTTGGCTGAGCTATAACAGTATAACCAACAGCAGGAACCGTTGTGTTAAGAGGATACCAAACAATTGTTACACCAGCAGAACCAATGTAACTGAGTGTACTAGAATTTCCCTGAAGCACCAAAGGAGGGTTAGCATTTACTTTAATCGGCAAAATTGATAACTCTTCAACATTAACTCTTGTAACTAAAGTATATTGACAAGGATTTCCCGCTATAGAATTTGAAGTGGTAATAACCACCGAATAATCTGTGGTTACATTTGGCGAAGCATTTGGATTATATAGTGAAGGAAAATCGAGCGATTGATTTGGAAACCATTGATACGAGATGCCACCAGAAGCCATTAATTGTGATTGAGCTCCTATACAAATTGTGGCATGATTACTAACAGATAAAACTGGTGGAGTTTGCACTTGAATTATTTTATCGATTTTATCTTTACAACCAAAACTATTTGTTACTACTAAACTAACTGTGTAGGTTCCTCCATTATAATAATAATTGTAAGGATTTTGAAGCGTGCTTGTTATAAGCGGTGTTAAAGTCCAGCGCCAATTTTCTACATCGTCATACGACAAATCAAAAAATGACACAGAGCCGCCACAGGGATTTGCCGAAAAACTAAAATTACTGGTTGGTTTAGGATTTACTGTAATTTGTGTGGTTAACGATTTTGTACAATTAAAACCAAAAGTATTATTTAAAATATTAACCGAATAAATAGTGCTAATACTTGGGTTAGCAATTGGATTAGGGATAGTGTTTAAATTTAATCCAGTTACGGGCATCCATGTATATGAATTACCTCCACTCGAATTAAGAGTATAAGAAGCACCATTACAAATAGAAGCACTATTTATAACTGTTGGAGAAAAATTAAGAATAGATATAGTTTGAGAAGCAAGACTAGAACATCCATTTAAATCAGTAGCCAACAAACTAACAGTATATGTTCCAGTTAATGGATAAACATAAGAAGGCGCAAAAAAATTATTTATGGGACTTCCATTTCCGAAATTCCAACTAAAAGGAATTGCGCCAAAATTTCCACTTGAATTATTAGTTATTGCTATTGAATTAGAACAAGGAATATTAGAAAGGGAAAAACTGGCATTTGGAATGGGGTTAACCAATACTTGAGTCGTTAGTGTTTTAATACAATTATAACCAGATGAATTATTTAATATGTTAACTGTGTAAATAATATTTGTTGTTGGATTTGCCAATGGACTTGCTATTAAACTGTTGTTTAAAGTTGATGAAGGAGACCATGAATAACTATTGCCACCAGTAGCAGTTAATGTGATTAATGCCCCTTGACAGATTGAAGTATTTGAAATTACGGAAGGTGTAAAATTAAAAACAGAAACCGTAATTGTTTTTACTACTGTGCAACTAAAAATATCTGTAGCTGTTAAAGAAATAGTATAAATACCATTGCTAGGATAAGTATAAAAAGGAGTGCTTGTTGAATTTGTTGTGACCCCATTACCAAAATTCCATAAAAAAGGATTTGGTCCGAAGACCCCAGTTGAGATTTGACTTAAATTAACGGTATTACTGCATAATGTTGTATTTAAATTTAACGTAGCGGTTGGAGGTGCTATCACTTGAATAACTATTTGAGAACTATCTCTATAAAAACAAAACTGATTTTCGACTAGCAATAAAGTAATAGTATAATTTCCTGGAACAGAAAATGTTTTAACAGGATTAATAATTTGTGAAGTAGTATCATTTATACCTCCACCAAAATTCCATAGATATTTAACACCAGGAGAACCTAAATTCGAAAGAGTAACAGTAATAGGAGAGCAACCCGCAGTTGAACTATTGCCAATTGCAGATTTAACTCTTGGTTCGTAATTAAATTTAAAAACCCCGTTATTACAATTGCTACTGTGATTAACATTTGCGCCTGAATTTGGCCAGGCCCCTGGAGTTACCGGAAAATCATCATTTCCTCCACAACCAGCGCAAACAGATTGAAATAAAACCCCTTGTTCGTTAATGCGAGAGGTTCCGCCATCTACGTGTTCATCAGATAAACTACCTCCAAAATAAGAACCATATTTTAAACCAGAAAAGTTTGGATATAAAACCATCAAATAAAAATCGTGTCCGTTTGGAGGTGAAGATTGAAATGCACCAACTGAAACAGGCATTCCACTTAGATTAGAACAATTAATAATACTTCCACCCCATCCAGACAAACTAATTGATCCACTACATTTATCCACACAAAAAGCGGAAGGAGAAATATCTAAACTTGCTTGCGTACTACCTATAACCGTTGAAAGATTTAAATTTGTTAATTGATTATTAAATCGCATAATAAACTGATGAGATCCCGCATTAGAATAAACTCCCGGACTAACAGACATAGAACCTAGGGATTGCCCAAATACATAAATACGACCAATTCTATCGCTCTGTACAAAATAACTTTGATCGTAACTAGCGGTACCAATATAAGTTGCCTTTAAAATTTGATTACCTGCAGCATTTATTTTTGCCAAATAGCCATCTGCCTTTCCACCACCTGCACTCGTTTGATAACAACCCGAAACTACTGGAAAATTACTACTATAGGTTCCACCCGTAACATAGGTTTGTAAAGTATCATCTACAATTAATGAATATCCTGCATCGTTACCACTACCTCCCAAATATGAACTCCAAACTAATGAGGATAGATTACTATTTAGTTTAAAAACAACAGCATCTTGAACCCCACTTAAACTATTTTGAAATGCATTAAGAACAGGGAAATTATTTGATTTTGTAGAGCTGGTAACATAAACAAAACCATTTTTATCCAATTGAATTTCGCCGCGGTATTGATCGCCATAATTATATTGAAGAGAATCGGCTGGATATTCGTTTACTAAACTTATGCCACTTGGAGCTGAACATGGGTATACCGTATGAAATTGAGGTGCAAAGTTGTTATAATTAACTCCATCATTTGCGCTGCCTCCCATATACGTTGCGCCAAGCAAAGAACTACCTGTGCTATTAAGTTTAGCTACAAAAATATCAGTGCCATTATTAAATGTTGTCCCATTAAATTGAAAACTTAAAAAACTGCCACCATTAAACGTATTATCAAAAGTAGAAAGTGGCATCGGAAAATTAGTTGAACTTGTAGCGCCATATAAATATAAATTATTAGAGCCATCAGTAATTAAACTGGTAACAATTTCGGCTTGTGATCCCCCCAAATAAGTTGAATAAATTAAGGCGTTACCTAATGCGTTATATTTGGTAATAACAAGATCTGTGATGCCAGCACTAACTGAGCCGGTAAAGGAAGTAGAAAAAGCACCTAATGTAGTTGGATATCCATTATTAAAAATAGTTCCGCCCGAATATAAATTACCAGAGGCATCATAGGTAGCAGTCATCCCAAAATTATCAGCAGTAGAACCAGATTGAGCTGCAAAAATTAAAACAGGATCTATTATCAAAGAATATTCATGATTGTAATCTTGAGGAAACTCGAAACTCAGCACTTTATCTTTAAATTTATAATGACAGGGAACAACTTCAATACTTCCATTAATATTTTGGTAAGCATAGGGCTTTTGTTCAATTACTTCATTTACATCTAACTTTAAATATAAAATATCATCTTTAAGCTTAATGTCTTTTACCCCTTCATAACTGAGCTTGATATTATTTGGATTTGCATTTGGGGCAACATAAAAATTATATTTAAGCCCTGAGGCAGAAGTTAACACTTCGTAATCGATTCCATTATAAATAGAATTAAGTGTAACTTGATGATAATTTTTTACTTGCCCTTTCCATTTTTGTGGATCATTTCCAATAAAAAAGTTTTCATAATCACTTCCTGCTTGTTCTTTTTTGATAAAACTTGGGCTGTTAGCGCCTTGAAATTTTATTTTATAGGCATGACAAGGGATATTTAAATCTTTATAAATCCCTTTTGAAACTCCTCCATGATGAATGCTTCTATATTTTATTTTATTATAAAAACTAAAAGTTAAGCCGTCATTTTCTATATACAAAGCGCCTCCATCTAATTGTGCACGAAATAAAATACTAGAATTCCACTGCCCAATATTTTCGGTAAATTTTAAAGTTGGATTTATATATGGAGTGGTTAATTTATTTAATGCGAAGTTTTGTGCGAAGTTTGAAACCACACAAAATAAAGTAAAACATAAACAGATAATTTGTTTAAACATTAATCAAATGTAATTTAAATAGCAATATTTTACAAAAAATTAGAACGCAAAAAAAAGCTGAAAAAATTTAAAAAATATAAAAATGAAAATATTTTTTTTCTGTGTAATTAAATTTTTAAACTGTTTATACAAAAAAATGAATCGATTTTATAGACATAATTTTAGTACCTTTGCAAGCTTATGCCAAATATAGTAGCCATAGTAGGAAGGCCAAATGTAGGAAAATCTACACTTTTTAATCGATTAACCGAAACAAGACAAGCCATTGTTGATGAAGTATCGGGCGTTACTCGAGATCGACATTATGGAAAAGCAGAATGGCAAGGTGTTGAATTTAGCGTGATAGATACCGGGGGTTATATAAAAGGCAGTGATGATATTTTTGAGGGTGAAATTAGAAAACAAGTAAAAATTGCTATCGAAGAATCTTCTGCTTTATTATTTATTGTTGATGTAATTGAAGGCGTCACTTCATTCGATACAGAAGTGGCAAACATTATCAGAAAAAGCAAAAAACCATCTTTAATTGTGGCCAATAAAGTAGATAGCCATGAAAAAGCTGCCTACTCTGCCGAATTTTATCAATTTGGATTGGGCGAAGTTTATCCAATTTCAGCTATTAGTGGAAGCGGAACTGGTGATTTATTAGATGCATTAGTTAAAATATTACCAAATGATGAAAAAGGCTTAGAAGAAATTACAATTCCTAGAGTAGCGATTGTAGGCAGACCAAATGTTGGAAAATCTTCGTTAACCAATGCTTTACTTGGAGAAGAAAGAAATATTGTTACGGCGGTAGCAGGCACTACAAGAGATACAATAAATACGAGATATTCAAAATTTGGACATGATTTTTGGTTGGTTGATACAGCAGGAATGCGCAAAAAAGCTAAAGTTCATGAAGATTTAGAGTTTTATAGTGTGATGCGAACTATTCATGCCATAGAAAGCAGTGATGTCTGTTTATTAATGATAGATGCTCAAGATGGAGTTGAGGCTCAAGATTTAAGTATTTTAAGTTTGATTGAAAGAAATAGAAAAGGATTAGCAATCATTGTAAATAAGTGGGATTTAATAGAAAAAGACACAAAAACAGCAAAAGAATTTGAAGAAAAAATACGAGAACGTATTGCCCCATTTAAGGACATTCCAATTTTATTTATTTCTGTATTAGATAAACAACGAATAATGAAAGCGGTAGATGTGGCTATGCAAGTTTATGAAAACAAAACCCGACATATCCCTACGCGACAGCTAAATGATTATTTATTATCAGTTATCGAAAAAACTCCACCTCAAGCCACTAAAGGTAAATACGTGAAAATAAAATATATTACTCAACTTAAAACAGAAGCTTTATTCATGTTTTATTGCAATTTGCCTCAATATGTGACCGAAGCTTATAAACGATTTCTTGAAAACAAAATTCGCGAAGCTTATGATTTTAGTGGCGTTCCTATTGTAGTGAGTATGCGAAAGAAAAATTAAAAATTATTTATTACAAAAATAAAATTCTAGTTTAATTAGTTTTATTATTGTGGAATAGTAAATAAAACAATTTTTGATTTTTATTAAAAAAAAAGGCTCCTCTAAAAATTAAAATAATTAACCAAGAAAATTTTAAAACTTTAATGACCATGTTAGGTTCTAAAAAAAAATTAATTTTTTTTCTACCAGCTTGAACTATATAAAATCAAAATTACACTAGATTTTTTAAAGCAAATCTTAAGTTATTAATAATACTATTTACATCTTCTAAATCACAGTTTCCAACTGATATGCGATACCAATTTGAGTTATCTGATGCACCAAACGCATAAAAAGGAACAATGGCTACTTTAGCTTCTTCTAATAAATATTTAGTAATATCTGCAGTTGTATTTAAAACACGACCTGAATTTGTTTTTTTACCATGTAACCTAAATTGAACAGTTAAATAAATAGCAGCTTCAGGTGAAATAGCATCAACATCAAAACCTTCTTTTTTTAAATTTAAAAAGCCATTATAAAAACTAACAAGACGATCGTTTATTTTTATTTTTATTTCGTTTAAATACTCATCATAGTGTTCTAAATTATTTAAAAATACAGATGCAGCAACTTGTTCTGCTTTTGGAGCCCAAGCTCCAATATGAGTAAGTATCGATTTCATTTTATCGATAATATTTTTAGGTCCCATACTCCATCCAAGCCTAATACCTGTAGCAGCTAAAGATTTAGAAATGCCATCAACAAAAACAGTGTAATTTTTCATTTCTGATCTTAGCGAAACGGGATTATAATGTTTAGTTTGGCCAAAAGTTAAGGCCCAATATATTTGGTCGAATAATAAATACAATGGCTTTTTATTTTCTAAACTGCGTTTTTTATTTTCCTCTAAAATTAAATCACAAATCTCTTCTAAATCATTTTTTTTTAAAGTAGTACCTGTTGGATTTAATGGAGAACAAAGTGAAATTAATGTTGCTGTTGAAATGAATGGCATTAAATCTTTGGCTGAAGGCATAAAATTATTTTCAGGCAAAGTCTCTATCATTTTGTATTTAGCTTTTGTTAAATACGAATAGTGATTATTATTCCATGATGGAACAGGAAAAACGACTAAATCACCCTCATCAACTAAAGTTAAAAAAATAGCATAAATAACAGGGCGCGCACCTCCGGTAATTAATATTTCTTCAGTTTTATAATTTAAATCGCCACGTTCTTTTAATAAATTTGCAACAGCTTTTTTTAAATCAGGCATTCCATCAGAAGGTGGATAATTGGTTTGATTGTCCTGGTAAGCATTAATGATTTGCTTTTTTAATTCAGAAGGAATAGGGAATAAATTTGGGTTAAAATCGCCAATAGTGAGATTATAAATTTTATGCCCTTGTTTTATTTTTTCATTAACATCGGCAGCAAGTTTAATAATTTCAGAACCAGTAATATTTTGAGCTAGTTGAGATAAACTTATAGGTTCATTGTTATTCATGATTTTTTTCTAAATATAAAAAAAAATAAAAACATATTGATTAATTTGTCTATTTAAATCATCAATTTATAAAATAAAATAGGCGGTCTAAATTTAGACCGCCTATCTTGATAATGTTAATTAATGAAGTGGATTATTGTTTGATAATTCCTTTATTAAAAATAGTTTTGTTGTTAGTATTTATTACTTTAATAAAATACATTCCATTCTCAAATTTACTTAAATCAATTTTAGTAATACTTTCACCTTTTTGAGAAAGAATAATTTGACCTAATACATTTGTAATATTAATTTGAGTGTTTTCCTCATCACTTATGTTAATGGTAAATTGACCATTATTTGGATTTGGAAACAAATTAATAGTAGAGAATTCTTGATTTGTATTATTTAAATTAGTACAAAGCTGAACATCTACAGATAATGTAAGAGTATTAGAACAACCTAATGTATTTGTTCCAGCTACACTATATTGAGTTGTAACAGATGGAGAAACACTAATTGAATTAGTATTTGCGGCATTACTCCATGTATAGGTATTTGCTCCACTTGCAGTTATGTTAGCAGTTTCTCCTGAACATATTGTTTGAGTTCCAGCAATTGTAATAACTGGTTTAGCATTTACCGTTAAGCTACTTGTATTTGTAGAAGAACATCCTGTTGTAGTGTTTGTTCCAATTACGATGAAGTTTGCACTTGCAGTTGGTGTTACTACTGCGCTTCCTCCTTGAATTGAATAGGTATTAGCTCCTGCAGGGTTAATTGTGAAAGTTTGACCCGCACAAATTGTTCCACTATTAACAGTAATTGTTGGTAAAGGATTCACAATTACATTCATTGTTGCCGTTGAAGAACATCCTACTATTGAGTTAGTTCCAGTTACAGTATATGTTGAATTTGCAGTAGGACTTACTACAGCATTACCTCCAGAATAAATAAAATTAGAAGCACCTGTTGGAGAAATTGTATACGATTGACCTATACAAACTGCACCATTGCTAACTACAACTGATGGTGTTGTTGAACCTACTGGTCTGCTATAAAAAACATTATCAATGTATACAATACCTGAACCTACTGGGCTTCCTGAAAAAATCATTTGAGCAATCTTTGATCTATTCAATAAACCTGCACTTGTAAAGTTTGCTAATGGAATGTTATAAGTATTCCATCCATTTAAAGTTGGTGTAAAAGTTAATTCAGCTTCTGTATCATCATTAGGTGCTCCTTGATAAACTCCATTTGCACCCCAATCAACTAATTTAATTTTAAATTGAGTCATATTTGGTGTCCAAATATCTATGTTAAAATGACTCATACAAGAAGCATTAATTAAATTTGCACCGGTAGTTTCTATCCCAACAAAATTTAAATTAGTGTATGATCTTGTATCATTTCCAGCAATTTGAAGAGTAGAGGTATTGCCAGCAGACCATGGGGTTAACCAAGTATCTACTCCAACATTTGTATAAGAGTTACTAAATAAAGAGATTACATTTGCTGCAACTGAAGTAGGTGTTGGAGCTGCAGTGGTTGGCATGGGTTGTTTCCAAAAATAAATATTATCTAAATAAATAGTAATAGGAACTAAACTTCCAGGGCCGTTTGCTGCAAATTTTATTTGATTAACAGCATTCCATGTCATACCAGTAAAAGCACTTTTAGGAATATCAACGCTAGTCCAAACACCAGTAGTGAAATTTATTGTAACTAAAACCTCAGCAGGCCCGGTAGCACCGGCTCCATTGTTAACTGGACTAACCTTTAATATTGAAGTAACTGGAGAAGCATTCGACCATACATCAACATGCAGATACTCCATATTTGTTGCATTTTGAGTAGTTAAATCAGTTCCTTGATAATTAAAATTAGTGTATGCCATAACCACATTGGTACCAGTACCAAGAGGATTAAATGTTGCATTTACATTACCAGATTGTCCCCAATTTGGATTTAAGTTTGTTGCGCAAGTTGTATAACTATCACTATAAATAGAAATAACATTTGCTTGCAATCTTGTTGGAATTGCAGGAAGCGTTGTTGGCTGAGATAAACCAATTACAGAAACCAAAAGTAAAATTAAAACAGTAATTTTTTTCATATTTGTTGTTTTTTAATTAATAATTAATTCAAAATTAGTTAATTATTGTATAATATACAATAAGTAATAAAAATAAATAATAATGAGCTAAGATAAACTAGGAAATTAGAAAATTTAAGGTATAAATTTAAATTCCTTTACAATTAACTCTACTTCTTTATTATCAGATGGTGCAATGCCATTTAAAAGCCATAAATTGATTCGAGCGTGAGTATCTGAACCTGGTTTTGGAATTACTATTGGATTAGACTCTTTTCCGCCTTCAAGCTTTGTACGAGCTTGATTATTTTTATCAAATCGCCAACTAGCAATTAGATTAGTTCCCGGAAAATCAGTTCCCTCATAGCTTTTCCAAGTTATAAGAGAATCTGTCCAAGTAA
>Ga0208975_1000669_pt1 | contig 15924 bp, 21 predicted proteins | sample GreLakmeER78MSRF_FD_187700 | JGI IMG/M metagenome (GOLD analysis project Ga0208975, IMG submission 187700) | Freshwater lentic microbial communities from great Laurentian Lakes, MI, USA - Great Lakes metaG ER78MSRF (SPAdes) | ecosystem: Environmental > Aquatic > Freshwater > Lake | place: Great... | reverse complement strand
TGATATAAAAATGAGAATAGGCGGAGTAACAAAAACATTCACTTTAACATAAACAAACAATATAAAACAATGGCTAAAATTCAACCAATCGTCTTTCCTTTGAATCAAGGAACAGCAACAGAAATGACAGTTCTAATCTTGAACTTTGAAACAAGCGCAACAACTTGCACTACCTACTACGAATTGAAATCTGAGGCTACTGAAGAAGTGCCTTCAAAGGTTTTAAGCAATGGTAACTACACGCTAACCGAAGAGGAATTCGCAGGATGGGGATATGACAACGAGTATGTCGCACAATGCGTAGCAAATGCAATAGGAGTAACAATTTTATCTTTCTAATTATGCAACTAACAGAGGAACACTTAAAGCAGTTAGACGCTTTCATTCAAGAGATGCCAGTTAAATTTGGCTTACCATTGATTCAATTCTTTAACAAGATAAAAGAGGAAGCTGATAAAGAATGAGCATACTTGCTGAGCTGTTTGAACAGGGAGCGCTATACGATGTGCTTTTAGATTTCGGTGAATCCGTTACGGAGAGCGCACGTAGTAACATTCGCATCCAGCAAACGAGATACGGCAAGAAGCGAAGAGCTAACACTACAGGAACTTTAGCAGCTTCTCTATATTACAACATAGATGTAACAGGCACACTGCCATCTATTGGCTTTGATTCTACTGCTGATTACGCTAAGTGGGTGGAGTATGGGCGCCAAGGTAAGGAGAGTAATTACAAAGGCATAGACACACGCTTTGCAGCAGGAGCAGCCAAGCCTCCGGTGGAAGCTATACTGAACTGGATGAATCTAAAGAAGATTAAGCTACGCACTACAGGAGAGACTGGCAAGATGACTAAGTTCGCTAAATCAGCAGTTAACAAAGATGAGGATCAGCGCAGAAGAGTGGCTAACGCTATGGCAAAGAGCATTGAGAAAAAAGGTATTGCACCTCTGTACTATTTTAGAGATGCATACTTAGAGTGGCTACCTGATTACGCTCCGCAGCTTAACGCTGCCATGAGTGATGCAGTCAACATCTACATCTTAAACCAAACAAGAAAACTAACTAACATTAGACCTTCATAAAATGGCAATTACAATACATCAGCAGCCCTACATCTTTACAGCTCTAAAGCAGAAGCTTATAGTAGTGGCTACATCTACTAACGTAGGGCAGCCTGGCTTTAGATATGTGCTAACTGTTAGCAATGGCACTACTACAAATATCTTTTACGTGCAGCCTAACTTATCCGGTGCTTTAGTATTTGACTTAAATCCTGTGGTTAGTCAAGCCATGGATTTAGGAGTAAACACATCGGATGTAGCTTACAGTTTATTTGGTAGTTATAGTGTTCAAGCTGCTGCTACATCGCGTAACATCTTAGGCATTAGCACAATTATACAGGAAGGCTATGAGGTGCTTGGCTTATTTGAGGTGCAGGCTACTCAATATCCATTAGATGGAAGTGCATTAATTAATGCAGCGTTTCAGATTAGTGATGGCTTTAATCCTGATCCTGCTGACTATTTCTCGTTAGACTCAGCAACGAGCTATATCATGAGCGACTTAGTTAGAGAGACCTATGCAATGGATGACATGCTCAGCCAATACTCATTAGGTGCTAACACGATTGGTATAACAGGCTTTAGTGATGATTACGGAGTGCTAACTATTCCTGCTGACGATGGCACAGCTTTAACAGGTAACGCAATTAACAACGTGCAAATAGTGCAATTTAATGAAGCAGGCGCACCTATTCAGACTGATACCTTAGCTTGTGTTATTGCAGCAGGCACTATTAACCATCTTCCTCTCTTACCGGCTAACATAAATGAAGCTTTTGCCTTGCAAGCTACATGGCATCACTACCTCATTAACTTTTTTGATAGCGGAGCTGCACCATGTGCACGATCAATAGTAGTATTTAAAGCAGATGATGAATGTAGATTTGATAAGATTAGATTAGGCTGGACCAATAGTAGAGGTGGATGGGACTATTTTAATTTTACTAAACGTAGTGAGGAAAGTTACTCGGTAGAAAGAAAGAGATACAGAAAGGTAGTAGGTAACTACGCTACTGCAGATGAAGCTGAGGCCTTTAACTTTAACACATACGATAGAGGGCTAACTGAGCGCAGCCCATTTGTAGAAAAGATGATGCGTATCAGAACTGACTTCTTAACCGAGGGGCAATTTGAATACTTAAAGAATCTCATCTACAGCGAATCAGTTTACATTATTAATCCTGATGGCTCAGCTACACCAGTGCTAATAGATAGCAATAACTACACTGCAGTTAAGAGCAGAAGCTCGCGTAAAACAGATTTAGAATTGATGTTAAAATTCAGTAACGACTATACAGCATGAGGCCAACAGTAATTCTAACAGTATCATCTAATGGTGCTCAAGTAGTAGTAGACTTATACGAGAATGAGAGTATAAGCTACTCATCTAACTTTAATAGCATATCTGAGTTTACTACCAGGGGAGCTTTCTCAAGAGAGTTTAGAATACCGGCTACTAAGAGTAACGTGGATTTCTTTGGGCAGCAGTATGATGTTAATCTGCTTAATGATGACACTACGCAAATCAATGTACTACGCAAGATAGAGGCAACTCTTTCCGTAGACACTTTACCCATTGCTGAAGGACACATACAATTCAAGCAGGCCATAACTCAGCAGGGTAAGATGCACGAATTTGTAATAGCATTCTTTGGTGAGACTGTTGACTTGGCTCGCAGCATTGGAGATAAGATGCTGAAAGAATTAGACTATACTGATTTAGCCCATGAGAATAGCTATGAGAATGTATTAGCTATTAATGATGCTACCTTATTTGGTGGAGCTATCTGCTACACACTAACTGATAAAGGGCAGAATTGGAGTGAGGATAGTACCTTAGGCAGTAGAAGAGTATTTAGTTCAGTTAATCCTATCTATACCGGAGAGCTTACCTTAGCTCTTCAGGCTAAATGGCTACTTAATAAGATTATTACAGAGGCAGGCTTTACATGGACTGGCACAACCTTAGAAGAGGAGTTATTAAAGATGTATATTCCTTACATTACTAATCCTTTAACGCTTGGAATAGTTAGTGCAGACGAGGCTAAATTTAGCGCTCACTATACAACTAATCAGGCAGTAGCTATAGACATTCAAGGCAATAGTGGTTTATACTACAAGCAGCTAACAGGATGGGTAGAAACATTTGATCCATCTAATAGCTTTGCAAGTAGTGTATACACCTCTCAAGTTAATTACTACGCTGATTTTGGAGTTAGTTTAGAGATTGATGTAGATACTACAGGCTACTCATCTTTTGCAGTACACACATACGATATAGTTTTAGGTGTAACAAGAGGAGGGATAGAATCTATAGTGCCTATTCCATTTGCTCAGAATGTAGGACCTACTGAATTTGATTATGATCAAGGCGGTAACGTATACATAGTTAGCCAAAATAATCCATTTACAGTTAACGCATCCTTTAATTTACTTTTAGAGATAGGAGATGAAGTAAGGGTATACATTTACGCACACGCTGGGAGCTCACAGGCTGTAACTATTAATGCGAATAGCACAATAGGTATAACCTTTGCAAGCGGTGAAATTTATGCGCAGGCAATTAGCATAACACGTAACGCACCCGAGCAAAAGCAAGTAGATTTTTTAAGAGATATTCTTAAGATGTTTAATGCAGTCTTGGTGCCTAATCCTAACATGCCTAACGCTGTTGAGATTATTCCAATGGTAGAGTATTTAGGCACTGGAGATGATTACGATTGGACTCAAAAATTAGATCTATCTAAAGACATTGTACTTACACCTGCAGCTGACATCAGAAAGAGACTGTTGAAGTGGAGCTACAAAGAGCAGGGAGATGTATTTAACGCTAAGTATAAAACAGCAGCTCAGAGAGTCTATGGAGAGCTTAGGCTTAATGATGCAGGCAATGACTTTAGCACAAGTGATTACACTGTTGAATTAACATTTGGCGCTTCGCCCTGCGACTTAATCCCTAACACTAATTACATCATCCCTAAATACTTTAATGAGACTGGTGAGTTTATGGCACCTGGTCCGCGCATCCTTTATAGAAGAGATGCAGCCGAAGATGCTGTAGTTATGGTTTATGATGAGGTAGCAGAAGATGCGAGCTTTACAATTATACCACTACTTTGCCATTACAAATCTATTCCTACTGAGATAGGCACAAATGACCTAAACTTCGGGCAGGAGATTCCTCCGCATCCAATAGAAGTAATGCCATTACACACGCTATTTGATAGATATTGGAGGCAGTATATTGCAGAGCTGTACGATTCTGAGCAAAAGATAATGGAGGCTTATTTTAAGCTTAGCGTAACTGATGTATTTGGGTTAAAGTTTAATGATAAGATTTGGATTAAGGATAGCTTTTGGAGAGTCATAGAATTAACTGACTACATAGTAGCAGATGAGCAAGTAACTAAATGCAAGCTCATTCGCTTACTTGACATTGGAGCGCTATGCCAATACACACCATCTACTATTAACGCAACTACAGGAGCTGTAGACTTCTTAGATTACGATGGAGCGACAAGCGCAGGATCAGAGGAATGCTGCGAGTTTTATGGCTACACTTGGAACAGTAGCAAGGGCCAATGCTTTGCATCTACAGGCACCAACGGAACAGGCGGTATAATTACCTCACCTAATAACGTAGGCGGTAGCAATATCACTAACACAAGCGGCAACCAGCGCAGCGCTACCGGTATGGGTAATGTCAATAGGGCATCTATTGAGAATAATAACGAGCGCATATTTGTTAGTGGCTTAGGTCATGGCATTAGCCCTAACAATAACTACTCTCAAGCTTTAGGCTATCGCAACTTTATTAGGCCTAATCTTGAGGGCACTATGGTAGCTGGCAGATGGGCAGAAGCTGATGTAAGAGGTGTGCACTTTGGAGGGGGCACTTGGTGGGATGGTACTTCAGACTTTGGAACAACTATACCAGGTAGATCACAGCATGGATTTATTCAGCTGATGGGCTTAGGTGAAATGACATCTAACCCAACTAACGTAGATCTATACATAGATGGTATTAACAACGGTGTAATAACCATGCCTACAGAGACTGTATGGAATGTTAAGGTTTATATCTCAGTAATGGAATACTATTATGGGGTTGCTGATTTTACGGGTAAGGTAGCATCTGTTGAATATAGCTGCATGGTTTGGCGCGATAAGGTAACCCATTACTCAGCTACACCTCATAAAATACATGAATTCACAAGCGGCTTTGCATCTAACACATTTGCTCTGCACTTGCCAATAGTTAGCAATAAGATAGCACCTTATTTAGAGTGCAAGCACACTGGCAAAACTGCAGTAATCAGCGCTACATTTCAATACACTCAATCTAAATTTCAACGTACACCTATAATATGACAAATCCACAAAATGATATCATACTTAGTATGACTTTACTTAGATCAGGTGTGCAGGGTAAGAGCCAAGAGTTTAAGCATGCAAGCGGTACATACCATGCAAGGCTAAAGGTGTGGCAAATAAGAGCTATTAATTACACTATACTAATAGGGCTACTTAGCTTAATTACATTCACAATTTATAGCGTAATCTGATGGCTACACAAGAGATGATATTAAAGCTTTCGTTTGATGACGAAGGCACCTTTACGGGATTAGAGGATATAAACCAAGAGCTCGCTAAAACTGATACAGCCACGAAGGCAGTAGAGAAATCCACTAAGACTCTTAAGGCGCAATATGCTGAATTAAAGAAACAACAGGATCAGTTTGATCCTGGCACTAAGAAATTCCAAGAGCTATCTGTTCAGATGGGTGAGCTTAAGGATAGGATGAATGATGCAGCCGATGCTGTTAAGGGAAACACAGGGCCTGCTATTGAGGGAGCACGTGCATCATTTGGGCTGATGGGTGAGCAGATTGCTAACTTAGACTTTGAAGGCCTAAGCCAATCACTAAATTTAGTTAGCGGCAACTTGGCAAGATTAAAGCCTGAAGATATTAGCAAGGGTTTAAAGTCAATGGCTGATGCTGGAGTCAATGCATTCAAGGCTATTGGAAAAGCCATCTTAGCCAATCCGCTGTTAGCAATAGGTGCAGTGATTGTAGGTATTGCGATGAACTTTGATAAGATTATTAAATTCTTTCCCGAATTTGAAAACGCATTAACCGGTATAGATGAGAAGCAGCGAGAGGTAGCAAAGAACGCTCATTCTCAGTTTGAGGCATCTAAGAAGGCTTATGAAAATGCATTACTTCAAGAAAACTCTTTAAGGCTACAAGGTAAAAGTGAGAAGGAGATTCTGCAGTATAAAATGGGTGAGCTGGAAGCATCCATTAAGAAAGGTAAAATTGATTTACAAATTCAAGAGCAGAATGCGCAAGGGCAAATAGATGCGAGCAAAAGAAATGCAGAGTTATTAACGCAGGTTGTTAGAGGAGCATTAGAGTTAAGCGCAGTAGGTTTAAGAATGCTATCTGCGCCAATTGACTTAGTATTAGCTACTGCAAATAAGGTATCTGAAACATTAGGATTTGGAAAGATAACAGCTATTAACTTAAATGATGAAATCACTAAGTTAACTGAAGCAGGCAGTAAGATGGTTGCTGAATTCTTAATTGATCCTGTAGCTCAAGAGAAAGAATTAAAGGAGTCTTTAGATAAGCAGCGCCATGAGATAGCTCAGATGGAGAGTGATTACATAGGCTTTCAACTGTCTATTAAAAAGATAGATGCCGATGCTCAAAAAGATAAGGATAAGTTAGCCGAAGATGCGCTTAAAAAAGCACAGGATGAATTAGATGCTGCAAAGAAACTCTACCAAGAAAGGAGAGATGCAGAGATAGCTGCGGAAGATGCTAAGTACAAAGCAATGCAAGCACTTCAAGAATCTGCATTAGAGAAAGAGATTACTACAGCCATTGAGGCAAGTGAAGAGCTTTACAAATTAGCAGGGGAAGATGCGGCAGCAGAGGCGCTAATAGCCGAGAATTTGAGAAAGCAGATTGCTGATATTCAAAAGAAATATGCAGATGAAGAGAAAGAAGCAAGAGAGAAACGTAATGAGGCCAATGCAATCTTAGCAGCTAAAGAATTAGAAGATGCTAAAAAGTTAGAGCAAGAAAAGGCAGCTCTACGCATGGCTAACATTCAATCTAATTTCGAAATGGCAGGCCTTGCACTCGATGCATTAAGCTCATTAAACGAAGCAGCAGCTAAGGGAGATGAGGCAAGCCAGCGCAAGACTTTTGAACGTAACAAGATGATTCAGAAGGCGCAGGCTACTATAGCCATGGCTTCAGGTATTGTACAACAGTTAGCTGTTCCTCAAGATCAGTTAACCGGTATGAACTTCGTTAAAGCAGCAGCAGTAGCAGCAGCAGGTATAGCTAACATAGTTAAGATTAATCAAACTCAATTTGGTGGTGGTGGAGCAGGAGGTAGCAATGGCAATCTAAACGCACCAACAGGCACCAATGCACCTGCTGTAGATTTTAGCGGAGCTAATTTGCAGACTAATGCGCCAGGTGGATTAGAGACTTATGTACTTGCAGGTAACGTAGCTAATGCTTTAGAGGCACGTCAAAAGATAATAGACCAATCACATTTATAGAATTTTTCCACTAATAAAAAAGCAATCACATGAATGATAAATTGAAGTTAATAGAGTATGGCTTAGGTGAGGAGGAGGATAATATGGGGGTATACGCTGTAAGCTTAGTATCTGAGCCTGCTATAATGGTAGACTTTGTAGCACTGTCTAAAGCTAACTTGTTATTAGCAAGAGTAGAGGATGGAGAGAAGCGCATGCTGTATGGTCCTGCCTTAATTCCTAATCAGCCCATTGTTAGATACGATGGTAATAACGAAAAGTATTTTATCACTTACTCTAAAGAGACCATAGAACAAACGGCTCAGGAATTTCTTAAGCGTAACATGCACCATAACCATACTATCCAGCATGAGATGCCTGTAAATAATCTTACAGTAGTAGAATCTTGGGTAACTACAGGAGCGCATGATAAGAGTATGAATTACGGCTTTGACTTACCTGAGGGCACATGGATGATAGGAGTGAAAGTAGATGATGATAACACTTGGCAAGCTGTAAAGAATGGCGAGGTTAAAGGATTCTCAATAGAAGGATGGTTTGCTCCAATGTCTGAAAGTGATGTAACTGAGAAAGACTTAGAGAAGCTATTAGCTGAATTAGCTGAGCAGCTTGAAATGAATTTGTAATTTTTTCCACTAATAAATATAACACGATGAACATGATTCAAGACATTTTAAAGAAGTTCGCTCCGCAGCTTGCAAAGCATGGAGTAAAGCTATCAGTAGAAGAGACTGCTGCACCGGAAGCTACTAAGGTAGAGATGATGGTAGAGGGTGCTTTAGCTGATGGCACTATGATCTATTCACCAGCTGAAGTATGGGCTGAGGGAGTAGAGGTATTTGTAATGGATGCAGATGGCAATCCTACACCTTTAGCCGATGGAGAGTATACACTTGATAACGGTATGGTAATCGTAGTAGCAGCTGGCATTATTGCAAGTGCTATTGAAGTACCAAAAGAGGAAGAGGAGCCTACTGTAGAGATTGAAGTAGAGCAGGAAGTAGCTGAGACTTACAGCAAAGAGCAGGTAGAAGGTTTACTTAAAAATGTAATCTCTGAATTCGAAGCTAAGCTTAGCGCTGCTGAGAAGCAAATCACTGAGCTTAGTAAAGCACCGGCAGCAACTACTGTAAAGCAGTCGCGCCAAGCTGCACCGCAAGCACCTTTAAACATTACAGCAATGAGTAACATCGAAGATAGAACTCGCGCTATAGTAGCAAGATACAAAAACAACTAAAAACAAAAACAAAAAAACAAAAACATGGCTGATAACTTGACCATCACCTCAACCTACGCTGGCGAATTAGCGCTACCGTACATTGCTGCAGCAGTTCTTTCAGGAGATACTATTGCAAACAACTACATCACCGTAAAGGAGAATGTAAAATACAAAGCTGTACTTAAGGTATTGGCTTCAACAGGCTTAGTTAAAGCTGCTACTTGCGACTTTGACAACTCTACAAGTGCTCTTACTCTTGAGGAGAAAGTATTAACGGTTACTGACCTTATGGTTAATATCCAACTTTGTAAAGCAGAATTTACAAAAGATTGGGAAGCGGCTCAAACAGGAAGAGGATTCATCAACGATGTAGTTCCTGCTAACTTCTCTGATTTCTTAATTTCTCACTTGGCTGCTAAAGTAGCACAAGAGATTGAGTGTAACATTTGGAAAGGTAACTGGCCTTCTTCAGGATTCACAGGATTCAACGGATTGCAGTACTTAATTGACGCTGGCAAAGGTGGTACACCTGATGTTGACTTTACAACTTCTTTGGATGCTACTAACGTGATTGCTAAATTGCAGTTATGTACAGACGCTTTGCCTGCTACATTGGTAGGAAGCCCTGACCTTAAGATCTACGTTAACCGTAAGACTGCACAGTTATATCGTCAAGCTTTGGCTACTGCAGGATACCTTCAGACGTTCCAAGGTACTGCACAATTCCCACTTACCTTTAACGGGTATGATGTGTATGTTTGCCCAGGTATCTCTGATTCAGTAGTTATCTTATCTACAGTAGCTAACTTAAACTTCGGAACTGATTTGACTTCAGATTTCAACGAGGTGAAAGTAGTAGATATGAGCTTCACTGATGCATCTGACAACGTGAGAATGGCTATGCGCTTCCGTGCAGGTGTTCAGTACGCTGTACTTGGTGATATCGTTATTGGATTCGATAACTAAATAATACTCCTTTGTTAAAAGAGTGGGTTAGCTAATAGCTGCCCATTCTTTGCAAAGAATATTTAACTAACTAATATAAAAAACACATGAGCTGTCTAACTACCGCTGGCATATTGATTGCATGCAAAGAAGCAATCGGAGGGATAAAAGCCTTATACTTAGGAAATTACGCTACATTCGCTAACACTGCTACTATTAACGGCACAACTAATTTAGTTACTGCTCTTGCTACAGGAAGTGTTTACGAATTTGAGCTACCTAAGCACACAGGATCATTCACTGAAGAGGCTGCTATCAGCATTGAGAATGGCACTGTATATTACACACAAACTGTTGTAGCTATGTTTCATGGCATGACTGCTGCACGTTCACTTGAGCTTCAAAACATCTCTAAAGGTCGCAATGTACTTTTCGTACAGGATAATAACGATAACATTTGGATGTGTGGTTACAAAGATGGAGTAGAGGTTACAGCCTTCACTACAGCAAGTGGCACAGCCAAGGGAGACATGTCAGGATACACAATCACGTTCACTGGCGAAGAGAAAGATAAAGCATACTTGTTAGATCAAGATGCAGGAGATACTCCATTCCAAGACTTTGCTACAGTTACTGTAGTTCAAGCTACATTGTAAAGTAAATTGTGCTATATTTAAAGCATGATTTACCTACTAAAAAATACAGCAGCACAGCTCCTCTACCTTAGTCTTAAGGAAGGGGAGCTTTTGCTTGCTAATACCTATACGCATTACTTGTTAGAACTAACTAACGAGCAGACTTTAGAAAAGCTTTACGCTATTCCATTACAGATAGCGCAGAATGATAGATATACTACCATTCAGATTGGCACCAATGCCAACACACCAACAGCTGCAAGCCTACTAATTAACTACCCAGCAAGATTTAGCTACGTAGTTTATGGGCAGAATAGCAGCACTAACTTAGATCCTACAGATGCTGTAGTAGAGGGAGTAATACAGATTGGTTATTTAATAGTAGAAGATTTAACTACTCCACGATTTACAGAGCCTAACCTAACCATAGATTCAGATATAGCCTACAATGGATAAAATAAAACACGCGGCACCTATGTTAGTTAATCTTGGCGCAGCAATGCCTCAGGAAGCTAACGAGAAAGAGACTCCAAAAGGATGGGTAACATTAGGTGAGGCTAACTCCTTTCCTAATTATTTAATAGATTTATATTACAGCTCACCGGTGCACTCTGCTCTTACTATGAGCATAGCTTTCATGATAGCAGGCAAAGAGATTAAAAGTAATAATCCTGCAGCACAAAGAGAGATAGATAGACTTAAACTAAATAGCATTAGAAGGCCTGTAGCATTAGATGCTAAGATGCAAGGTGGCTACTACTTAGAAATTATTTGGAGCGTAGATAGAAATAGCATAGCTAAAATTAACGAGCTGCCTTATGAGAATTGCAGATTGGCTGTGGCTAATGATGAAGATGTTATACCTGGCATTTATTATTCTAAAGATTGGAATGATATGCGCAAAAAGAAGAACATCCCTGTATTTATCCCGATGTATAACCCTACTTCAAAAGCAGATGAGCCATCTCAGGTGCTATTTGTTGGGATAATGACTCCAGGCAGCGCTTACTATCCTAAGCCTGATTACTATAGTGCCATCAATTACATAGAAATTACAAGAGAAATAAGCGAATTTTATAGAGCGTTCTTAAGTAATGGTATGGCACCTTCTTACATGCTGCATTTTAATAACGGCATCCCTGATCCTGAAGAGCAGTTAGCTATCAGAAGGAACTGGGAGACTATGGTAGGTGCGAGAAAAGCAGGTAAGGTAGTATTTACATTTAATGAATCATCAGATAGAGCACCTCGTTTAGACTTAGTGCCTATGACTGATGCAGATAAGCAGTGGCAAGAGTTAAGCACTCAGTCAAGAGAGAACATCTTAGCAGCTCACCGCGTTACATCTCCTCTCTTATTTGGTATTCGTGATGCAGGTGGATTAGGTAGCAATGCTGATGAGATGAAGAACGCTTACCGCATCTTTAACAAAAACATTATTGAGCCATATCAAAAAATTATAACTGATAGCTTTGAAGAGATATTTAAGGGTATGGGCATTGTGGCTGATATTTATATTGAGTCTAATGATATATTCAGCGACGAAATGGATGCGGCAATAGCAGCAACTACACCTACAACTGTTGCAGATTCTGCAACAACTGACACTAATACAGCTGCACCGGTAGCACCAGCAGGAGCATCAGTAAGTGATGTAACTTACAACGGTGCTCAGATAGCAAGTGCACTTGAGATTGTAGCAGCTGTAGGCACAGGAGCACTAACTGTAGAGCAGGCAATAGTATTCTTAGTACAGTTCTTACAGTTACCTATTGACGTAGCGACTGCAATGTTTGAGCCTACGGGAGGGAGCGCTGTAGCTAAACTATCTGCTCAAAAAAAAAAGATTAATTTAGAGCCACAAGAAAAGCCTCCAATCTTTACAGATGAAGATGAGACGTGGTGGTGCGAATTCTTAGAAGATAAGGGCGAGATAGTAGATGAGGAGGAGTGGGAGCTTATAGAAGCTGAGCCTGTTAACTTAGCATCAGTTAGAAGCTACTCTGATCCTGATAGACCATCTGAAATGGATAGCGGACTCTACAAAATTAGATACGCATACTCAAAGAATCTTAGCGGAAATAGCAGAAAGTTCTGCAGACAAATGGTAAGCGCTTCACGTGCTAACTTTGTTTACCGTTACGAAGATTTAACTGGCATGAGCGCAGACACTAACGAGCTTAATCCTAACATGGGCCACAATGGCTCTACCTATAGCGTGTGGTTGTATAAAGGATCAGTTAATTGTAAGCATTATTGGGAGCGTAGAGTGTATTTTAGAAAGAGAGAGAAGGGCCGATTCATTGCTGATAATGGCTTAGAATCATCTGATGAAATTTCTGTATCTAAAGCAATCAGAGCAGGCATGCCTTTAAGAGATATAGCTAAAGGATTTGCTACAGCTAATACTCGCACTTTTGACTTGCCAAATAATGGCAGATACCCAGGAACAAATTAATACTATAAAACAATGGCAATAGCACCCGAAATATTATTCATTAACGAAGAGTTTTTAAAGAAATATACTCAGCTCAATGAGGCTGTAGACACTAACTTAATTAGGCCTGCAATTTACTTAGCTCAAGATAAGTATATTACTCTTTGGCTTGGAACTAACCTTACCAACAAGATTAAGAATGAGATAAGCGCAGGCACGTTAGCAGGAGTCTATGAGACTTTGCTAAATGAATACATTGTAAAGCCAACAGCTTGGTGGACTATGGTAGAGCTCTATCCTATGCTCATGTATAAGCATGATAACGGTAACTTAGTTACTCGCCAATCTGAGAACACTACAGCCATTACTCAAGGTGAGCTATCAGCTCTAAGAGATATGGCAAGAGAGAACGCTAACTACTATACGCAACGCTTAGTAGATTACCTTTGCGCTAACAACTCAGACTATCCTGAGTACAGCAATAACACAAGCCCTAATATTACACCCATTCGCGTAGTTAACAGGCAGAGTCAAATATCATTTAGCAGAAGTATGAACAACAGTGAGAGTCCATGGAGCAGATTTAATGTGCGAGACTTTACTAACTAAGAATGAAACTAACAAAGGAGCAAATTACACGCAGAGACTATGAGCGTAAGCTTAAGGTCTACCTAACTAAACGAGATAAAGAATTAAGAAAGAATGAAAGCACCAACAATAGACGAGCTTAAAGCTCAATTTACAGAGCTTGGCTATAAGTGGCCTACTATTCACGTGGTAGGAATTAGAAGTAAAGCTAATGAGCCTAATAAATTTGATGATCTAATAGGCTTGGTGCAAGGTGATCAGGTGAATTGGTACACTGCTTCGACTAATCCAGGTGCTTTTTGGCTTAATAATCCTATGAATAAGCTTGGAACTGCTATACTTAAGGTAGGGCAATACATAGATACTTATGTTATCGGATTGCATCAGGGCAAATACACAGCATTAAAGCAAGCAAAGAAAGTTACAGTGTATAGAGATGCCGATAAAGATAACATAGCTGAGGAGCAAGGTAAAGAAGATACGGGATTGTTTGGCATTAACATTCATAGAGCTAATGAATCTACTGAATCTAAGAATATAGATAAGTGGAGTGCGGGCTGTCAAGTGCTGAATAGTCCTAAAGATTTCAAAGAGCTTATTCAGGCTTGCATAAAGAGTGGTAAGAAGTCATTTACCTATACACTACTAAAAGAATCATGAGTAATAATCAGCAGCAGATAGCCGAAGGAGTTACCGGTACAGTTAGCAGCATCTTGTTATCAGTGCCAGCATGGATGGTAGATGTAGAATTTGCATTAAAGATATTTTGCTTAATCTTATCAGCAGCAGCATCCATCTTTACCATCTATAAGATGCGTAAGAAGAGATGAAATGGTTAAAGAGCATATTTAGTAACGAAGGAGATGCGAGCTCTAAACGAGTGGCATCTATCTTAGCTCTTATAGTATGCATTAACTTATCTTACATCGGAACATTTACCGAGTATAAAACTCCCGAATACATGTTCGACGGCTTGCTAATTTTAGCAGGAGGAGGCTTGGGATTAACAGTAATTGAATCTATCTTTAACAAAAAGAAATCCAATGACTCAACAAGCCAAGACACAAATTAAAGCAGCAGCAGTTATGGTAGTAGCACTATCCATCTGCATCACTATTCAATGCTTATACATAGCTTTAAAGGACAGTAAGAAAGCATTAGAAGGATATGAGCGCAGAGCTGATAGAGCTACGCATGTGATAGATAGCTTAGAAGCTACTAACGTGCAGCGTATGCAAGAGATTGCACAACTGAATATGCAAATTGAACATAATACTAAAATTTATGAAGCTAACATCAGCGCTATTGATTCTCTTGATCGCAATGGCCTTAAGCGTGCCATGCACAATCTACTCTCAAGCCTTACATCAGAAAGATACCCTGGTCAGTCTAACGACTAACGAAGTAAGAGCGCTACTTAAGCTAAAGGCAGAGCGTGATTATCTAAAAGCTCAGGTAAGCTTATTATCAAAAAGTGATAGTATTGCATCTTTTGTCATTAAGGACCAGCAGAAATCTATTGATGCCTACAGTATAGCTAACGAGCAGAAAGCTCAGCAGTTAGTTAAGGTCCAGCAAGAGCTGTACAAAGAAGCTGCACGTAAAGAATCTTGGCGCAGTGCAGCGCTAATAGGTATACCTATCTCATTTGTAGGAGGTATTATCTTCACTATACTTTTCTAAGCTAACAATTTATTGTTAATAACTTTGCTATAATTAGCAAGGTTTCTTTTGCATATCTAAAATATTGCACTACATTTGTTAAAATTAAATCAAATAAGCAAATGAAAAAAGCACTACTCATCATCTTAGTCCTCTTCGCAGGAATGTTAATTGCTGGCACATTCGATGCCCAAACAGCAGAGTTAGAATCACAACCAAATCACATAAGCAAATGAGCCAATTTATAGACGATTTCTGCAATGACCTTGCAAACATTAACGATAACTTTTTAAACGTAAAGCAAATAAATCAAAATAAGATGAGCGAAGAAATAGCAATATGCAAAATTCCTCTTCTCTTTAAAGAGCAAGTAAGAACTATTAATTCAGCTCTTAAACTGGCTAAATGTCATTGGGAAGATATGAAGTGTGGAAATGATGAGTGGGATGAAGGCTGCGATTTAAGACTGCAAGAAATTCAAGAAGTCATAAACGATCTTGAAAAAACATCATGGAAAGAATTACCAACACCAAATACGTTTAACAAATGAAAACACTTTTTGAAATTGTAGAAGTGTGCAAGTATGATGGCATTCGCTATTACTTGTACATAGATGGCTCATGCCATAAATCATTCAGCACCTATGAGGAAGCATTTGCTGAATACACACTGGCTATTAACTTTAGAGAGACACGCACAGTGTTAGTTACTAAGGAGGTAGAGCTATGAAATACCATGTAACTGTTACCCCATTAGATGAGGTGCAAATCTCTATAGCTGAGCGCTTAGGAA
>Ga0208975_1000668_pt1 | contig 15930 bp, 23 predicted proteins | sample GreLakmeER78MSRF_FD_187700 | JGI IMG/M metagenome (GOLD analysis project Ga0208975, IMG submission 187700) | Freshwater lentic microbial communities from great Laurentian Lakes, MI, USA - Great Lakes metaG ER78MSRF (SPAdes) | ecosystem: Environmental > Aquatic > Freshwater > Lake | place: Great... | reverse complement strand
ATCGGGAAGATTTTCCCTGAAAATGGCTCGGCGAGGCACTATTCGGAATGAATGAAATCGCTATGGCTCAATTGGGAGAGATTGCCCGTATTCGGGACGAATCGACTATAAGGGGTGTGCCAGAACCGCGTATTCACACAAAACTTAATGATTTACCCTCACTAGGTGAGCAAATGATTAAATTCTGTGAAGAAATCGGCTTTACTTTGATGCCTTGGCAACAATGGCTCGCTCATCACAGCCTAAAGCAAAAACCTGATGGCCGATGGGCTCATCCAGTAGTTACTTTGCTTTGCGCTCGGCAACAAGGCAAATCGACCTTTATGGCGCTTCAGATTCTATTCAGGATTTATGTGCTTAAGGAAAAGCTTCAAGTCCATACTGCTCATAAGCTAACTACATCAGCAGAGCTTTTCTATAAGATTTATGCAATTATTGAACAGAATCCAAAGCTAGCTGCTGAATTTACTAAAAAGCTGGAAAGCAAGGGATTTCAAGAGCTTCAATTTACTGAAGGCCGCCGATATATTGTCCGGGCAAATAACTCGGCTGGTCGAGGCATCGCAGCTCCTGAAACGATACACCTAGACGAAGCCCGAGAGTATAAAGATGAGGATGTTTGGTCTGCCTTGCGCTATACGCAAATGGCTTCAGCCAATCCTCAAATATGGGTTTATAGCAACGCTGGGGATCAACACAGCATCGTTCTAAATAAACTTAGGGAAAGAGCAATGGCTGCTATCTTTGGTGGGACTGATGATATTGGTTGGTTTGAATGGTCAGCACCTCAAGGCATCAAATTCGATAACTCAGCAGCCTTCTGGCTAGGTGTCTCTCAAGCTAATCCATCTCTCGGCATCACTATTCACCCCGATAATATTCGCGCCGTATTGTCAGATCCCGAAGATATTGTGCGCACAGAAGTTTTATGTCAATGGGTCGATACCATAAATCCAGTTATCAATCCGTCTCAGTGGGAGAGTTGCAAAGTTGAGGGACTTCGACTCAACCCTGAAGCTGATACTTGGTTGGCTATTGATCTAAGCCCTAGTAGAAAAGAAGCGGCGCTAGTCGCTAGCCAAAGACTTGAGGGCGATAAGTTCCAAGTCATATTGCTTCAGACTTGGCATAACCCTGTCAATCTGGACGATAAAGCAATGGCTAATGATGTAGCGGAATGGGTGCGCAAGTATCCAGTTCAATTGGTTGCCTATTCAGCCAGAACCGCCTCGGCAATAGCTTCGCGATTAAAACCTGCTGGTATTCGGGTTGAGCCGATAGATGGCCTTGACTATGCACAAAGCTGCGATGAGTTATTGGGAGCTATCTCATCTCAGCGGTTGGCTCACTCGGGACAAGATGAGCTGACAAAGCAATGCCTATCCGCCGTCAAGCTCCCTTTCGGTGACGGCGGCTGGGTAATGGGTCGCAAGGTAAGTAATGTGACAATATGCGGAGCGATTGCTTCAGCCTTAGCGACACACTATGCAACGATGTCGGAAACTGGCGTAGATATACAAATAGTGTAAGTCCGCTCGCCTACAATGTAAGCAATGGGTGCTATAAGAGATTTTCTATTTCCACAGGTGCAATCAAGTAAGCCAGGAATTGTAACTGATGTCCAAGCTGCTATGACACCAGTCCAAATTGCTGATTCCGTTTATAACATACTTGGCGGTTCAACAAATACAACTCGCGCATTGGCTATGTCCGTTCCATCAGTAGCTCGCGCTAGAAATATTATCTGCTCAACAATTGGCTCATTACCTTTAACAACATTTAATCGCTTGACTGGTGAATATGTAGATCCACATAGAGTTATCAATCAGCCAGACCCTAGAGTTGCAGGATTCGTAATTTATACTTGGCTCGCTGAAGATATTTGGCTATATGGTGCTGGTTATGGCCAAGTGCTAGAGATGTATGCAGCAACCGATGGCGGTCGAGTTAGAGCTTGGACTCGCGTTAGCCCAGAGCGAGTTACAGTCGATACAGATTATTTAAATATAACAATTACTGGATATAAGGTTGATGGCAAGTCCGTTCCAATGCAAGGCGTAGGTTCATTGATTCGATTTGATGGTGGCGATGAAGGATTCTTGCATCGCGCTGGTAAGACAGTGGCTGCCGCAGTTTATCTTGAGAACGCAGCGCTTAATTATGCTAAAGAGCCAGCTCCAAGTATGGTCTTAAAATCAAATGGCACTAATTTAACTGCCGAAAGAATTTCATCATTGCTAACTGCTTGGAAATCCGCTCGTCAATCTCGCTCTACTGCGTTTCTAAATGCTGATGTAGATTTAAAAGAATTTGGCTTTGATCCTAAATCAATGCAGCTTGCAGAAGGCCGTCAATATGTGGCTTTAGAATTAGCGAGGGCTTGTGGAATACCTGCCTACTTCTTGAGCGCCGAAACGACTTCGATGACTTATTCAAACGCTGTGTCCGAGCGGCGCTCATTAGTAGATTTCTCACTTCGCCCAATACTGAAAGCGATTGAGGAACGCTTATCGTTGCCGGACTTTACACCTAATCCAGTAATGACGCGCTTCGACCTTGATGATTTCTTACGCGGTAACGCGCTAGAAAGAGCGCAAGTCTATGAAATTTTAAACCGCATTGGCGCGATGAGCGTTGAGCAAATTCAGCGAGAAGAGGACCTAATACCAAATGAAGGTTAATATCCCAATGGTAGTAACGGCTGCCGATACTATTAAGCGCACCATAACTGGAACTATTGTCACTTGGAATGAGCAAGGCAATACTTCAGTTGGCCCAACAGTATTCTCAGCAGATTCAATTGAAATGAAGCCAGTGAAACTTCTTCTAGAGCACGACCGCACTCGCCCTATCGGCAAGATGGTCGCGCACAATGTAACAAAGTCTGGAATTGAAGCCACCTTTAAGATTGCCAATACTATGGCTGGAGAAGATGCCCTAGTTGAAGCAACTGAAGGATTACGCGATGGATTTAGCGTAGGCGCTCAGATTAATGAATGGACCAATGTTAAGGGCGTTATGCAGATTACTTCAGCAACTTTAGATGAGGTATCTCTAGTAACTGATCCTGCAATTGATTCTGCTCGCGTAAGCGAAGTAGCAGCATCAGAGAATGAAGCACCAAAAGAAGATTCTGACTTGGCAACCGCTGATTCAGAGAAACCAACCGAAGGAGACCAAGTGTCTGACACTACCGCTCCTGCTCCTGCCGTTGAAGAAGCGGTAGAAGCAGCTAAAGCAAATATGGTTGAGGCAGCTCGCCCAGCCTTTTACACAGCACCTCGCCTTGAATTTACAAAGGCAAAATATCTTGAGAATAGCGTCCGCGCTAAGCTCGGTGATGACGCTGCTCGTCAGTATGTTATGGCAGCAGATGACACCACTTCAAATAACGCTGGCTTGATTCCTACTCGTCAATTAACCGAGGTAATCAACCCACTATCAAATGCTGATCGTTCAACAATTGATGCAATCTCTCGCGGAGTTCTACCAGATGCTGGTATGAGCTTCGAGATTCCAAAGATTACTGCCGTTCCAACAGTTGAAGATGAGAACGAAGGCGATGCAATTGTTGAGACAGGAATGACCAACAGCTTCCTAACAGTAAATGTTAATAAGTATGCAGGTGGCCAGACCTTCTCCGTTGAACTTCTTGACCGAAGCAATCCAGTATTCTTTGATGAGCTAGTCCGTCAGATGGAATATGCCTATTCACTTGCAACAGATAAATTCGTTGCTGCTCAACTTCTTTCTAATGGTCAATTAGCACCAACAGCTCAAGCAAATAGCGCGACAGGCTTGCTTAGCTTCGTTGCTGAAGCAGCTGCTGAAGTTTATGCTGATTCTCTTGGATTTGCTCGTAACTTAATTGTGACACCTGAGCAATGGTCAAAGATTATGAGCTACAACGATTCAGGCCGTCCAATCTACACAGCTTCACAGCCACAAAATGCAGGTGGAGCAGTAAGCCCACAAAGCCTTCGCGGTAATGTTGCTGGACTTGATCTATATGTATCTCGCGCACTTGGCATCAACCAGAGCGCAGCTCCAACTGGAGATGGAACGATGGTTGTAATTAATCCTGATTCTTACACTTGGTATGAATCCAGCAGATTCCGTCTGCAGACAAATGTGGCTCTAAACGGCCAGATTGAGGTTGCTTACTACGGCTACGGCGCACTTGCCGTTAAAGTTGCAAATGGTTCTTGCCACTTCAACTTAACCTGATAAAACCCTAGTAGTGACGGCCAGTCCGCTCCCGAGCTGGCCGCTCACCTAACTGCTTGAAAGGATGACGAAATGCCAACGATAGTTACAGCCACAGAGCTAAGGACAATTCTTGGCGTTTCGTCATCCCTATATAACGATGCTTATCTTAATGACATTTGTGACGCAGCTGAGAACCTAGTGCTTCCAATGCTAGTTAGTTATTCAGCCCCAATTGCTAAGGTCGAGCGCTCCGATGATGTAGTCGTATTTACTACTCAGGGAGAGCACCCTTTTAGCGTAGGTCAGTCAGTAGTTATAACTGGCGTAAATAACACCTTCAACGGCACTCACACAATCACCGATATTGGCCCAGACTTTTATTTTGAGTTTCCTAATTTTACCAACCCAGCCAACTTTAATATTGGCAATCTAAACCTAGAATTCACAGTCGCATTAGTCGGCGCAGATGTAAATGAATTTAATGTAATTCCTGCTGGCAAGGCAACTCTGACGGGTGCTTCAACCTATGTTGCTAATCCCAATGTAGAGGCAGCAGTTCTAACCATTTCAGTAGAAATCTTCCAAGCAAGAACCGCAGCTGGTGGATCAATAGAAGGCGTAGATTTTGCAGTAACCCCTTACCGCCTATCTAAGAATTTACTCGCCAAAGTCACTGGCTTACTTGGCCCATACCTTGATGTTGAAACTATGGTGGGCTAATGCCTATCTCAACAGATGTCCGAGGCGCTATTAAAACCGCTCTATCAACAATTGACGCCAATATTTACGACTCCGTTCCTGAAGCGCCTATAGTCCCAGCAATTGTGATAGTCCCAGATTCACCTTATATGGAGCTTGAAGTCTTAGGTAAAGTCACTACTCGAGTTAAATTAAATTATACTATTACGGCTTGCGTTGCGTATTTCAGCAACGCCGCTGCTCTGGATAACTTAGAGCAATTAGTTATGAGTATTCTTGGAAAGTTAAACGCTTCCAAGTATGAATTATCGACAGTCGAAAGACCATCGGTAACTGAAGTAGGAACTACTACCCTGTTAGTTTCAGATATACGCTTGAGCGTCCGCTACGAGCAAACCGCATAGGAGACCTAAATGCCAACAACAGTAATAACTGGGCGCGATGTTAGTTTTACCATTGGTGGTAACAACTTCGATGCTCAAACCACTTCTGCAGTTTTAAGCTGCGAAACAATTATTGAGACTTATCAAACCCTTGATGGTCGCGCTTATAAGTCCGTAGATAAGCAATGGACTTTTACACTTGAACTATTGCAGGATTGGGGAGCGACTGGCTCTCTATTTGAAATTATTTGGGGCGTAGCAGAATCAGCGCCTAATACTGGAATCTCAACAGTATTTACAGCCGCATCTGGCGCGACTTTTACATTCCAAGTTCTGCCAATATTTCCAACAGCAGGAGGCGCAGCACCAGGAGCGCTAACTGACACTTGGACAATGACAGTAATTGGACAACCAGCAGAAAGCTTTAGCTAAGAGATCGGAGCATCGGGAGCTATGAAATTACCAATAACAATTGAATATAACTCAGGCGAGAGTGCAACTTATATTGCGCAACCGCCTGAGTGGGCTAAGTGGGAGAAGCAGACTGGTCACACTTTGTCGAAAGCCCAAGAGGTAATCGGCATATGGGATTTGATGTTTCTTGCATACAACGCGCATAAGCGCGAATCGGCTGGCAAACCAGTAAAGCCTTTTGAGATTTGGATGGAAACAGTTGCAGATGTATCGACTGGACTATCCGACCCAAAAGCCACAAGCCTGGAAGCATCCGCAGAACTCTAGTCGAGTTAGCAATCCAGACTGGTATTCCGATGCAATATTGGGATGATGCGGACGATATAGCAACCGCAGCAGAGATTTTGGAGGGCAAGTGAGTTACGAACAGGGGCTAGCTTATGATCGTAAAGACTTATCCCAATTACTCAAAGCTTTTAAGGCTATGGATGCTGAAGCTACAAAAGTTGCAGCTGAGACTGGTTACGAGTTGTCTAAATTTACTGCTGGCAAGATTAAAAGCGCAGGCGCTGCCCGCACATTTAACAACAAAGCAGCCAGAAGAATCGTTGAGGGAGTATCCATCTCGCGAACCTCAAAAATTGGTCAGCTATCCTACGGCTTTGCGCGCCAGCGTTTTTCAGGGGGAGGCTCGACCAGAAGTCTATGGGCGGGCTTTGAATTTGGCTCATCAATCAAACTACGAAAAGACGGCAGAGTTAGAAGGCTCAATCAGTTTCCGACTTATTCTGGTCGATTTGGTAAGGGTAGTCGAGGGTGGTTCATATACCCAACCCTTCGCGCACTTCAGCCTGAATTAGTAAAAAAATGGGAACAAAAGTTTGCCGATATATTAAAGATTTGGGGTAAATAATGGCTGGTGATAGAACCCTTAAACTAAGTCTTTTAGCGGAAACAAAAAACCTAATTGATGGATTAAATAAAGGTAAAAAAGAAAGCGAATCTTTTGGAGAAAAAATTGATTCGATTAATCGCAAAGTCGGCCTAGCTTTTGCCGCTATGGGTGCAGCTGCTACTGCAATGGCGGTCAAATTTACCAAAGATGCAATAGGCGCTGCTTCCGATATGGAAGAAACAGTCGCAAAAATTGGCGTCATTTTTGGAGATAGTGCAAAAGAGATTGATAAGTTTGCCGCCACTGCTGCAACCAATTTAGGCCAATCAAAGCAACAAGCTCTTGATGCTGCAGCTAACTTTGCTATTTTTGGCAAAGCCGCTGGTTTATCTGGCGAAGCTTTGGTCGATTTTTCTTCTGATTTTGTATCACTAGCATCTGATCTTGCATCATTTAATAACACAACTCCAGAGGATGCGATTAATGCAATAGGGGCTGCTTTACGCGGTGAAGCAGAACCTTTACGCCGTTATGGTGTTTTGTTAGATGATGCGACACTAAGAGCAGCAGCCCTTGAATTAGGTATTTATTCAGGCACTGGGGCTTTGACCGCTCAACAAAAGGTATTAGCTGCACAAAAGGTAATTTTAGAACAAACCAATTTGGCTCAAGGTGATTTTGCTAGGACATCAGACGGCTTGGCTAACTCACAAAGACAAATTGCTGCATCCGTTGAAGATGCAAAAGCACAACTTGGAGAAGCACTTTTGCCCGTTATACAGGAACTGGCAACATTCACCAAAGAAGTTTTAGTTCCTGCTTTATCGTCATTTATATCTGGTTTGACTGGTCGAGATGGTTTGAAGGAAAGCCTTACAGAAACAGAAAGAAGTGCTGAAAAATGGGGCTCTCGAGTTCGTAAAGTTTTTGATATCGTTGTCGAATTAAAAGAAGTAGCAATTGCGACCGCTGCAATACTTACAACTATGTTTGTCGTTAGTAAAATTCAGGCAGGAGTGGTTGCCACAATTGCGTTAATAAACACATTGATAAAAGCTTATAATGCTCTTAAAGCCTCTGCTATAGTTGCTGGTATTGCAAGTGCTTTTGCTTTAAATCCACTTTTAGGCGTTGGAGCTACTGCAGGCGCAGCGGCAGTTTTAGCGGCTGGTAATGCTTTGGCTCGGCGTAATGATACCGGACAGGTATCCGCGAATATTGCTGGCACTGGTGGCAATACAGTTCCAAGTGCAAGTTTGCCTAGTGGCTTTACAACAGGCGCATCTATACCGAAAACAACAGGAGCACCTGCGATTACTGAGAGTGCAAGTCCAGCAGGCACTACTAGATCTAATAATGCACCTGCAGTTGCTTCAGCCCCAATAATCAAAACGCCAAGCGGTAATGCCATCCCTTCTAGCTTTGATGTAGCAGCAGCTAGACGCGGCGAAGAACGCGGCAATGTTATTGTCAATGTTAATGCCCCATCAGCCATAGATGAAGAAGGATTTACTAGAGCAGTTATCTTGGCGCTAAATCAGACTCAAGCCAGAACGGGTGGCGGGGGTAGCCAACTAGTCTTATGAGTATCTGGAATCCTGTCTATCGCGTTAAGGTAAATGGATCAACAGTTACTGGCGCAACACTTAGCGGCTTAACTATTACCTCTGGTCGCACCGATATTTACTCTCAGCCAATTGCTGGATATTGCAACCTGACACTTATTGAGACTGCTGAAGCATCAGTCCCCTTTGAGATTAACGATGCAGTAACTATCGAAGTGCAAGATTCCAGCGCTACTTTCGTAAATTTATTTGGTGGGTTTATTACAGATTTAGGCATAACAGTTAGATATTCGGGCTCAACAGCTACCAGCCAAGAAATTAAAATAGTCGCAGTAGGAGCTTTAGCAAGATTAAGTCGAGCAGTATATGTAGGCAACTTTCCTCACCAATTTGATGGGGACCGAATTCTCGAATTACTTAGCACAGTATTATTAAGTCAATGGAATGAAGTTCCAGCCGCCGAAACTTGGAACGGCTATAATCCGTTAGTTCAATGGCAGGATGCAGAAAATACCGGACTGGGAGAAATTGACACTCCAGGAGATTTTGAGCTGCACTCTGAGAGTAACTTAAATGACACAGTTTATAACCTAGCTTCTAGATTTGCGACTAGCGGCCTTGGTTATCTTTACGAGGATGCGCAAGGCCGAATCGGTTATGCAGACTCAACTCATAGATCAACTTATTTAGCAACTAATGGGTATGTGGATTTAGATGGAAACGATGCAATTGGACCAGCGCTATCAATCTTAAAGCGAGCTGGAGATGTAAGAAATTCAATAACTATTGCTTATGGCTCGAAAGGCAATCAAAGCACTACAGATAGCGATGAAGCGTCTATCAATCTTTATGGGCAATTGGCAACGACTATAGACACCACACTACGCAACCAAGGGGATGCCGAGGCTCAGGCAGCCTTCTATCTACTTATCCGCGCATATCCTCAATTTGCCTTTAGACAGATAACTTTTCCCGTAGCCAGCCCAGAAATACCTGATGCTGAGAGGGATGACTTGCTAAATGTCTTTATGGGCCAACCGCTTAACATAATCAACCTGCCAGCCAATATGGTCAATGGAGAATTTCAAGGATTCGTAGAAGGTTGGACTTGGACTGCCAGCCTTAATCAACTGAACTTGACTCTTAATTTGTCGCCTATAGCTTTTAGCCTTCAGGCAATGAAATGGATTGATGTTCCTTTGACTGAGTCTTGGAATACAATAAACCCAGCTTTATACTGGCTAGACGCTACAATCGTAGCCTAAGGAGAAATATGCCAAATACAACAAATTTCAGCTGGCCAACCCCAGCAGACACAGACCTAGTCAAAGATGGTGCAGCAGCCATTCGCAACCTTGGCAATGGTGTCGATACTTCATTAGTTGATCTTAAGGGTGGAACAACTGGACAGATATTAAGCAAGGCAAGTAATGCCGATATGGACTTTGCTTTTATAACTCCAAATGTAGGTGATTTGACTGAAGTCCAAGCTGGCACTGGTATTTCAGTAGCTTCAGGAACTGGCCCAATTCCAGTCGTATCTTTTGATTATCGCGCAGGATCAGCATTAACGCTTAATGCTAAAACTGCAACCTATACAGTAGTTTTAACAGATGCAGACCAAAAACTGGTAACAATGTCTGTCGCTAGTGCTAATGATTTTCAAATTCCAACTAATGCCAATGTGGCTTTTCCAGTGGGAACAGTAATAAATGTCATTCAAATTGGAGCAGGTCAGACGACTATTAAGGCTGTGACTTCAGGCACTACTACGATTTCATCAACTGGAGCAACTGCCACAGCTCCTAAGTTGAGAGCTCAGTTTTCCGCTGCATCTTGCATTAAGGTTGCTACTGACACTTGGTATGTTGTAGGAGATATTGCTTAATGTCATTACTCGGGATTATTGCTTCACAAAATTATCCGCGCACTTTTACAGTTGATTATTTAATTGTCGCTGGTGGCGGTGGCGGTGGGCAAGGCATAAGTGGTAATGGTGAAGGTGGTGGCGGTGGCGCAGGTGGCGTTCGTTGCACAGTGGGCGCAACTGGTGGCGGTGGAAGTTTAGAAAGTTCTTTATCGTTAAGTGCTGGCGTTAATTACAATGTAAATGTTGGTGCTGGTGGAGCCAGTGGGACATCTGGCGTTTTATCTGAGTTTGATATTTATGAGTCAGACGGCGGCGGTAGAGGCGGTTCTCAAGGTTATGCACCTGCTGCTGGTGGTTCTTCTGGTGGTGGATATGGCCGCACAGGAACAAATGACATTAGTCCATCACCAAGCACCGCTAATCAAGGTTTTGTAGGAGAGAACGGCACTTCATTTACTTCTGGTGGTGGCGGTGGTGCTGGTGAAGCTGGCGGCACAGATGCTACTCGAGCTGGTGGAGATGGTATTTCAACTGATATAACTGGATCATCTGTTTTTTATGGTGGCGGTGGCGGTGGAACTACTGGTGGTAATACTGGCGGCCCTGGCGGGGATGGTGGTGGTGGCGATGGCGATAGCGGAAGCGGACCAGAAAATGGTGATGCACAAACTGGCGGTGGCGGTGGCGGTGGTCGTTCCCCTGGTTCAACAAATGGCGGTCAAGGTGGAAGCGGTGTAGTTATTTTGCGCTATCCAGATACTCGCACTATTAGCTTTGGTGCAGGTGTTACAGGCACAGAAAGTTCTGCAAGCGGTGGATTTAAGAGAGCAACAATTACAGCTGCAACTGCTGGAACTGTGAGTTGGTCATAATGGCACATTATGCTTGGATTGATGAAAATAACCTTGTATTTAAAGTAACAGTTGGCGTTGATGAAACAGAATCAATCAATGAATTAGACCCTGAAACTTTTTACACTCAAGCAACTGGATATAACATTAAGCGCACTTCCTACAATCACAATATTAGAAAACAATATGCTGGCATTGGTTTTACCTATGATTCAGTCAATGATGTATTCATTGCGCCACAAACTTATCCATCTTGGACACTTGATGAAAACTTTGATTGGCAACCTCCAACGCCTAAACCCGAAGAAGGTTTGTGGTATTGGGATGAAGAAAGTTTAAATTGGATTGAAGTCGATGTCTAGACTATGTGCAGCAGGAGTCCAGCTAAGGGAGCAAATTGATGACGATTATCCTGATAGGGATCGTAAGTCTGATGGCTGGATTGCTGATGCTCGTCACCTCTCTAAAGGCACTTCTGACCATATACCAAGAGATGGAATCGTTAGAGCTATAGATATTGATTCTGACCTATCGGCACATAAGGAAGAAGCTTATGCGTTGGTGGAGAAGATTCGCAGGTTAGCAAAGAACGGCGATAAAAGAATAAAATACATCATCTTTGATGGCAAGATAATGAGTCCGATACTGGGTTGGAAGCGGCGTAAATATAATGGCGCTAATCCTCACCGGTCACATTTCCATATTTCATTTACAACTTTGGGAGACAAAGATGGCAGTTATTTCGAACTCGAAGGAGACATTAATGAGAGACCTAAAAAAAGCCGCCGAAAGCTGGGCAAAAGCGTTCCTAGCAGCAGCACTAGCGACCTATCTAGCGGTGGGATTCGACCCTGCTGCCATTGCAAATGCAGCTCTAGTATCAGTCTTGCCTAGCATCATCAACTGGCTCAACCCTAACTATGAGCGTTACGGCAAAGTCCGTTAATGCCAGCGGCTGAATTGGCCACCTTAGTAGCTTCAGTCTTAGGATCAATAGCTTTACTAATTGCTGGTCTACGCTACATAATCAAATTAGAGAATATTCCAATAGTGTCGCGCCTTGATAAAATGGAGTCTCAGCTAGAATTGGCGCTAGCGAAGGGAGTCAGAAATGGCAACGCGAAAGCGCGTAAGTAAGAAGCCAGTCAAGCGTCCTAAAAGACGAAGGACTACTAAAGAGACACCGCTAACAAAGCTTGATTTCTGGGCTATTGCAGCCAATGAAGTTTATAAAGCTTGTCGTAGAGCTGGTATGGATGAAGGCACTTCTCTAGCCTTTGCTATGGATCGTAGCTCTTATCCTGATTGGATAGTGCCAGCCGATGACCCAATAAAGAAAATTGGTTGGGAAGATGGCGAGGAAGATAAATAATCTACTTCCGCGAGGTTGAGCTCTTTGAGGCTCTCAAGTCGCTTTATCCAGACTTGCAGCCTTTATCAGCGACCGACCGAGCAGATGGCGTAACCCATAACGCGTTTATAGAGCTTAAGTGTCGCAGGACTCATTACGATACTTTGATAATTGAGAAGAAGAAGTGGGACTATCTGGCCGATATAAGGGCTAGAACGGGCGCTAAGACCCTATACATTAATTCGACACCTAGAGGGGTCTATCAATGGGACTTAGGGGCTGTGAGCGAGCCTGAGTGGGCTCTAAAGCGCCTTCCTATAACAACCGACTTTGCCAACAAAGCGACTAACGAAAGACTGGCTGGCTTCTTAGATATTCGCCACGCCGAGCTATTACTTGTTTAAATAGATTTAAGCAAATACATTTAGCCCGTAAATCCATTTGTGGATTACAGAACGGGAGCATAAATGATAAATAAAGTAGCTCTAATTCGATTTGATTCTCAAGCAGGGGCTTGGACTGATGAGACAAATTGGGTTAAGGGATCAATAATAAGACGATTCGCTAAAGAGCGGATGGGTAAGAAGCAACTTAGAGGCCGTTTATCTAAGGCTGAAATCTCTGCATATTGGCTTGATAAATATGGGGTGAGTGCAGATGTTTCCTAATTTATCTGATACGCAAGTCTTTGCAATAACCATCGGCGTTCCATTCTTCGGCCTTTACTTATGGGCTCTTTGGAGTTCAGCCAAAGCTAAAGCCTTTAATGAAGGATATAAGAGAGGGAGAGCAAGTGTCCGATACACAGAAATCGTTAAATGAATGGCTCGAAAGTGCTGGAGACACACTATTCGACAGGGGCATCGAGTATGGCGACCCGAGGCACAATCTATTACGCATTTTTAAAATCAGTAAAGCACTCGGTATTCAGCTCCGAGACCCAGCTGACTTGGCGCTTATTGCTATCGCGACCAAACTCTCAAGAATGGTGGAAAGTCCAGAGCGCGAAGATTCGTATCTCGATCTCATTGGATATGCCGCTATCTTGGGTCGATTACGATTTTCGACACCAGAAGATTGGGACGACATTGAGTCTGACTCGCAATCACAATAGCAATCAATACTGCGATTACTGTAAATATCGCTGGGGACAAAATAAGAATGGCTGGGATTTAAGAGCTACAACACCAGCAGTCTGGAAAGTCCAAAGCGAGACACCGCTACGGAAAGCGCAGGTTAGGTTCTATTGCCAGCCTTGCGCCGATGATGCACAGAACTGGCCAGATGGCACATTTTACTCATTGAAAGAACAGTTAGAAGATGCGATAAATGATTTCGCAGGAAGAGAGAAGTTAGATGTCCAATTACCTTGATGATTATGTGAGTGTTCAAGACCGATTAAAGGAGTTTATTAATGCTTATCCAGATTATAGAATCAAGACTCATATCTTGGCGGAGTCGCTTGTGGCTAATTGCGATGTCTATATCATTAAAACTGAGCTATATCGCACTGAGGCTGACTTACACCCTTGGACTACAGGTTTATCCAGCGAGTCTAAATCAAAGCAATATGCACTCGAGCTTGCGGAAACTGGATCGTTGGGACGCGCACTTAACCTCGCTGGATACTTCGCTAAGACTAAACAAAGCCCAAAGAAGGCAATTGAAACGACTAAGCCAGCTCTTGCGGAATTCATAAAAGAACAGCGTCCTAATGATCCTGAGCCAATTGTCTGGGATGTAACTGCAATAGCAGACCAATTGGGTGCTGAAATAATTGATGAAATCCCATTATGTTCTGGTGGCGATGGGCCAATGGTCTTAAAGACTGGCACAAAGGAAGGCAAGGAATATAGAGGCTGGGTTTGTCCTACGCCTAAGTCCGGTCATCCTGCCAAATGGATGAGAGTTGGTTCAGATGGGCATTGGGTTTTTCAGAAATGATTAAAGATGCACACCCTTTTCCTTGCAGTAATTGCAAGCTAGTTACGCCGCATATAGAACTAAAGCGGTTTAACACTGAGGATGTTGCAGAAGCGCCTGAGGAAGTATGGTTGGTCGAGTGCCAGCGATGCTTCCTTCAGCGCATTATCTATCCATCTGATCGCGTAGCCAGCAAAGAAGACGATATTGTGCGATGCGAGCAATGTGGTGGATGGAAGATGAAATCGGGTAAGTGTCGAGTATGTCGAATAGCTGCTGGATTTGAGCGCATAAGCGAAAAGTATTGGACTGGCAACGCCACATTGACAAAGGATTACGATGCCGAAATATAGATATAAATGCGATAAATGCGAGGCAGAAAAGGATGTATATCAGCCACTTACACTTAAAAACCTAGTAGTCTGCGATAATTGCAAGGTTGCTATGTGGAGGGTGTGGAATGGCGAAGCAGGAAAATGGCGATAAGCCGCATTCAATTAGATATATCCGTCAGCTGATGGAATGGGGATTTGATAAGGAGTTTATAGCCAAGGATTGTGGTATCAATCTGGCATCACTTGAAACCAGATTAAGAAGGCAAGAAGAAAGGGAGCGCAATGGGAATCAAGAAACTCAGCCTAGAACTGGCAGCAGTAAGTCTGATAGCTGATGAGGCTAAGAAGGCCAAGGATAGGCTAAGAGCTGCACTACAGACAGAGATGGACAAGATAGGTGCAGACAGAGTAAAGGCTGAATATGGTGATGATGTTATCGCTTATGTGACTACCAGTAAGCCTAAGTTCAAGTGGGTTATCAAGAATGAACGCGAATTCGTCAAATGGGTAAAAAGCAATATATCTAGCGAGATAGTTGAGACAGTAAGAGAATCGTCAATTGATGCGATACTAGATAAGTTTCACTATATCAATGGCGATGATGTTATTGATCCAAATGGTGAAAGAGTTGAATGGCTAGAAGGCACAATAGCTGAGCCTTATCTAGTGACTAAGTTCCATAGTGATGGCAGGGAAAGGCTGAAAGACGCCTTTCAATCAGGCCAGTTAGAGTTTAAGAAGATATGGGAGTTAGAGTAAATACTAATAAATGTTGTCCATATAGTGAGATAAGGGGTAAGTCAATGCTTGGAAAACTTGACAGAGGCATTACCATAACGCCAAAGCGCGGGCGCATAGCTGGCCCTTCAGCGAAGGCTAGGACAGCCTATTGCCTTTCGCTGATGCTACTGGCCTTACAGGCTATATCTATTCAATCATCAGAAGCAGATATGAATCTAAAGCTTTATGCTTACAACAAATTAGATTGGCAAGAGTTTCAATGTTATAACTGGTTAATCCATAAAGAGAGTAGATGGAATCCAAAGGCTCGTAATGGATCACACTATGGCCTTGGTCAGATGCGTTCTACCTGGTATAGAGACCTTAGCCCTAGGCGTCAGATAGATGCTCATATTAAATATTTAAGGCACAGATACTCTGATGCTTGCGATGCACTTAATCACCTTGAGACTCGGGGCTGGCATTAAGCGAAGATATAACAGTAGCTACTGGCAGAGAGTGCGTAAGCAATGCCTAGAGCGCGACTACTACACCTGCCACTACTGCGGTCAAGAAGCCACCACAGCCGACCATATAATCCCCATTAGTAAGGGGGGCACAGACCAGTTAGAGAACCTATTAAGTGCCTGCATCAAGTGCAACAGTTCTAAGCGCGATCGTATGACCCCCACCTTTTTTGAGCGCGCGCCAAGAC
>Ga0208975_1000667_pt1 | contig 15930 bp, 26 predicted proteins | sample GreLakmeER78MSRF_FD_187700 | JGI IMG/M metagenome (GOLD analysis project Ga0208975, IMG submission 187700) | Freshwater lentic microbial communities from great Laurentian Lakes, MI, USA - Great Lakes metaG ER78MSRF (SPAdes) | ecosystem: Environmental > Aquatic > Freshwater > Lake | place: Great... | reverse complement strand
AGAAAGCAAGAGAATTGGAAGAATCTTGGAAAGAAATGCTGAAACGCCAAGGCGTTGAAGCCGAAGAAAAGAAACGTGCTAAGGCACTTAAGGCTCCTACACTTACATATAAATTGTCTGCACCTCCCGGTCGTGAGACACAAAAAATCAACAGTCTAAGCACACCCGGCGGTTCAACTGCCGCTGTTCACAAAGTGTACACGGGTGACAAAATCATCGGTATTGCTACTATGCACAAATCAAATGCTGTGCCTGTCTTTAGCGATGAACAAGCAGTGGAGATTTCAAGGATGCGCCGTGGCTAAATCTAATAGTAGATGCACTTATTATTTTGAACTACTAAAGAATCGTAATGATGGTATCAATTTTTGGGAAGCCGGGGCATATTCATCCCCGGGTTATATGAATGCATGGTACGGCGGGCAAAGTAGACTAGCCATGAACAGCCATAGGGTGTGGTGTCAAGGCCCCAAAGGTGGTGTTAAGATTGTAAAGGATAGAATATCCTATCCAGGAGGCATGTACGGATATGTCACACATAATGAAAAAGCAATGAAGGAATTCATATGGATCAAGTTAAAAGCAAAGGAGTTGCGATTTTAAATGGCAAAAGAAGAGGGTATTAAGATGGACGGCAAGGTGATAGATGTATTACCTAATGCCGTTTTTAAAGTAGTAATGGAAGCTGGTCCTATCATAACAGGATACATCAGCGGCCGCATGCGTAAGCATGATATTAAAATTTTATTGGGTGATACTGTTGAAGTTGAATTCAGCCCCTATGACTTGACTAAAGGTCGTATCACCCGTAGACGGTAAGTTGTTCTTGTTGATTTGTGATAAATACACTATAACAATTCATACTAAGCCTAGAGCTTAATTAACTAAATCCATAGTAAGAGTTGTCCAATAAAGGACTATTATGGCAACACGAAAAATTCCTACAAAAATAATCAATATATCAGCCAATAATTATGTAGGTAAAATAGGCGAAATATTCTACGATATTACTACTGCAAATCTTAAATGGTCTGATGGAACAACTGCGGGTGGGCAAGCCTTTGTCGGCGGTACTCCAACTTGGCCCGTGATTAATACCGCTGGTCCTGGTGGTCCTAGTACTATTGCAATTGGTAATACTGCTGGTGAAACCTCACAAGGTAACTATGCAGTAGCAATTGGACATGGGGCTAGCCACGACACACAAGGTGACTCAGCTATAGGGATTGGCTACTTAGCCGGTGGGGAAAATCAAAGTATTGAGGCAATAGCTATCGGTTATGGTGCTGGCATCTATAGTCAAGGATTACGTGCGATAGCAATTGGTAATACTGCTGGTGCATCTCAACAGGGCCAGTATGCAGTGGCTATCGGCCCGTATGCCGGCTACAACATTCAGGGTCAATTGGCAGTGGCTATCGGCCCGTTCGCCGGCCAAACCTATCAAAGCCACGGCGCAGTGGCTATCGGCCCGTTCGCCGGCAATACCTCACAAGGCGTCAATGCAGTGGCTATTGGTAATATCGCTGGTGAAACCTCACAAGGTGAATACGCAGTGGCCATTGGCTTCGGTGCTGGCAGTAATGCACAAGGTAATACTTCAATTATTATAAACGCCACTGGTGCTCCATTAGATCAAACTACAGCAAACACCTTTACTGTAAAACCAGTTCGATATATTGGAAATTCCGCGGTTGCTATTGCTGCTGGATTCAAACCTACGTGGTATAATCCAGATACTGGTGAATTTGTGTATGCTGACTAAAGGTCGTATCACCCGTAGACGTTAAGTTGTAACAGTATTGTCACATATATCCCAATAAATATGGGTATATGCAAAAAACTTACCGCAGTATTTTCATTAGTGACGTACATTTAGGTACAAAAGATTGTCAAGCAGGAAAATTAAACAATTTCCTCAAGCACAATTCGTGCGATACCCTATATCTTGTGGGTGATATAATTGATGCATGGAAAATACAACAAAACAAATGGCGTTGGAAACAATCACACACCAACGTAGTACGCAGAGTATTAGGTCATGCCAAGCGTGGCACTAAAGTAATATTCATTGCAGGCAATCACGATGAATTCTTAAGACCAATGATACCCTATGGCTTCAGTTTTGGCTTAATAGAAATACACAATCAAATAGAGCATATAGGTGCAGACGGTAAACATTATCTTGTCACTCACGGAGACATGTTTGATGGCCTTACAAGACTAGCACCCTGGTTATCATTCTTAGGAGACAAAGCATATGATTTCATTCTTAGCCTCAATAGCAAACTTGCTTGGATTCGTCGCCGTATGGGTTTTGGGTACTTTAGCCTTAGCCGTTTTCTTAAGCACAGGGTCAAAAAAGCAGTAGATTTTATTTTTAAGTTTGAAGAAAACTTAGCTAAGTATTGCAAGAAGCGTGGATTTGATGGAGTGATATGCGGTCACATACATCACGCAGAAATAAAAGATATAGATGGTGTAACTTATATGAATGACGGTGATTGGGTAGAGAGTTGTACTGCGCTAGTAGAACATCATGATGGTCGTTGGGAAATAATAACTTGGACACAGGAGAGTGACAATGTGGATAATGATATTGATAGCAGTACACGTGAACAACCCACAGGATCAACCAGGAAGAATAGAACTGACATTCAACGACCAAAAGAGTTGCGAACAAGCGTTGTTGACAATGAAGTACGAATTAAAATTTAAGAGTTTTAAGGTAGAAGGAAAATGTCAGAAACAATACTAAGTGAAAAAATTACAATCGTTGTGCCATGTAAGAATGAAGAAAATTACATCGCACATCTACTGATGCATCTACGCAATCAACTGATAGGTAGTACCAAAATCATTATTGCAGATTGTTCTACTGACAATACCCGTGAAGTTATTCAAGCAACAAAGGGTAGATTAAATGTAGAAATCATTGACGGTGGACCTGTTAGCATTGCAAAGAATCGTGGTGCTAAATTAGTAACTACTCCCTACATTCTATTCATTGACGCTGATGTTCGTTTCTTTAAAGAGACAGTTATCCGTGATTCAGTCAATGAGATGGAGTCAAAGAACTTAGATTTAATCGGACTAAACATCAAATGCTATGACCATGACAAACGTACTAGTATTGGATTTGCTGTTTTCAACGGAATCAACCGTATATTAAAACACTTTAGTCCATTTGCTGTGGGTGCTTTCATGCTAACACGCAGAGATAGATTTGAAGAATTCGGGGGATTCCCTGAAAAGATGTCAACATCCGAAGACTATTTCCTATCCAGAAAGTACAGCCCCAAAAAGTTTAGAATTATTAAACATCATTTTGGTCAAGATAGTCGCAGATTTAAGAAGATGGGTTATTTTGGAATGGCTACATATCTTGTTAAGAACTTTGTTAACCGAAACAATAAGAAATACTGGGATAGTTTAGACTCATCTAAGTATTGGAGCTAATGTAAGTTGCGATAAATACTCTACTATGTACGATATTGTAGAGAAAATCAGTGAATCCAGAACAAAAAAATTAGAGATAGTCAAGCTATCCTATGACCTTTCCGACCTCAATCCAGTATTAAGCAAAAAGACAATGGATTATCACTATGGGGATTTAGCCCATGGATATGCATCCCGATACAACAAGGGTGAGGGTGACAAAGATTTCAATTATGCGGGTGCTTTCCTGCACAACATTTATTTTCCGCAGTTTCGCAAAATACAAGAAGATAACACTCCTAACGGTCCTGTACTAGGAATCATTAAGCGTAAGTACGATTGGTGGAGAGATTTTAAAGAACAATTCAAACAAGAAGCCATGAAGATACAGGGTAGTGGTTGGATTTATATGAGTTATACAGGTGAGATAAAGACTATTGTTAACCACGAGGTTCGTGAAGATATTCTTATTCTAGTTGACTGGTGGGAACATGCTTGGGCCTTAGACTATCAAGCAGATAAAAAAGGTTACTTAGAAAACATTTGGAAGATAATGAACTGGAGTCACATCAATACCCGCTGGGGGAAGAATTTATGAGAGCCACTGAATTTATAACTGAATCTAAAACTGTAGAGTACGAAGGCTTAACACTAAAAATAAGTAAACAAGGTCATGAGTTAATAGTCAATGCCCTTGATGATTGGGGTAATAAAGTATTAGGCCATGTAAGATTCAACATAGGTGATGGTAAAGAATTAGACCCACAAGACCTTAAAGTTGATGATAAGTATCAAGGTCAAGGCATCGCTAAAGTCATGTATGATTATGTTAAAAGTCTTGGCTATACGATTGCTAGAAGTTATGACCAAACTGATGCCGGTGCAGGCTTTTGGAACAAGCATCGCGGAGAAGATGTTCGTATTTGGGAAGCCCGAGCCGGTGGAAAACTGAATAGAAAATACGATTCGGCCCGTCGAGAAGTTAAAAGCATTTTGAACAGCCCATACATAAACTTAAAAGAGTGGGGTCTGAGCATGACTATGTTGCCCAAACTAGGTATTAATCCTGGCAAGGGCATCAGCGAGGATACTCCCAAGGGCATTTACTTTTATCCATTAGCGTATGTCAATGATTGGGTCAATGGTTCTGAGGAGTTACCATGGGGTAATGATTTCCCATACATACAAGTGTTTCAATACGATACTAGTCATCGAATGACACCGGACACAAAAGTTGATCCTGAGAGATTAAAGGCAACACTGCGTCAATATTGTCCTGAAGAAGTTATCAATCAATTAATAGAAGAAGGCACATACAACAATGATCCTTATTGGTTTATTTATAATTGCCTAATTCAAGTAAGCAAGAATGATGAATCTACTATTATTCGTTGGAATAAAATATTAAGAGACTTGGGCTTTACTAGTGTTTATGACTATGGCAAGGGCTGGATAGCACACAACGAACCAGAGCAAGGTATTATCTTAGATCCAAGAATCATCAAGCAGGTTCAAACTTTTAACAACTACACACGTAAGCAAGGTGTAGCGGAGGGCAAGGTCAAACTCTACACAGATCCTGGCTATTTTGGGGCAGAAGTAGATGACACAGGGTTTGATGGCCTACCAGTAGTCAACATACCCACTAATCAACTTGTGGGATTTGAACCAGATTCAAAGATGAATCAACCAAAAAGCCGAGCCAATGTTGAAAAAATAGTAGCAGGATTGAAACAAGGTGACAAGTTGCCACCATTGTTGGTTCGCAAATATAAAAATGGATATCAAGTATTAGATGGTCATCATAGATTCTGGGCCTATAAATTGTCGGGTACAAAATCTATTCCATCACGAATTGTACCTGATAAAGATATAGAAGAAATCAGTAAACAAGGTGTGGTAGAAAGTGTCAATGACTATCTATGGCACGGGTCTAGGTATAGAAATGAGGTACTAGTACCGCGTCAGGCTAATGATACCGGTGGTAAAGAAGAAAGTAATAAAAATGCTATATATGCTACTCCTAGTGCAAAAGTTGCTATAGCAATGGGGCTAACTACTCCTGGATCAGATACCGGAATGTTTCCAAACGATCCACAAATGGTACTATTCAAAGGCGGTATTAGAAAAGGTGAAATGGTTTACTTGCACAAGGTACCTAAAGATTTATTCATAAAACACAACAGCAGAGAATGGTATAGTAAACCCGATGTAAAAGAAATTACACCTATAGAAGTAGTAACAGTTCCTGTAGACAAATGGTTAAGTTTGATTAGAACTGCTACCCCTAAAGATTTAGAATTACAGAAAAAAAACATGAAGAAGCAAGGTGTGGCGGAAGGCTTAGATGATAATAGAGTTAGTTTCAAGGTACAAAAAGGTAAAAACAAATTTGCAACTACTTTAAGTGTTGGTGGCGACCCAGTAGGAGTATACCAATATGATGCTGATACAGGTCGTAGCATAGCCGAGATTTATCCAGAATTCAAAGGCAAAGGATTAGGTAAATTATTGGTTTTACATGCTATCTATACCGCGGCTAATTTGGGATTAGATTTCCAAGAAGATGAATCAAGAACCTCAGAGTATGATAATGTATTAGATAGTTTGAGTAGTAACGGTTATATTGTAGATGACGATGGATATTGGTATGTAACCGGTCAAGGTGAACAATATCTACAACAATCATTAAAACAAGGTGTGGCGGAAGGTGATGACAAATTAAAAGATCCAATAGCAAATGCAATATTAGATTTCTATCAACATGCCGGACATATTAGCAAAGACCCAATTGATAACTATGTTGGTACTGCAAAAGAATTGCTAAGTCAGGTCAGTGATCCTACAGTCAAATCAAAGATACTAGATATTTTCAAACAAGCAAAACAAAGCCCATATGTTCAAGGTGGAGTTGTTACAACTATTGGTGCATTACTTGCCGGTGGAGTATTAAGTTCAGCACAGAAAATGGGATTGAGTCCAGCGCAAACTAACTTAGTGTTACAAGCGATACTAAATACAGTTATACCTACTGTGGTGTCCAGGATCAATGGAAAGAGTTGGAGTGACACAGTTAAGTACACACTAGCAAGTGCAGGCATTGGTACTGGCATTGCTGGTATGATGGAGGAATAATGGCATATTCAGAAAAAGTAATTGACCAAATAGTAAAAGAACACAATGTTGTGTTGTTTATGAAGGGGACCGCACAATTTCCCATGTGTGGATTTTCGGGCAAAGCTATACAACTGCTGAATGAATGCGATTCAGACTTTGATGTATTCACTGTAAATGTGCTTGATGATAATGACATTCGACAAAGTATCAAAGAATACAGTAATTGGCCGACCATTCCTCAATTGTATGTCAATGGTGAGTTCATCGGCGGATCTGACATCTTGATCGAAATGCACGAATCAGGTGAATTACAACAATTATTAAAAAACAAGGAGTCATAATTTATGGCATATTCAGAAAAAGTAATTGACCACTACGCAGTTATGATAGAATAATAATGCACACAACCGGGTGCACCTAGATAAATACTTGTATGAAAAACAAATATGGTCTAAGTAAGGTGTGCTTTTTTTGTGAATCTAGTTTTATAACTAAACCTAGATTTATAGATTACTGTTCACAAAAATGTAAAAATCCTCTTAACAGGGGAGAATATGATCCCTGGAATAAAGGTATCAAACTTACAGATGAACAAAAAGCAAAACAAAATACAGACGGGCTCAAAAAAGGATGGGGATGGAACAAGGGCGGAACTAATGAAGCGGCACGCCAGCGTATGCTAGTCAATAATCCAAATAAAGATGGAAGGTTAAACAATCTTAGACCAAAAAATCCAATTACAGAACCCCTTAAAATATATCGTAGTAAGGTTAGGTACCATACATATAGAACTCTTAAAGAAATGAGAGCAAACGGTGAGTGGGTTCCAAAAACTGGTAAGTATAAAGACAGTTGGCAAATTGACCATATTATTCCACACAAACAAGGTTTTGAATTAAGAATAGATCCTTCAGTACTTGGTGGAAAAAAGAATATACAATTTATTAAAGGCGAAGAAAACAGAAAAAAATGGGATAGTTATCAACCCATTGAAATAGTAGAGTCTATTACAGGAGGTAATTATGTATAGTGCAAAAGTGTTAGATCATTATGAGAACCCTAGGAACGCAGGAAGTTTTTCCAAAGATGAAGAAAATATAGGTACGGGATTAGTAGGAGCCCCGGCGTGTGGTGACCTAATGAAACTACAAATAAGAGTAGAGAATGGCATTATTACAGATGCACGTTTTAAAACGTATGGATGTGGATCGGCAATTGCAAGTAGTTCTCTAGTCACAGAGTGGGTTAAAGGCAAGACATTAGACGAGGCAGCAACTATTAAAAATTCAGAAATTGCTGAGGAACTTGCATTACCCCCAGTTAAGATACATTGTAGTATCTTAGCAGAAGATGCTATCAAAGCCGCAGTAGAAGATTATAAAAAGAAACATGATATCATTATCTGACAAAGCAAAAACAAAAATAGAAACTCTATTAAAGAGTTCTCAACATGTTGGGATTCGTATAGGGGTGAAAACAACTGGTTGTAGTGGATTAGCATATGTATTAGAATATGTAAAAGAATATGTTAGTGATCCTACTACTATCAATTACGCTCAACCTAACTTTTGTGTATTAGTAGATAAAAAGCATAATGTATATTTAGAAGGTCTTACGATGGATTATGTCCGTAATGGACTAAATGAGGGGTTTGAGTTTAGCAACCCGAATGAACGTGACCGCTGTGGATGCGGAGAAAGTTTTAGAGTATGATAACAATTACAGAATCAGCAAGTATCAAAATAGCAGATATTATTGCGGAAGAAAACAACCCTGACTTAAAGTTACGTATGTTTGTCCAGGGCGGGGGATGCTCAGGATTCAGCTATGGATTTACGTTAGAGGAGATAAAAAATGAAGATGACTTTGAATTTGAAGCTGGTGCCACAAGTGTCCTGGTCGATGCAATGTCGGCTCAATATCTTCAAGGGGCTGAGGTTGATTACGTAGAAGACTTAATGGGGGCAGAATTCAAGATAAAGAACCCCACAGCTACTAGTACTTGCGGATGCGGGAGTTCCTTTTCGGTTTAAGATAAATACTAGACAAGGATTATCATGGCAATTTTAGGACAAGCAAACATATTAGTAGGAGTAGAAAATCAAGCTACTGGTAGTGATAGCATCTACACCGCATTCAATAAAGTAGTTGACAACTTTGACACGTTATTCACCTATTCCAGCCCGTTCAATACATTTAATAGTGGTAACGGGATCACAGCAACCCCATTTAGTAGCAACGGATCAGTATTCTTTGAAAACACAGGAGTAACTAGTTTAATTGCCGGTACTGGAATCACTATATCATCTCAAACAGGAGAAATTGTTATTTCTTCTGCCGGTGGGGAGGGAATGTCAGGTGTCACTAGTGTTGGAATATCAAGTATTTCGTTAGATGTAAGTGATTCTCCTATCGTCAGTTCAGGATTAATTAGAGTAGAATTACCTACAATTGAAACAGGCCTTGGATTTGAACCGGGTGACTATATTACACCCGCACTTACCGTAGATGCATACGGTCGTATTACTAGTATTTCTAATACCTCTACGTCAGGTACAGTAACCAGCATAGCACTAGATACAGTTGGTGATGGCATTGGCATAACCGGAGGTCCGATAACAGATAATGGAACGATTGTTATTACTAACACAGGCGTTACCAGAATAAATGCAGGAAATGGAATTGAATTAAGCGGTAGTACCGGAAACGTGACTATCAATTCTACACTTAGAGGTGTTGGTGTTGTTAGTAGAGTAGATGTTGATAGTACTACACTGACAGTACTGAACAGTCCAATAACATCATCAGGAACAATTACAGTTGATATTCCAGATGACATCTCGTTAGCTGGAAATCTTATTGCAAATACTATCACTAGCAACTCCACAGCAACAATTACAGGTAATATTACTGTGGGTAATATTACCTCTACTGGTACAATTACTTCATTAGGTGGAAATATTTTATTAGGAGCTAATCTAGTAATTACTACCTTAAGTGGCACGGGCGGACCATCTAATATTCTTACTATTGGGTTTACTACTCAACCAAGAATACCGTTTGTACCAGGTGCTATCATTACCATTACCGGAACAACACCAACTACTTACAATGGATCTTACACAGTAATCACAGGTACTACAAGTGCAGTAACTGTGACTAGTTCAGTATCAACAGCAGTAGTTACAAAAGGTAGAATCATAGGCGGCGGAGATATAATTAGTAATGGATTTGTTACGGTATCTGCTAACATTACTAGTGCAAACGTGATAGCTACTACAGCATTGCAGGCACCCAAAGTTAATATTACAGGTAATGTATCATCCTCTGCATGGGGTACAAGTGGAATAGGTTTAGTTGTGTCAGCAAATACATATACTGATGCCTCTACTGCAGGTTCAGGCACAGTCGCAAGTGCTTCAATCAACGTGATAAATATACCAACTATTACAGCAAGTAATCTTGCAGTAACCGTCACTAAAGCATCGTCATTATATATTGCAGGTGCACCTGCTGCCGGTGCTAATATTACATTAACCAATTCATATGCATTGCAAGTGGCTGCTGGGCCTGTACAGATTGATACATCTACTGCCGCAACATCAGCCACGACCGGCGCACTAAGAGTTGCCGGTGGTGTAGGTATCAGTGGTGCTTTATATGCAGGAGGCGGAATAGCTAGTGCAAACACTACATCCGGTTCTCTAGTGGTTACCGGTGGACTAGGTGTTAGTGGTGATACATATCACGGTGGTAGTGTCCTTATTTCAGGAACAGGCGGGCTAGGGTACGGAACTGGATCTGGTGGAACAGTTACGCAAGCTACAAGCCGAACAACCGGTGTAACTATTAATAAAACAAACGGTGCTATTGTTCTTATTTCCGGAGCAGGTTCTACCGGGTGGCAATCATTCACCGTGACTAATAGTACAGTGGTAGCTACTGATGTAGTTCATGTTTCTCAAAAATCAGGTACGGATCTTTATCAAATATTTGTTACTGCTATAGCAGCCGGTAGCTTTCGAATAACATATGCAACTACTGCAGGCTCAACTACTGAGCAACCGGTATTTAATTTCGCTGTCGTAAAAGCAGTAACAGCATAAAAAAAGCCCCTTAAGGGGCTTTTTTGTTATATAAAATTCTTTATATCTAGCTTGGATAGCATGTGGTCTGTGTATTTTGAATGACACATTGTAATGATATCTTCATAGGGCCATTCTAAATAAAACGGACATCCGGTTCGCCACTTGCTATTTGTTCTAAAATAAGCCAACTCATACAAGTCTGCTTTATTTGAAGGATCAAACTTACGGCGCTTAAGTGATATCTCACTTAATGTTGTCCAATTATCGTATGCTGGCATTTATCAATCACGTTCCATTTTGCTGGCTTCTACTATGACTGCATTTACTTCTTCCAAAGTAGGGCACATAATCTTAGCAGATTTCCAATCATCATCATGGTCACGACCGGACACTTCAACCATGTAGCCGTTATCATAAAAATAAACAGTTACACTGTCACCGGCTTTTTTCAATTTATCACTTAACTTCATTTTGTTTCCTTATTGTAAATGGGTATAGGCGCCGTAGCGCCTTTTGTTATTAAACGGTTGCGACACCGACTTCTGCCAACAGTTGTTCAGCAGACACTTCTTTCTTACCACGAGCCTTGATAGAATCAAGACTAGGCTTTGCGGCTTTAGTAGTACGCACTTTAACAGTGCCCTTGCTTGCCTCTTTAACACGATCTGCCAGCGCATCACTAATAGTTGCCTGATCACCAGCAGATTGGAAATCTGCATGAGAAGCCAAATAATTGAGTGCCTCGACCTTAGTCATCTCAGAGGGCAACTCAATCAGGTCAATGCGAGTGGCACCGCCCTTAGAGAATTGTTTGACGCGGCGAACCATGTCATCAGTGAAACGGACCTTAGCATTGCTGTTATGAACAGTGATACCTGCGACTTTGAAAGTTTGATTAGCCATTTGTATTCCTTTAAAAAATATAGCTAGTTGAAAAAATATGCTTTTCAGCACAGTTATAATGATAACACAAAGGGTTATTAATGTCAACCATTTGTGTTACCAAAATCTTGTTTAGGCAGCTTTGAGGATGCCCTTTTTAGGATCAAAACCATCAGGGACTGCATTAGGAAAGCACAAACGTCCGCCTTGAAATTTTCCTGCTTTGTCAATGTAATCAAATACATAAACACGACCAATCAATGGAGCAATTGCTCTCATAATCGGTGTAGTTAAAATTCCAACACCGGCAATAGACCTATTTTGACTTTCTTTAATAGCTACCCAAGTATCACTAGTATCCATTCTCCAAATAGGATCACTAGAGGCTTCATGTTGTTCTAAAATTATAGAGGCAGTAGTCAAATCTCGGTGAGATTTGATAAGACCTGCTTGATGTAATTTATTTACAATTTCCACTGCTTTGTTTGCGTTCATTTTGATTTCCTTTTTGATTTAAAATTAACCCACAATATAGGGCTTGTTCCATTTGCCGATGTTAACATCAACATACCAACCCACGTCAAAGTAGTCGGATTGAATGTCGCTACGGTCATGATTACCGTTGTTCATTGCTTCCATTACTTCGGTAAGGAATGCCTTAGCATCGCCGTCGTAGTGTTCATGAAACCAGTAGGGGTTGATAGAGTCATAATTGCTTGTATTGGGTTTGAAACCTTTTGCAACCTGATAAAAATCGTTACCGCACACACGATTGGAGTTTGCAATAAAGTCAATTTTACCTGACTTCAAGGTCAATGACAATGTAGAATGATTACGGACACTCAGTGAGCCCTTGATACCATACTTATTAAGAATGGATTTAACTTTAGGGGCGATTTCTGATTTGCGTTCCTGAGACATATAAGCCATTTGTTACTCCTTGTTTCGACTGTTTAAGATTCTATTATATACCCGAATCCATTTATTGTCAACCATTGGATAATTTCTTTTTAGTGTGTCAGAGTTCTAGGCCTATATCAGAATTGGTCCTAGAGCACCTGACACACAACTGAATACTTTCGTATTCATTTTTATTAAGAAATTACATGTACAAAAACCCTGCAAGGTTAATACTTTTCTTTTAGTTTCAAAAAGCATCGTACATGCGGTACATGGTCTTTTCAACTCTTGTCAGTACAACAGTGGTTCCGTTGTCTTTGAAAGTGAATTCACCTTTACGACCATCGACATGAATCAATGCATCAGGCTTGAAAGTCTTCCAAATGTATTCGCTGTTATCATCATCAGGATCACTGTCAAATTCAATAACAACACCTTTTGGTTGCAGTGGATTACCTTCAAACTTATCTCGGCGGGGCTCTTTAATTTCCTTACCGTTGTGTACAATTTTAACGTTATACTCAGTACCACTATCAAATTCAGGCTTAGCGTTAAGCATTTCTAGTGCCTCTTGCGGAGATTCGTTATAGCGGTTCATTTCTTCAACAATTGCCTTCAACATATCAAAATTGAACTCAGCAAACAAGCTACCGATATTTACCATGCTGTCAACATTTTTAAGGCTTGGGTCCTTAAGATTATCATAACAGTATTCACGTATAAATCCTTCATCCAATCCTTTGAAATCTAGCATATAGTAGATACGACCTGGACGATTACGCATGTGACTATCAACACGCCACTTATCGTTACAGGTAATCATAAACAACTTTTTAGTTGGAAAGACACCATCCAACAATGTTAGAATTGATTCTTGTTGGTCTTTATCATACGTCTTTTCAAACTCATCAAATAGAATAGCACAAGGCTGTTCAATGTTTTGAATGAATGTATTAAACTTATCACCGCACCAAGGCTGATTGATAACGATTGTAGGGATTCCTTGCTTAGCCAATTGAATAGCAACATTCTTAGTAAGCAATGTTTTACCACTACCTTTTTCACCAGTCATCATTACACCGGTTGCGTTATCACGATCCATAAAGGTACGGATAATCTTGTCAGTGTTCTTAAGACAATTTCCGTAGATTTTACCTGGAATAGCAAAGCCATCAATATGTTCTAGGTACAACTCACCTGACATTTCATTAATTTTAACAACATAATTACCTGCAGGCAACATACGATGAATGTCCATCGCCTCATCACTGGCTACACGGTAGGTATTACCAGTCTTCAAAAAATAACTCATTTCAATCCTTTAAAAAAATTGTTCTAGATTTGTTAACACTGACATTGTATTCAATACAAAACATACTCCGGCTGCATACCAGGAAAAGGAATATTTTTCAGAATCAATAATCCACTTAGCCGCCCAAATTGCAAATAGTAGATTAAGTATTATCATATTATGAATTCAGTGTAGCAAAAGGACTCATATCTTCTTCATTCGGTTCCATCTGCTCAAGTGTATCATACACCCACACGATAGGGATATCAAGAATTTTGGCAATTGTCATAGGATGAACACCATCCTCGATCATCATTTCAATATCCAGCATTACATTAGTCATTTTGCTCATTTTCTAACTCCTCAAGTCTATACTCTGCTAATTCATCAATCATGGTATCAATTAACACAAGGTGATCTTGTACAAAATCTAAATCACCCAATGTATCAATCATTAGTTCTTTGGCTTCTTCTAATCTTTCGATTGCCAATTTCATTTTTTCTGCATTAGTCATTTTGAATTACTCACTGTAGTTTTAAACAAAAATCCAAACAACACCGTAATGCCCCACGCCTGCAGCCAGGACACTTCACTAACTCCTGCAACGGCTCCAACCAAGCAACCATTCCAAAGCATGTACACCGGCCAACTTAGTAAGAAACTAAGTAACAATAGTCCTGCAATAGCAATGACAATTGCCCCAATCATAACAGCAATTTTTTCCATGATTATTACTCCGAAAATTCGTACATGTATTGAGCAACGCTAGGATCCAACTTGATGAGGTCTTTAGCGGCACCAGTCAATGCACGATAGCGGGCTTGCACTTGACTGCGGGGCAGTTCACCGTCACAGGAAAGATTCTCAGGGCTCAATGCAGAGTCAATACTTTGTGCAACACGTTTGCGACCCTCAGCCGTTTTAACTTCGTAGACCACAACGTTACCGCTGAACAATGAATTCCAACTGTTTTGCTGGGAGATGTATGCGTTAAGTGCTTTCATTTTTGATTCCTTTAATCAACTGTTTAAGATTATATTATATACCCGAATTGATTTATTGTCAAGCCTGGTATGTAAAATAACTACGGATTTTGCTTTGACGATTAGTGTGGCTTTCGTTGAATTTTACTTCATAGCCACGCTCACGTAGAGCAGTCATCAACACTGACAAGTCACAGTCCTCTTCCAGGAATGCATTCTCACCTTTTTGATAACTGTATGTAGAGATTTTGTCGGCGATACCAAGTGACACCAACTTGGACTTTGCAATACGTGCCCAAGCATGACCGGGGTCTGCAAAAACTTTAATGGAGATTTTCTTAGTCATTTTGATTCCTTCAATCAACTGTTTAAGATTCTATTATATACCCAAATCCATTTATTGTCAAGCCGATAACGGCTCGGCTTTCGCCTCCCACTGCTTACAACTGCTTCCCAATTTATCGTCCATCAGCACATGTGGTCATGCAATGATGCTCATCGGCCCTAGGTTCTAGCCTAGGTGATCCTTGGGATAGGACTGCTGGGCCTTGACCTGCCCAGCATCAGGTTGTGTGTCAATAGTTTTGGTGACTATGACCTACACGATATACCACAGTGCCTGCGGGCACATCGGCTTCGTCGGAGTCCATGGTGTATACTTCGGGTAAGCATACACTGGCCAATTCACTGTAAGAGTAATAACCGCTTTCAGTCATTACCAAACGTGCGTCCGGAGGCAATGCGCTCAATGCCGCCATCATGTCTGCTACAGTTACAAAATTCTCCATCTTACTCTCCTCAAATATAAAAACACTCACCGCGCTTGTCGGCACCGATAGCATCGTAGACACATTCACGAACCATAGTGTCCATTGCCTCACCAAACATGTCAGGATTAGAATCAGCCAAGTCACGCAATGCCTTGAAAGTCTGTTTCCATGACAGATTTTGACTTTTGGCAGTTGTCACAATACCGTGAACAGCCATGTTACCTTCGTCAGAGAACATGCCATAAGAGATATCAAGTGTGATTGTAGTCATTTCGTTTCCTTTTCTTTACTGTCTAAGATGTTATTATATACCCAAACTGATTTATTGTCAAATTTGGGTATGTTGTTTTTACGCAACTTCCAACATGCTAGCTGGGACTCTCCAGGTCGTGCCAATCAAGCTACTTGACTTTTGCTCACTCACCAGGATGTACTTTTGATTTACTTTTTTCACAGTACC
>Ga0208975_1000666_pt1 | contig 15938 bp, 7 predicted proteins | sample GreLakmeER78MSRF_FD_187700 | JGI IMG/M metagenome (GOLD analysis project Ga0208975, IMG submission 187700) | Freshwater lentic microbial communities from great Laurentian Lakes, MI, USA - Great Lakes metaG ER78MSRF (SPAdes) | ecosystem: Environmental > Aquatic > Freshwater > Lake | place: Great... | reverse complement strand
AGTCTTTGTAGCAAGATTACATTAATTGGAGAATGAACGGTTTATTAGGGAGTACATGATAGTATATATTGAGAACTTCTAATTAAATAATATGTGTAAACTAATTGCAATTGAAGGACTTAACGGAGCAGGTAAAACCGTACTTTGCGCGTAGATTGCAAATAAACTTTAGAAATAAGGATATCGAGTATTGATTATAAAAGCTCCTATTTATGAGATTCAAGAAGACTAAATAGATCACTTTGGACCGAATATATATAATTTTCTGAATAATGGTGAATCGTTTGATTTGGAGAAAGTTGACTTGATGTTTAAGGTAAATAGACAATATATATAGGATAATATAATAATGAAAAATATTGATTTGTACGACTATATTTTAATTGACCGCTGGAGTATGTCTGGAATCGTCTACGGGTACTTTAGAAGAGAATAACCAAGACTTAGAAGTATTAGTGATGAAATTCCTATGTTTAATGTAAATCAAATAGAAAAATAAATAACATACAAATATCCCCTTGATAATCTCAATACTGCCACTTCATTGTTTAATAAAAAGGAACCTGTTTACAGCGTATAAAGACGACTCTTTGATTCATAAATAGATACTTTATTTAATTTGAAGTAATTAGCATTATAAACCCCAATTAACACCGAAACTAATAGCAAATCCAATAAAACGAAGCAACCTACTGCCGATTAATCATTTTGCTAAAAAAAATAAGAAAATATCTAATTGTAACTCACAAAAGAGAGTCTAAATAAATAAGAATTAGAAGCCGAATCAAGTTATTTTACAGCTCATTATGATCAATAGGATGTAGTTAAAGAATAAATCAATAAGTAGTACTAATAAACGTTAACAAATGTATATTCATTACAAGCGGAATAATTGTAAATTAATCGTAATATGAGTCCATTATTTGCGGGAATTGGCGACTCATTTGTCTAATATTTGCCTCTTAATATTCAAGGAGAAATAGTGCCTGATTTAACTATTTTCTTAGATACTGAAATAAATGAGATAGTATATAGAATTTAAGCTAGGTAAAGTTACTATTTGGACAAATAAACTACTAATAAATAAATATATTCTTCCATAGACGCGCTTAGTTAAATACGTCATATTTTCAGATGCTATATAAACTAACATATACATAGATAAAATATATTGGTAATACAAAATTCAGACTAAATTAAGGATATCATTTGTAAAATAGAATGTAAATAACAACCTTTATCACTTTGAAGGCCATTTAGATCTATAAATACCCGATTTATCTCTTTTTTTTGTTTATCTTTCTATTGAGAATATTCTTGGTTGTTTAGCAGTAAGATTAAAAGAATCTAGCCACCCCCATAAATTACTAGGCCAACTGATGTCAATTAGATATTTTTCAAATATTTACATGGCTAATCTCCAGTCAATTTGTTATTGAAGGCAGAAAGATCCAAATATCATTCTTAAATAATTAGACATATATCCTTCTATTCTTAGTTGATTCATAGACGCATTTACTAATGAATATTTCTCTTATAATAGACCGTTTTCCAGTTCATATAATAGTTTGATGTCTGTTTTCCACTTGCGCGATCTATCATAAAGACCTCCGGATTTCAATTCAATCGAAAGGGAATTTGACTATTTGACTAGTTATTATCTATTTGTTAACCAATAATGATGACAAAAGTCATTCCAGAGTAGTTCTTATTAGTATTTGACAATGCTTTCTTTTAGTTATTGTATATTCATTGTCTTATCTTGTTATATCTTATTTAGTAGCTTCTTAATGGATTTACCAGGTATATTTATGTCTAATTCCGCAAATAGTTGTCTAGTTGATACTACGCCTAAAGATATAAAAGGACTCTAGAATGAAGAAGAAGGGCTACTAAAGTCAAACAATTAACCAAATAATTCGCGGCTCTCTTTATAGTGATATAACGTGGTTTACACAAATTTATCAAACACATCTTCTTGCTTATATTAGCAATAGTTATTTGCGTATTCTATATCTTTCTTTTCTTTTAATATTATGTCCTTTATATGCCTTAATCCTAGTTTATTTAGTTTATTTGATTTATTAAACAATTTAGCTAGAATTGTTCCATTAATACTCTTATATTATGATCTAAGTTAATTTGTTATATGCTTACTCTATTACGATGCCGTTTTGTCGACATACTATTCTTTATTTGCCCTTTTAGTACTCATTAGATACATTTAACTATACACGTTACTTTATTATATTAAAGCATTAGAACACAAGAAATCGCGGAAATTGACAATTATACATATTGGTGCTGCTTTCTATATACTTAGTTACATATTTGTTTTTATTTACTATATAAGATTATTAATATTGTCCGAGTTGCAATTACATTGATATATCATTAGTTTTCCTTTATATTAGATTGAATTGATGTCTTTTTCGCATTATTCAATATCTGGCATTTCATACGGATCTTGATTGAATATATAGTGAATTCTTTACATATTATATTATGTTTCTTACTGCAATATACAAATAAACGGAATAATGGTATTTTTATTGTTTATATAGTCAAGTAACTGATTTCCAAATGATTTAATGTTTTCTCCATATAATAGATCTATACCAGTTTGTTTTTAGAATATCTTACCTTAACTCAAGTCAAATAGTCTCTTATGATCATTTATAGTATCCGCGATTAATACCAGATAATTATTTACGTTTTTGTCGAGTTTTAAAGCTAAATTGGCACTAAATAGTATCTATAATGAATCACGTACTCTTAAGCTATCATTCATAAGTTAAATTATCATTTATATAGAGTTTAATTGTTTGCTAACTATTATTAGTATATAGTCTTACGGAAACTCTCGTTGCAATATCAGTTAGAATTAGCCCAATATTTGTTGATAACCATTAGATTAAACATTAACGCCGGATTCCAGTAAGATAAGGCATCAAATACATATATACTAGATACTAGAGGTGAGACTTCACTAGTCTGGATTTAAGGGATAATCCTAAATTTACGCAGTTCCGGGTACTTAGCTAATTGAGCCTGGTAATAGTCATTTACATAATATAGAAAGCCTAAATCGACTTTATTGTTCATATTAGGATATAGTATAAATAATTCTCTGATTTTAGCAAGATTGTGGGTTCCAATGATATGAGGGACTATGTATTAGTCTTATTTAGGAACCGGTGCTTCAATGAGTAATTTGGCGAGTTTCATATAGTTATCATGTATTAATTGTTTATCTAGTATATCCGATTTATAGTATCCCTTTACCAATCTAACGGATCCACCACGCAATATGATTTAATGTATTTTAGACTCAGATTCGAAGTGATTTGCTTATATAGTTAACATAATACCCGGGAAACCCATATTTAATGCATTCATATATAAATCATATTCTAATTAAGAGTAAATACCAAATAAACCAGATAATATAACTATTATTTCAGTATCAGATGTTTCACGATTTTTTTGTATTTTATCTAATATTTATTGGAAATTGTGTCTTTGCTCCTTTTCTGTGTTACCAAGTGATTTTACTCTAATTGCAATGATAACTCTAGACTAATTCGCGTTTTAAGCACTTTCTATCATCTCATTTATTGTTTTCAGGTACAATCCAGACATTATTTGCGGGATCATAAAAGAGTATGAAACACACTGTTTATAGCGAATACTATTGCCTAATTATATCATTTCGCGGACTAGACATATACTTCTGCATTTGAAGATAAATACAAGGAAAATAATTAATATTATTATAGTAGAAATAACTTATGAAAAGCTCATTTAATAGGTAAATTTAAAGAATATACATTTAGAATACTTCAGTGTATATTTAAAATACTCCCCAAAAACCCCTAGTATACACAAAATACTGGGATTGCTATTGGTTTAGAGCATTGTTATCTGCTTTGTTTTGAATTTATTAGTTTCAAGAATTGCATTCTTTACTTATCTTTTATACCGCGGAAAGGTTAATTCATTAATAAAAGGTTGTTTTTGTTCCTCATGTCTCGTGTATAGGGGGGTTTTGTGTGTAGGAGATCAGTGTGTGTATAGGAGATTTTAGTGATTCATTAATATCGTGTAAGTAAATAACCCAACTGGGCATAAATATTACCAAGTTCAATCAATATATATATAAACATCATTATTATATATATACTAAAAAATTTCATATTTTGACTTTATTGATTAAACGTATATTAATATTGGTTTAGAGCATTGATATATGCTTTATTTTGAATTTATTAGTTTCGAGAATTGCATTCTTTACTTATCTTTTATACCGCGGAAAGGTTAATTCATTAATAAAAGGTTGTTTTTGTTGTTTTGGGAGGGGAAAAAAAATCCTTATTGTTAATGTTAATGCTAATATTGTGTAGTGAAATAGCCCAATTGGGCATACCTTTACTAATTTTAATTCATATATATATATACAATAACTTTTATTATATATACTTAAAAATTTCATCTTTTAACTTTATTAATTTAAAGTATATTTTAGGGTGTTTTTGCTGTAATTTAGTACATTTCGTTGGTAATAATATATCAATATAGCTTAAAAAATAGATATTATAAATAGATGGTTGATTGTAATTTAGTATTAAATGAGTTCAATATAAGCAATATTTAGTCTAAAATGACCTTGTTTTTGGGATAATCAAATTCAGGTAAATCAGTATTAATAGCAGATTGTTTATATAAATTAAGAGAGGAAATCCCAAATATTGTTGTTATTTGCCCTACAGACTCATAAAATAGGACATATTGTCAATTTGTACCTTCAGAATGTATAATAGATGAAAATATATCATCTGAAAAGCTTTTAATAAAGCTAAATGACATATATTCGCGATAAATGCGGGTTACTTAATTATATAATAGTGCCAATGATTAGGTGTTTTTAGAGCATTTACTTGATAAATTAGAGCTTTAAGTTGATGAACGAACTGAAGATATTCGTAATATAATTTAAGAATTAGAGTAAAAACAATTAGATATATAGGAAAAACCTGAAGATGTTGAAGATTATCAAGAAATAATGGGTCAATTAAGGATAGATATAAGCAATGGAAACAAGAAATTAGTTGAAAAATACAAGAAATTGATCACTTAAGTAATAAAAGAAGATTGCAGTGTACTTAATATATTAGATAAAAAACAAAGAGAAGTCGCAAATGCCTTATATATTAACCCCAAACTTGTACTGGTTTTAGATGATATTGCTGCTAGTTTAGACCTTTAAATACAGAAATCAGAAATTGTTAAGAAGATATTCTTTTAAGGTAGACATAGTAATCTTACTTGCTTTATAGCAGTTTAAAATGACAAAAAACTCCTTCCCGAACTAAGGTAATAGGCTCATTATGTATTCTTTACTGATTGTGTCTGTTTTGAGGGCTTTTAGAAGTCAGGAGGGTTTAGTACTAAATAATTGAAAGAACATTCAGATACTATGCGATTATATAAAGATTAGCACATTAAGATATTATTTGATCGTTGTACTGTAGAATTTCACTATGTTAAGGCATATTAACGCTTTTAGTTCTAATTTGGATCTTCAGCTCTTATTTCATTCTGTAAATTTGTCAAACCCAAAAAATGATCATTTAAGGCATATAATATCAAGGGTTTTAGCATAAGGGCGAGAGGGTATATTGTAAATATCATATTTATAGGCAAAAGCAACATTTATAATGTTAACCCTTACAGCATCTAAAGATGTGCCCTCGTCGTAAGATTAGGTAATTTAAGGCTTTAATTGAAGGTTTTCCGCAACTTTTACAAAATATGAAATCCCTATTATATTAAAATGTAAGCTCTTTAGATTAAAATTAAAACGTCGAATTTTGATATTAAATCACTATCCAGTAGAAGCATGTATAAATGTTAAATTGAAGAAGAAATTAAGAAATATGAAGAATTATGCAAATTCCTTGCAATAGACATAAATAAACCTAAAAATTACCACTATTTCTGTGGTCAAGTTTGTGATATATATTCCAATAATATTTTAGTGTAAATTGACAATCTGTTTAGATATAATAGCTAAAATCTAGATATTCCAAAGACCATTTATTAGCTATTAAAAATGATGCTTTTAGTAATTTAATTTAGAATACAAGAGTAGATATTCTATATATCGATTATGAAATACTAAAAAAATACTGAATTTGACAACCATGTCTTCTATATATAAACTATGATTTAGAATACTGTTGATATTTAAAATTTAATTAAATCCCAAACCACACATTTGAACTAGTAATCGCTTAAAAAAAAAATAAGTGGTTAAATATCAAACTTAAATGTTGTAAGAAAGGTCAATGACTAATTATTAATGTCATTATAATGATTAACCGTTATTATTCTTTTTTTTCAAGTTAGTTATATGTATTCTGTCGGTTTTTCTTTACAGGTAATTGATAATAATTAATTGATGACATTATCATCTCCATAATTGCCTTCTATTCCGGTAATATTACTACCTTCGGGACAATTGAGTTCTTCTCCATAAATTAAATTAAAACCCCATTTTATATCTGATTAGTTTTTCCCAAATATGTCGATTCTATCAATTTGGTTCTTTCTACCCCAAACATCATTATGTATCTTTATTCTATCAAACCCTTGTATATTTGAAGCCTTTTGCGGTTAAATATCACTTGGAATCGCACTAAAGGGAATATTATATTCAAGACCCGATTTGCATTTAAATTTAAGATCATATATGTTATATGAATCATTGTACATTTCGATATCAGTTAGATAGTCTGTTTTGCCATTACAGTCTAGTTTAAACGATTTTTATCCTACTTTAGTTATAGGTATTAGGGGAGTCAATGTTTACATTTATCGCTCAACTACTTATTATTCTCCTATATTAATCAATTTTTTGGCTGTTAGATACTACTCAACTGATGATATATTTTCGGTAGTTTAAGTAGGTTCAAATGGAGTTTCGGGTTCCACTATAACAGTTTCTTCTTGATTGGGTTGTTTCATATACAAATATATGCCTATAAATACTAATACAAATAATACTAAACAAATAATGCCTAATACCTTTTTATTTATCCCCATTTACAACTAAAATCATTAATTAGATATATTAAATCATATTGTAGGATTATGGTAATCTTCAGTAGTATTAGTTGAAATTTTAAGTCGTTATTATGTCGGGCTTTAGCTTAATTTTAATGCTTCTTGTATATTAGTAAAATGCTAAAAAAATGATTTATAATCAATCATATATAATATTAATCAGTTAATAGCGCTGAATACGACGAAATTATTGCGTTCATTCGGAATCTGAATCAATACCTCCTGATTGTTAGGTATTTACAGTAATATAATCATAAATTGAGAATCGTGTGAATTTGACTATTCCACCATCAAAAGAATGTTTGTAACAACAGATTTTCATGAGGGCGATAAGTATCTTCGTAAGCATATTTAAAACAATACCTTTAGGGGATTTAACGGGAATTCGAAGTACATTGATCTCATTAAGTACATTGATATCTATCTTAAGTTGTACGCATTATTATTCAAATGATTCAATCGCAATATTGCCGTTTGTCGTGAATAATAAGAGTGATTTTGCCTTCATTATTGTTTGACTATAAGTCTGCAATTGTACTGAGTAATTACCTTTGTATCTGACATCAGCGAGCCAGTTATCTTTATGTTTCCAGAAGAATTGGTCTTTTTCTAAAACTATTTCTAAGTGGCAAATATGCTGAATTCGGAACTTCTAAGTATATTATTCTTTGATGAGATATTTAATACCTTGAGCTGAAATATCATTGATAATATCTTTTAATTGATAGTCGAACATTAAAGACAACTTCATGATGGCATATTGTTGATCTTGCTTATCGAGATTGTTGATTTCCTCTGAAACACTGGGGAGTATTACATCTGCTATTTTAGAGGCAATATGTTTATCAATAGAGAGCTTTGCACCTTTTTATTCGGGAATCATTTAAGCCTTGATATTATAACCCATAGATTTGGCATATTTGATGATTAAATCGACCATACAATTAGTAGACATTGCTTTTCGTATATATAACCAAGTTTACATCTAGATTTGTACATCTGTATCTATTTTAGAATTAAAGTGTTCGGAATTGAATTCATAAAACTTAAAAGTATGGTCATGTAGACTATGGTCTCCTTTATGATTTATTGGTTCAATGAATGTGTGAATTTCCTTGTCTTTGAGACTTCTAACTCGATGACAGCCTTGGATGAAGGAAACTGCCGAACAGGTGTTAACGCTTAATACATTTATCTATATATCAAAGTAATCTACAATGTTAAATGAAATACCCGCGGTAACTGTAGAAGAGTGGAGAACAACATCATATTATTGCCAATAACTATCTACATCTTTGAAATGTTCATCTTTCTGTTGTTTATGGCTAATTAGCGCGTCATCGAACTTAAGATTGTCTCCATTGTAGAATATACAGCGCTTGCCGGTCTTTTCAGTAATTTGATTCATAATGAATAACCCTAGTTTCTTTTAGGTAATCATCCCGTAAATCTTCTTGCCTTCTAATAGCTTGTCAATGAACATCTAAACAACGAACTCATATTAAGTATCGTGGAACTAGTACAGGATTAGTGTGTAATCGGATCTAGATACGAATTTATTGTAAATGATTTTGAAGTTATCAGTGTTTCGAATAGTGTTGAGATACTCAATAGTCCTTGGTTCCATAAGACCATCCATAATGACTACTCGTTTGGCGTCTCGTAATAACTGGTTAAACCCAAATATATTAGCAAATTAGTTGCCAGAAGATTCAATTTTTTCCAATATACTTTCAACTTCATCTATAATAAGGAGATCTGGAGCTTCTCTGTTCTGTATTCTAAACAAGGAATCTACTTGAATTATGAGTTTTGGATGCTTATTTAGACTAATTTGTCCCCTAATATCCTAATAACTAACTAAGTCGTATTTCTTGGCAAATTCAGTAGTAAACGTTATTCTAAAGGAAAGACATATGATAGTCTTGTATTTAAGTTAGAATTAAGGGTCGCTTGTCGATTTCTTGCTACTAAGTGGAGTTTATATCTGTTCAGCGATTAATAGGGCTAATTGAGCTGATTTCCCGCTACCCATTCCAGATATAATGTAAGTAGTAGGATTGTCGAGATCATATTTAACATACCTATTATCCTGGATCTGAATAGACAAATCCTTGTATTCTTCCTTTTAAATAAGCGAGATTCGTTGCTCAAAGAATTTAAAGTTGATTTACTTCTTAGATTGATCTTAAACCTTAATACTGTCTTCTTACTGAATTTCATCTTAAACTGCAAGTGAAAATGAGATTGGATCGTGTACATTATGCTGCCTCAATTTATTGGAATAACAGTTGACAGAAAGCACATTATATTTCTAAATGCCATACATACTATCACTTGTATGTGACCGTTTACAAACAAGACATTTGTAAGTTTAAGTGCATTTGAAAGTGACAATTCCTTATTTAATAGAACTGATTTCCCAGAGTCGTTTGGTTTCCTATTTGATCTTTTCTAGTGCATATTTAACTAAATCATCGGATAATCGATCTGAATGCATGATAATATTGATAGGTGGGCGATTATCGAATATGATATCATTTGTGAAGATATATGCGCATTTATCGGCACTTATGTCTGAAATAATAAAATCATCAAAAGTAAGAGATTTGTTATATATTAGTTTTCTGTCATCAATTCCACCATTGTTATCTATCTTGATCGAAAGAGGGAGTCTAAGCGATGAATTTCTACTGTAAATACCACGATCTACAATGTCTGAAATATTAAGATGAACTTATAGTATTTTGTTTAGGATAATAGCCATAAAGTAGTTAGTTTACTTGGTGCAAGCTACATTGACTACACAATGCACGGAATACTTGAATTTATCTGGATATCTCTTATGTGCAGTGGCCATATTTATTTGAATGTTCCTGTTAAATTACAAGTTGTATCCAATCAACTAGCGGACTATTTCTTGTACTTAAGTCCTAATAATATAGTCGATGCGCTCTGTAAACTAATTATCTTGAGTTATCTATAGTTCCAAGAGTTTAGGACTAAAATCCTATTGATACTTTTCATGTTGCAATTATTCGAATTCCTCTAAGGTAAATGTCTTTTCTATATCGAAATATAGTTTGTTAATACGATTACCAATGATTTCGTGTACCGATTTCATTTTGTTAGATATGACAAATTAGTATAAGTCATTTATCGGTAATATCATGAAGCAAATGCTCTTTTTCCCACTACTTTGACCGTTAGAACGCCATTCTTCTATTCTAATTTAACAGTGCTCTTAATCTAATGTTTCATTTTTTATGAGATAAGGCTGTATCTGCGAGACACTGCTGATTACTGAACTTTGGATGTCAAATAGAACAAATACTAGATCTAGCAAGTGTTTAAGAGAATTAAAGTCAACGCTTTCCAAAGTCTGAATACTTATCTCATTAAAGGGAATATAACTCATACTAACTAATCTAGCACTAATTCCGGATGAATCAATAAATGGCAGAATGTAGCAACTAGTGTTTATTTTATGCATCTATTGCATATATTACGAGGTGTTGTCTTTATTTGAAAATTTACACAAAGTAGCTAGGGATTGCAAACATTAAAGTCTTTATTAGTTATCAGATTTTAAAGATTACCACTTGACAGAGCCTATTTAGATGTCTAATGTTTTAGTGGTTCCCTTAATAAACTAAATACATTTTTCAATGAGTTACGAACGCTCGATCACTTATTTCTGGACTATTTCAGTGATAGAATTATCTGGGTTTAATGCAGCTTCAGTTAGTATTTTAATCAACATAAAGTTAATATTTGCTCTAATGAACATGCTATACTTATACCAATGAATATGGCCTTTAACATGAAGAGAGAATAGATAATCTTTGCCTTATCCTGTTTGTGTTTTTAAGAATAACTTATTAATATCAATATTTTTGACAGTAAGACCTTTTGAATCTTCAGCAGAAACTGGACGTTTTGCTTAAATACTGATAGAAGAATTGATTTAAGCGAGATACATCTTAATGATAGACATATTATCTTCTAATTAAAACTCAAAGGCAGTACTGTCCATCTTTTCTTGAATCTATTTCTAAATATTGGGCCATTCTTCATTTAGCTTTTTAATCTTAAAGAAAGCCTTAGAACCTTCCATATTGAGTCTAAATTGGCAGGAATCAGTATATCGCGCGATCACACATTATTTGTCTTTGAGGGAGTCTTAAAGAGTAAACATGGCAACATCACAAGCTTTTCTTCCAAGTGAGCAAATAGCCTTTTAGCAAGTAGAATTGAATAAAGAGAATTATTTCATTCCAACAACTCCGTATATAGTAGCTAAAATGAGTTTAAGCGTTTTATATTGCGTATCAGATTTACCAATTGCCTTGCGTAGACTGAGTAATTTCGAGACCAATGCTGGAATAATTCCAACTTACTCGCTTTCTTTAAGGAAATACGCATACTTGAAGGTTGCTTGATCAGATTGTCCTGATTTTAAGGTTGCTTGATCTTCATCAGATTGTCCTGATTTTAAGGTTGCTTGATCTTTATCAGATTGTCCTGATTTGTAGTTGATTTGCTTTTTGTAGCATTTATCAAGTATATCTACCTAGTTTGAGTCAATAACAGTTTCAGGAGAAATGTTAAAGGCCAAAATGATTGTAGGATATAGAGAGAAATAGTCACCTTCAAATACATATGGTATAGCTTTAAATTTAAAGTCTGGATTCACGATTTCGAAAATACCTCCATTTTGATCATTATCTTCATCATACACATCATCGTTTAATTAGTACATAAAGAGCCATTTCTACTCGAAAAACTGTCTAAATAGATAAGTTCTAATGCAAGTAGATATTGTCTGGAAAAGAGCAAAACTAAGTGGGACGTTGAGCATTCCTACTAGATTAAGTCTACTTTGAAGTAAGTTATTGGACTCAAAGACTATTCGCCATTTATTGAATTGTTTACTTGATTCTTCTTGATCACGTTCCGCTGTAAATAGGGTAATAAGTGAAGTTGAATCACTGTAAATATCAATAAAGTTATTTAAACAATACGAGTCGAGGTGCTGTTTCTGATCTTTAGATACTTATTCGTAAGCAATTTAGCAGGAATCAATGAAGTATACCTTTTAGATCTAGAAATCATGAGCAAAGATATTAGTTATCTATACTCCTGAATTAGTGTTAAACAACTTAACTCCGAATTTAATATTGGGTTTGAAGAAGTCTAAAGTTTGTTTGAAAAATCTGTATATAGGTATCTGCATAAGCGTTTAATCAATGTTATTGATAATATAGACACCGCTTGACATTTGGAACCCTATCATGAAAACAGCACTATATGTCATATTTAAGTCTTGAATCAAGTTTAAAAATGGCTCAAAGTTTCCATCTTTAATTGTATCTGTTAAATCCATATCATTTCCTTACATATCGGCGTAGTACCATAATGCGACAATTTTGTCTTCTCGTATCTAAATATGATAGTATACGTGTATGATCTAGTTTTTCACTGGTAATTTGAAGTTCATCGAGTAGTCATTGATAGTTTTAGTTATCAATTCAACTCCTTTTATTTGCTTACAATCCGACAAATTCCAATACGAAGGTGAATGATTTACCTAATTAAGTGGCATTTCTTGCGATTTTAGCTCGATATCAAGCTTTTTAAGGGGTTTAGTAGTGTTTGAGTCAAATTTATCAGTATTATATACTTTAACTACATTAATAGACCCAATTTATGAATTCTCGTCAATAGTGCATATTTAATGCTGTTTTGAGTTATTTTTGAATTACTGGTTGAATTAAACGTCAATAAAAGTGTTTGATTATTACATTAGATTATTAGTATTAAAATAATTCATATTTTGTGTAATTTTATACTTTATATCAGGATATTAGTCTATATAATGCTATTATATTACCTTTACCACTCAACTGTGGCTATTCGATTGTAATACTTTAAGTAGCCCAATTAGGCAATATTATAAAGAAATTGGTTACAAAATGTGGATATATATGATAAAATGATATATATTAAATATAGATATTAAATGCAGAGTTTAATGAGTATATAAGAGTAATACCGTAAATATTTGATATAATAATATTAACAAAAAGAATAAATACCCCTAAGGTATAATTCGATATATGAATTCAGGGTTTTGTAGTGTTTTGACAGCGAGTACACATAGGAGCTTCAGAGTATGCTTTAGTATATAAAATCAAACAAATACTGTAAAACTATAGGTGATTGCCGAAAACGGGTTTCTAATGAAATTTGTGTTTAAATGTTAGATACAAGTAAGATATTAGATTCAAGTGCAATAATGGTCGATACCGAGTTTATTTCGCGTATTTAGACTTGGTGTAATATTTATTAATTATCGTGTATAAAATGGGATTTAAAGGCCTTTAAAATGTTAGAAGTAGGGGAGTTTATAAAGTAACTAAATAGTGTAGATATTGTGATAATAGACAGTAAAGACTACTCAAAAATGGGATATATCCTTGAAAACGAATACAGTAAATAAGAAAATAAAATAGAACAAAGTGCTTTAGAGGAGTTATTTGAGATGTTGCGAACTGAAGAGTATTTGCAGTAAGATGTAAGTACTATATTGCAAAAATTGGGGTAAGATCTTTAGTTTCAAATAAGAAATAATGGGAAAACGAAACTGGATGATTATTCGTATACTTGGTAGGTAACTGGGTATTCTTTTTAGCGATTTATAATGGTTCCTGGTCTAAAGAAAATTAAATGTCCTGTTTTTAGCAAATGTTCTTGGTTGTTTTCAGCATTAAAACTCGATTAAGACATAGAATATCATATAAATAATTCATTTTTGAAGAAATTTCAGAATTAAGGTTTGCTTTTTGACTTCAACAAAATACGAGTAAATGGAAGTTCCTTTCAGTTTGAATAGTTGATTAACAAAGAGAATATGAATATAAAGATATCTTCTTAGTTGTATTATAAAAAAATAACACTCTAAGAGTTAAAGCAAAAGACTACTCAGTAATTAAAGTTTTACTTTCAAAACAACTCATTCAGAGCGCTTCCCTTCAAAATAATTTAAAACGACCTTAAATAGTTAGAAATGACACTCTAAAATGCTTAAATACTAAAGGAGTAAATGTAGATACCTTAGACCCCCAATTTGATGAAAATAGTACAAGGAAATTTAAATGAAAACTGTTTTATATGTATGAATGAAGATAAAAGTAATAAGTTTGTATTTGGATGTTGCGGGTGCGTTATATCGGTAAATTGTATGATTGATCTTATTATTTCTCTATCAGGTATTATAAAATGTCCTAACTGTAGACTAGTGTTTGAGGGTGAAATGACTCGTTTCGGAGTATTTTTTACATATCCTTAATTTGAAGATCTTCGTAACTATTTCCAAGATTTCTAGTAATGTGTATAAGAGTTTAAATAGAAAGGTACCGATTTGTATATCTAGAAACATGACGACTAAAACAGTTCTAATTGGAACAAAACGCTTCTATTTAGAGATGAAATTGAGCCCAACAGCAAGAATATGTAAATAATGATTTGTATGGACAATATACCAATGCCGAACATTTTAAGTACATAGAAAAGACAAGAATACTATATATATAATATCAATAAAACGATTCATGTACTCGTTTACAACAAATCTTACGAAACCGTGTAAATCGTATTACTATCTTCAAAATAATTTATGTACACTGAGATATAGCAACTAATGCTTAATTACTCCTAATATCAGAAAATACAAATTGCGTGATTATAAATGAAACATATAAATGAACATTCAAAGAAAGAAATAAACCGAATAGTAGAATAAGGAATATCAATGTTTAAATGATAAAAAATAATACCTTTCCAATCCTTTAACGTAACTTATATATAGCGAATAATTATTAGATTAATTGAATGAATTGACAGAAAACTAGAAACTCGCGCATCGGGTCTCTGAATTTGCGCAATATCACCAGAGATGTTAGTCTAAATGGGACGATTTCTTGATAAATGTAAAGAGGGAAGTCATTGACTCGCATAAATATAAAACATCATATTAATTGTTATAGAAACTGACTTAAGTGTGCAATGAATACCCTTATAGTGCAAATATCAAGTCACTGTGTCAATAATTTAAAGAATGGAGAATGAATAAGGATTCAATTGCAAATTTCTTAGATCATTTAACTTATGTACCCTAAATTCCATATGGCGGTCTTTCAAACACTAATTTGGAGTAGATTCTGTCTATATTTGAATAGCATATAAAGGATTTTAAATCATTTGGAATTCTCTCTTCTGATTTCATGGTTTGCAACATTTAAAGACGATTCGCTGGTGAAAGTGTAGATATAAGCAAATAAGAAATACAATAAGAATTATAAAAAATAAGTAAACATTAATCTATATAAGAAGCAGATACTTCTCGCGGACATTTATTAGGAACTATAACGGTTGAATAACTCAAATAACTGCATCAAAATGGTAAAACGAAGATTGCGTGTATTTTGAATACGGATATCTGTGTAGAAAAGGGAATGCATTGGGTTGCTTTGTTTATTAATATAGAGAAAGGACATATTCTATTCTTCAATTCAGTTGGGAGCGAGGAATATAGTAAAAACTTGGAACCTTTAAAGATTTATTGTAAAGAACTTAAAAGTCTAATGGAAGAAACATTCAAATACTCAGTTACTCTTGAATTCTTGGAAGATGATGTTTAGGAAATACACAATATATGCGGAGTTTACTGCCTATTATTCATTACTTGTCAAATATTTGAAATACCATATTAAAAGGTTTAAACTTTACTTAAATATTGATACGATCACCCA
>Ga0208975_1000664_pt1 | contig 15977 bp, 10 predicted proteins | sample GreLakmeER78MSRF_FD_187700 | JGI IMG/M metagenome (GOLD analysis project Ga0208975, IMG submission 187700) | Freshwater lentic microbial communities from great Laurentian Lakes, MI, USA - Great Lakes metaG ER78MSRF (SPAdes) | ecosystem: Environmental > Aquatic > Freshwater > Lake | place: Great... | reverse complement strand
TGCGCTACAGCAACGAGTGCTTCATCGGCGTCAGTCGCAACTACAACAATACCAGTGTGCCGCACGTCGGCCGCCACAACAACGGCAGGTGGTACGGCTATCGAGTCCGGACGCAGCGCTCGGGGGCCGTCCGCCGCGAAGCGCTTCAGGTGATTGACGAAGACGCGTGACGAAAACGCGTAAAGCAACCACAAGCCCTTCTTTTTTACTTCGAGAGCCTCGTCTGCCACGTTGCATTCCGCGTCGACTGGGAGGGGTGCTCGGGCTTGTACATGTGGGTCTTGTACGCACGTTGGATCTTGGTGGCCTTGCTCTCGTAGAGGAACAGCTTGAGCATCTCGGGATCGTCCGTCATATCTTCTAGCGTGAACGAACACCGCTTCAGGGTCGCGCCCAGGGAGATCATGAACAATATGGCCTTCTTGTTTCGTGCAATGAGGGCCACGGCAATGTAAGGCATGTTCTTTCTTATCCAAAGCATCGGATTGGTGAAGGGATCCACAGATATGTTGTTTGCCTGAAGCAACGCTGTCATTCGCATTTTGTAACTCTCAAGAGTCAAGTACATGTTATTCAAGTTCATTTTATAGCGCCGGAGGATGAAGGTCAGAATATTGCAGATCTTGTCGTACTCGGGTTTTGGCATCGTATCGTAGACCTTGAGCATGAGGTTGGCCCACAATTGTTCGAGCGTGCGTCTGTTGGCATCGACCTTGAAGGACAGCTTTTTCACGATGGCGTCGAGGATGTCGGTGTATGCGCCATTGCCGTCGAAGCCGCGCTCGAGACACGTACCCATGATGGTGAGTACCATTGGAACGGTAAATACCAAGTCTGCCGTCGAAGGAAAGTGGACGATCGCCGCAAGCATGAAGGCCCGAGCATTGGCATTGTCGCTCTGTAATTGAACGGTCGCTGAAAAGGAGTCCATCGCTATCTTTGGGCTGTCGTACGTTCGGTACGCACACTTCACTGCTTCAGCATTGAGTGCCGCACTCCAAGTGTGCCCCTCATGTTCGTGAATCGAAAACAATGGCACAAGCAGGTTGTTCTTGAAGAGCATGATCAAATACGTGTCGTCATTCGCCACAATGGCTTGGAAAACGTGTTCCGCCCACCATACCCGATCTTTATAGGTGTCGCTAAATGCGGACCAAAACGACGATGCAAGCAGCGTGTTCGGCTTGGTGCGTCGCACGACATCCAGTACGTCTATCATGACATCGATATGGCCCCGCCTGCCCGCCCGCAGCATTTGGTTGGCGTACCATGTGATCAGCTCCCACTTTGTTGCCGGTGCCGCGATCCAGGAATGCACGATCGCCTTCCAGTACTTGTTGTAGTCCCAATGTGTCTTCGGTTTGTTGGACATGTATGCGTCGACATCCGACGTTGTGAGATTGGGCTTCTGCACAAAGGCACTGAGCGCTTCGGCGATCCTTGTCGAAGCTGCGATAGAGCGCGTGTTGGGCGAGCTTGGTGGCGATGAGGCCGATCTGCGCTTCATTGTGGCTGCTGGTTCTCAATCTTCCCTAATCGAGTGTGAGTAAAAATAATATATGCCTTACCACACCGGTCTTGATTGCAGATAAATGCGAGAAGAAGTCGTGGTTGGGGTTGTCGGGTTTGACGTTGTCGGGTTTGACGTTGTCGGGCTTGACGGGGTTGACGTGGATTGTCGGGCCTGACGGGATGGCTTCGCATGGCTTGTCGGGCTTGATGTGCAGGTCGGGCCTGACATTTAGGATCGACCTGATTTGAAAAGCCGTTTTTTTACATATGGCGTTAACCCCGACGCTGAAAAGGGTCCTCCAGGTCCAGGCCGGCCCCGCGGAGCGAGCAAAATCGCGCAGCGATGGCGGGGCACGGAGCCGCAACTTCGTCCCGGCTAGTCGTCAAGCGACTGCACAAAGATCCCCGTAATCGTCAAAGGCGCATAATCCATGGCCACGGTCCACGTGTCCAGCGGCTCCGCAAATCGCAACATGGCCGCCTTGACCTCGTCGAGCCTGAACTCGATGTTCGGTGCACTGTCAAACGTCGCGTTCAGCTTAGCCATCTTGAATGCAGCGAGCTCCGGGCACGTGATGACCTTGTAGAGAAGAGGCTGAAAGGTCTGGAGGCGCAGGATGTCCGTGGCGATGGTGTCGATTGACGTCACGTGCAAGATAAACCGGCAGATCGCCATCTTCGGCCCGTTGGCCTGACCGCGATCGATCTCCATCTTGAAGAGGGGCATGTTAACGGACGAGCGATAGACGGTGATGAGCTCCATGGGTTTGACGACATTGCCCCAGAACAGCGGCATCCACTGATCGCTCTCGTACTTGACGTTGTAGAAGGCGCCCTTGAACGGCACTTTCACGACCATGACCATCTTCGGAATGGGATTCGCAAACATGGGCACCGTGCTCAGCTTGGCCTTCTTGCACATGTCCCTGATCTCGTCCTCCTCTGCCTTTTTGATGATGGCCGCCATGCCCTTGTTGGCGAGACGTAGGTGACCGTAGGGCGCGACGTCCTTACGTGCGGCCGCGAAGCCCACCTTGGCCGTGTGCAGCAGCAGCTCGTCGGGAATCGGGGGCTCTGGGCTGACGTTCGCACTGGCGCTCTTGGCCGACGTCACCTTGACCGTCCGCTGCCTTTTAGAAGCCGAGTTACGTGTACGCATTGTTGTTGACGCGTGTGCTTCTTTACTTGTGGTAACATAACATTTGGATCGTATCGTCGGCCTCGTTTGGCCCAACTACGTACTACTTAGAGACGTGCGCTCCAAAAATGGATATTGGTAAGGTGCACAGACGCAAGGAGCCACAATGGCGGGCCAAGACGCAAGCCACGCCGCCTTCCTCAACCAGCCCATGCTCACGTGCATTGGCAACAAGCGCAAGCTCGTGCGTCACATCGAGGCCATTGTGCTCGGGCTCGGACGCCCCACGTTGAGATTCATGGACGCGTTCGCCGGCAGCTCCGTCGTGTCCCGGATGATGACACGTCATGCTTCCCACATCTACGTGAACGACCTCGAGGTCTACGCATGCACCATGGCCCGAGGCTACCTCGTACGGCCGCCGACGCAAGAGCACGAAGATCGAGTCCGGGCGCACATCGAGCGCATGCAGGCCTTGGCCCTGAACGGCCCCTTTGTCGAGGACGGCTTTGTGGCGCGCCTCTATGCCCCGAGGGACACGAGCGACGTGCAGCCCGGCGAGCGGTGCTTCTATACGCGCCAGAACGCCGTGATCATCGACACGTTACGTGCGTATTGCGCAACCCACGTTGCGCCCGTCGAGCCCGACCTCCTCGACTACTGCTTGGCACCGCTTCTCGTCAAGGCCAGCATACACACGAACACGGCGGGCGTCTTCAAGGGCTTTTACAAAAAGGATGGCGTCGGCCACTTTGGCGGCGCGGCCGAGAATGCGCTGGCCAGGATCATGGCGCCCATTCGGGTCGAGATGCCGTTGTGGCCGCCCAGGTGCCTTACGGTAGTGCCGACCTGCTCCGACATTCTGGTACAGCTGCGGGAGCGTAGCAAAGTGGCGCCGGGCTCTCTCGACCTCATCTACCTGGACCCGCCCTACAACCAGCACCCGTACGGCAGCAACTACTTCATGCTCAACCTGATCGCCAGTAACGAAGAGCCCACTGCCCTATCGGCCGTCTCGGGCATTCCTACGACGTGGAACAAGTCGGCCTTCAACTACCGAGCGCCCGCCAAGGCCGCCATGCGCGAGCTGCTCGACCTGTCCCTGCGTGTTGCAAAATATGCCCTGCTGTCGTACAACAACGAAGGCATAATCGGTACCGACGATTGGACTGAGCTCCTGGCGCCGTACATAGTGCAGCGCCACGAGCTGCGCTACGATGCATTCAAGGGCTCGAGGAACATGAGCGGGCGGAGCAACAAGGTGATCGAGGTGCTCATGCTGATTTCGCTGCCTTCGAGTCCTCAACCGTAACCGCAACGTCTTGTGTCTCTTCCTTCACTACCTCTTCCGCCTTCACTACCTCTTCCGCCTTTACTACCTCTTCCGCCTTCACTACCTCTTCCGCCGCAACAAGCCCCGGCGTCGCAACAAGCCCCGGCGTCGCAACAAGCCCCGGCGCCGCAACAAGCCCCGGCGTCGCCGCAATCACCATGTCAATCACGTGGCAGCAAATGACCCCCATCTCGGCCGGCGTCCAGCAGCTGGCCCCATGCGCCATTTTGTCGTACTTGTGTGACTTCACAAAGATAGACGCCACGCTCTTGCCCGCAATGGTCGCGATGCGTATGTCGGCCAAGATGCGCTCCATGTGCGCCACCACGTCCTCGTCCGTCGTCTCGGGCGCCAGTGCGAAGCTGTGGTTCGGCATGCCGAAGTTCATGGCCTCGAGCCGCTTCGCAATGGTCTCGCTCGGGTGAAAGTCGCACCCTGCGGCAAAGATGACGTATGGAAAGATGCCGCGCCCAGCGAACAGCATCTCGGACATGCGTATGTTCTTGGCGGCCCGCTCGATCGCGTTGCCCGTCGCTTGCCTCGGCTTACCTGCCGCATGTAACGAATCGTTCGTACCTTGCACCTTGTCTTCGATGATGAGGATCGGAACCTCTATGCCGTTGTGCACGGCCATGAAGACGCCGCCGTCCGGCCGCATGCATACCCGTTTGTTTTCTTCGTTGCTCGCCTGCCCAAAGTGCTTTTGGCACTCATACAGCGACACACTCGACCGATGCTCAAGCTTGCCGCCAAAGCGCTCGACCGCCTCCTTTGCGTACGGCAAGATGATATTGCGAATGGCGGCCTGCATGCGACTCTCCGAGTGCTTCGAGTCGTCGTTGAGGTGGCGGCCACCTAGGACCATCTTAGAAAGGCGGGCGCTCAGACCGGCAGCCATTTTGACTTTGATATTGATCGCTTGGTAACTTACTTGCATTGGTTTCCTTTGCCCTTTCCATTTTTGCTTTTACTTTTGCTAACCCTTAAGCCGCAATCCATGTACCCACGATCGTATCACCTCCCTCGGCCAACGGTACCGGATAGATGTGCATGTACGACTTGGCGAGAATGATCGACGACGTCGGCGCCGCCGAGAAGCCTAGGTGAGGGTTGAAGCTAGGAATGGCCGCCGTCACATCGACTATGCCCGTGATGTGAAGCGTCGACGTGGCCGCCTGTGATACGGCACTCACAATGGTCAAGTCACCAAAGTTGGACGTTACGTAGTTCGACATCATGGTCGTGGCGCTCGGCGTCGTCCGCGAGGCGCCTGTCGTCGCCACGACCTTGTAGGAAAGGGACGCTAGACCTGTTATTGTGCTTGTTGTGCTTCCCACAGCAAACTGTACTCCGGCATTATTCGTTGATGTCCTCGTAACGGCGGCATAGATCTCAAACGCATAGCGACCTGGGTTCAGGGCGCACCCGAGTCCAAAGATCGAGTAGGCGCCCGTCGTGGTCGGGCCCGTGCGATTGGCGTTCATGACGTAGTACTGCATGCCGGGAATCAGGCCACGCTGGGCGTAAAAGGCGGCGCCATCGAAGTCAATGGTGCCCTCGTTGACCAAGAGGGACGTGGCGGCCACCGTGCCGTTGACCGAAATGGACGTCGCCGCCAAGGTGCCGTTGACATCGAGTGCATGTTGTAGCCCGACGTTGCTCGTGTAGCCGACGCCCACGTGCTCGCCAGCATTGCCCAGGTAGATCTGGGGGCCGAGACGCTCCGTCTTCAAGAACGCGTTGCCTATGTTGATGTTGTAGTCCACCTTCGTGTTGTCGATGTCGTTACCAATGAGAATGGGCTTGCGTGCCAGAAACTCGGCCACCTCCTCGGTCGGGACCAGGAAGAGATCGTTGTAGTTGTTTTTGCCGATCGCGATGACGTCGCGCACGAAGGCATTCGCGAAGCTGTCGCCGCCGATGATGATGGACTGGTAGATGTCGTTGACGGTCTGACTGCCGGTTCCACTCACAACACCGATGTTGCGCCCCAGAATGATCGAGTTCTGGCCCGACGTCGTGAAGGTGCTGCCGATGCAGATGTTGTTGATGCCGCGCACCGTGAGCGACTTGCCCAGGACGATGTTGTAGGTGGTCGGGTCGTAGGGCGCAAGGGCACCCCCGCCGCCGCTCGTGGCGTTCGTGTTGATGAGGACCTCGAAGTTGCGCAACAGGAGCGAGGTCGCGTAGTTGCTGAGGGAGAAGGATGCTTGGAGGCCCCCTGGCTCTAGAGGCAGCACAAGAGCCGATGCGCCCGGCCGATTGTTGCGCACGTCGTTCAAGTCAAAATTGAAGCGCAGTGCCCGCAACTCGGCGAGGTCAACGGGAGGCACGTCCTCTATGGAAAGGGTGGCGAACAGGTTCCTAGGATCGTTCACGATCTGGGTCGCATTGAAGTCGTAATTGATGTAGAGCGATGCGGCGCGCCCGTTGTTCGGGTCGCTGTTGATGAAGTACAGGTTGTTCCATTGGTCAAAGGAGAATGCGAAAGGGGTCACAAGAGCAAAGGTCTGGGCCGGCGCACCACGGCTGCTGTACGTGATGTCGGCCTCAGTTACGAGGATCTGGAAGAGAGGGTCCGAACCGTCCGAGCCGTCCGTACCTTCCAACACAAAGGCAAACTGCTGCAAGGGCGCCAATTGCGTCAGTGCCTCACCGTCGCTGTACACGAGCGGCTGCGTCGGTTGGACCTCGATGTACACGCCGGCCGTATGGTTAATGAAATTACTGAAACCTGCCTGAGCTGCGTCGAGGGTGTACGTGAAGCCTTGGTTCGAGCTCGGCTGGAGTATGGGCTCGAACGACTGAACGGAGACGTGCTTGTTAAGGTACACGCGGGCCGTTTGTTGAAAGAGCGCCGTGTACTCGGGCGTCGCGATCAGGGGATTCACGGTCGCCGCATTGGCGTTCAAGGCGACGGTCATGGTGAGCTCGGGGTACGGTGCATCGAGGGACGCAAGGGCCGCGTCGAGCCGGTACTGGAACGGGCCGTCTTGATCATCTATTCGATGAAGGGCGCCGCCCTCGGGCACGAGCAAATTGGAGCCAAGGACATGGACATAGGCATCCGGGACGCCTGTTACGTCGGTCGCAAACAGGCCCGTCCGGAGCAGCGCCAGCTCGGCCACCGCATCGGCATAGACCAAGAGCGGCCGCATGGACGTGATGCGTGGGAGCTTGCGTACATTGAACGTCAGGGTGATGTTTCCAGCAAACAAATCAAAGGGTCCGCTGCATACGCCGATGGTGACCGTGTCTGTCGCGAGAGAGCCGCCTATGTGTTGGTAAAAGGGTACGTCCCTGAAGGTGAATCGCGGCAGCGGCAGGCCGGAGGCGCTCGTGACCACGCCGTGCAAGGGCGCACCAATCACGTAGAACACGAGGTCCCGAGCAAGGGCCGGGTCGTACGTGGTCTGGAGCAGCGCCGGCGTGAGGGCATGGCGATCGGCCTCGTCAATCGTTACCGTTACAGTCGTCGCAAGAGTTACAGGCAAAGGCGTCGCATACGTAATCGGAAGCACCGAATACACACGGCTGCCAGCGAAGAGCGGGCCCTCGGCCGTGGTCAGCGTGATCGGCACTATGTATTGATTGATTGGAAGCGTGGTTGCTGTGGCATAGGGAACGGTGCTATCGCTGGCGTCGTCGAGGACCCAACTCGCCCCCATGCTCGCCAAGCTCGCCGGCACGCCAAGGTCCGACGTACCGCCGCCCGGCAAGCCACGTCCTGCGGCGTCGACCTTGGACGCATCGACCGACGGCGTGTGCAGCAGGGGCGCCCATAGCGGTTGAAAGGCCGCCTCGTACAAGAGAGACGCGCGGCCGTCGATGTACAGGCGGAAGCGCACCGGCTCCGTTCGGAAGTCGAGCGGCACGTACGGAATGTAGGTCAGCACGCGGGTCACGAGCTCTTGATGGGTGAATGTGTTGCGCTGAATCCCCCCGGCGTAGAGCATGCCGTGCTCCAGAGCGGTCTCGAGCTTGTACTGAAGGGTCGTCGTGGGCAAGGGGCCGGGCAGCAGTTGGGGCGCCGACGTCCTCAGAGCCGCCACGTCGGTCGCAAAGGGCCCAACAAAGGCCGTCGTGCGGACGATGGCGTCGACCGAGCCGAACCACGTGAAGCGCAGTGGGCTCAAGGGCGCCGTGCTTGTGAGCGGGAAGTCGTCGTGTAGGAAGGGATAGATGGGGAAGTAGCGAAATCCGACCTCGGCGGTGTTCAAGCGATACAGGAGGTATACGGGCGTCGAGGGGATCCGTGTATCGAGGGCGATCGCGTTCGCCGAAGAGGTGGACAGGACCCATCGCCCGTCCGCAATGCTCTGGCGCGTGACATTGACCGAAGTGTCGGAATTGAAGGACGTGCCCGGCAGCGGGGCACTGGCGGAGTCACCGGTCAGCACGTTCTCAGCGGTGTCTTTGTCCCTCAACGTCCAATTGGCGCTCACGGGATCCCCCGTCGTGTCAGTCACAAAGCCGTACAGCGCAAACGTCTCTGTCTCGGGATAGAATGCACGAAGCTGCAACGTCCGGCTACGCACGGTCCGATCGTTCCGCAACAGCCCGAGAGCGACGCCTTGGCCGCCTGCATACGGTGTGGGCGTCACGGTAATGGTAGCATGTACGATGGCCACGACCTGATTGCTGGCATTGGTGTAAATAAGTCGAAGGAGGGACGCTGGGTACGTCGTGGTGCCGGGTGCCAACGGATTCGGAATGTACCAAAGGCTCGCACCAATAGCCGCGGTGGTCGGGAACACGTAGCCATTGTCCGCGCGGATCACGTGGACCCGCGTGGCCGTGGACACGGTGTGCGCCGTCACAAATGTGCTGATCGGCACGCGTCTCGACTCAGGATCGATGGGCAAGGACGTCGAGGCCACGCTTGTGATCCCTATGCCCGGGCTGGCCCTGGCGTAGCCGGCGACGTTGAGGGTGGCTGAGGCTGAAGCGTGCGTGACAGCGACCACGGTCGGTGCAGCGCCCAGCTTGACAAAGACGTCATTGGCCACCATGGCGCTGGGGCTCCATTGCAAGACAGGACCGACGTTGCGCACAATGACCTCTTGATCGGCATTGTAGTTGGCAAGCGTTGCCAAGTTACTCGACAGTTGGAAGGGTCGCAACACGGCCGTCGGCTCATACAAGTCAATGTTACAGTTGGCCGTGTAGTTTCGGGTCACCGTTTGCGTCTCAGGCACCGTGCCTGTTAGTGGAACCGTCACGATCTGGGTCTCGTCCTCGGTCGCATTGGTCGTGACGTAGGCGTACAGCGACGTCGCTGCCCCGAGTCCATCGACATATGTCTTGACGGTATTGGCATAGATGTAAGGACCTTTGATGTCAATGAAGGTGTTGTAGGCAGTCGCCCGGGTCTCGAGGATGTTGATAGTGACGTTGCTGCTGATGACCGTTGCGAACGTGGTCATGTTGGGGTCGGGGTCGTTTGGGAACGTCACGTACGTCTTGGTCACGATAGGATCGCTTGTGACGGGCACGCTCGTATTTACGATGGGTGTTGCTTCCCCAATCACTGCGTCAAGGTCATAGACGATCGTGTTGGTCGTCGTCGTCAGGGTGAGGGTCGTGACGTTGCTGCCGTCCGCCTCCACCGATTCCCAGTCGATGACGGTCGGTCCCGAGGCGATGGTATTGACGTGGATGGTGTGGGTTCGCACGGTCCGAAGGCCAATGGCCGCATCGTACGTCGACAGCAGCTCGTACGTCGTGATCGGCGGATACGTCTCGTCGCGAACGGGCGGCGGGCCTGTGGAATCGTAGTTGCTCGAGCTCGTGATGCGCACATTGCTGAGAGACGCGACAATCGGCGCGCTTGCCGTCACGTCGTAGCCTTGCCACGTCGCTACAGTGCTGGGTGCCGCGTAGATACCGACCACGGGCGTCGCGTACAGGCCCAATGGACGCGTCAGGGTGATCTGCACGGACTGTGCGGGCTTCCCAACATTCGCGTTTCCGACAATCAAGACGTCCGTGTCGTCCGGGGCGAAGGGATGCGCTGACGTGTACGTGGGGACCATCGGCACGCCCATAGCCGTCGTCGTGTTGAGGCGGCCGTATGCAGGCGGCAGGATGTTGCACGTGGCGAAGCCTGCGATAGAGAACGGCACCGTCACGGACCGGTCGATGCCGATGGGCACCTCGACGACATACGTGGGCTGCGTATCCAGGGACGGATGCAGAGACGGCGGTACTGCACGTATAGGAATGGCGACGTCTACTACGGTGTTGATCGGGTCCAGGAGGTTCGATGGTGCCCGAAAGGTGATGGCGCCAGTTGGCAATGTGCTGATGCCGGTTGTGCCCAAGCTGTACGTCGACAGGTTTCCAAAGGTCGTGAAGAGACGTGGCATGACGTTGAACTTGTACCACCACGTGGCGTACAGGTTGGACGAGGACGCGGTGCTCTCGACGACGGGCGGCAACGTGGTCGGGTACGCCAGCCTGTCAAGGTTGCTGAGGGTGTAGAGGTAGGACTCGAGCGTGGCCGTGGTAGGCGTCGGAGGCGGGGCCGTGCTGGTCAACGCACTGGCCTTCAGGTTGGCTACGTACGTGACCACGTCGTACAAGTGATGGTCAACGACGTGCGTCTTGAGGATGCGCGTGGCGTCCTTCAGCTGATTGCTGGCCGTGTGCGTGATGGGGCCGCTGGGCACGGACGTTGCATCGAAGGTCAGGGACGTCAAGAGGTCGTTGATGTAGGGGTACGTATTCACCGTCCAGGCCTGCGTCACAAACAATGCGTTGAGAAGGGCGTTGGCAGGTGTGATGCCCGCCGTTTGCGCCGCGACGTTCGTCATGTTCCCCAAGGCCGAGAGCAGGTCCGACTTGAGGGTCGGTGTCCACCCTGGATCTGTTGGTTCAGTAGTGGCGATGGTCTGTAGGGTCGAAAGCGACGTGACGGCCAGTTGAATGGCGTCGGGCACAAGAGGATAGACGTGCGCCTGGATGTCGCTTGTGGCCGTCTGAATCGAGGCCTCGGCGATCGTGTATTGAGGGGTGCGCTGGCTCTCAGGATACGCATCGATGTTCTCGGCGATCATGGTCGCAATGTTGGCGCTCGTAAAGGTGGCGCCCGGCACATTGAAGACGACGTCCGCAGGCAAGCCGGTGATTCGAAAGGGCACGGTTGCAACGGGATTGGCGGACCCTGGATTGGCCGGCGCATAAGCCGGCGCATACGTCAGCAGCTTAGAGAAGGGCAAGGGCAAGTTTGGCGCACTCAACATGGCGATCGACACGTCGCTCGGCACAAAGAACGTAGCGTTGCTCGTGACGACGCTCACGGTGTTGGACGCGACGCTGGCAAAGCCGTGCCACAGCTGCGACGCCGACTCTTGGAGCAGCCGCACGGGCCGCAGGCCGAAGGTGTCCGACGGCGCAAACATGTTCTCGATGGGCCGCTGGTATTTGACGTCCGTGGTGTGTATGTCGAGAAAGGCGCCGTAGCGGGGCGGGTCAGCCGCGACGTCCGTGATGACCACGCGATTCTGAGGATGCAGGTCGGGCACTTCGGCCGTCAGGGATGCATATGGGATGCTGACCTCGGCTTCCGTGAGGCCCAAGTAGACCACTTCCGGCTCGGCGGGAGGAGTGGCAGTGGCCAACGGCGGTGGCACGTACTTGGGCGTCCGATAGGGCAGCGGCAAGACGTTGCAATGCAGGCCGACGACGTTGAGCGTCACCGGCTCAAGAGGCTCGACGGACACGTCGATAGACACGTCATGGCTCTCGCGGTACACGTCGGCCAAGGTTGCGGGCGCGCCCATACTTAGAACGCTATCGACTGTGACGCCCACGAACCCCTTGTCGACCAAGTCCGACCACACATTCGAAAAGGCAGGGCTGCCATCTATGGCTTGTGGGACGGGGTCAGAGCTGATGACCGGCAGATACACAGCCCCCTGATTGATCAGATAGGCACCATCGGGCGCATGTGTCCGTAGGTCAAAGGACGCCGGGGACACCGGAAGGGGCGACTGTACGTAAGACGAATTGGACGCCGGAGATGCAGCCTCCATGAGGTAGCCGGCCTGAGCCGTGATGAGAAAGGCACGCGTCTTGTCTGGCGTCTCGAGGATGTCGGTGTACGCGATGTTGGTGGCGCCCAGCTTCGACAGGGCGTCGACGCTCACGGCATCCGTGTACGGCGCCAACAGGGGGTCTTTGAAGAAGATGACCGAGTCGACAGAGATGTCCTTGCCAACGATGACCGAGTTGTCGGCGTCGCTCGACAGGTCGTTGCCCATGAGGACCGACGCGATACGTTGGTTCTCGATGTTGCCGCCGATGGTGATGCCGCGATCGTTGGTTAGGGCGTTCTCGGTACCGATCGAGATGGCATAGGCTGCGCTCGCATAGAACGTGTCGGCCCCGGCGCCGATCAGGACGTTGGACACGCTGTGCTCGAGCGTTGGGGCTACGTCGGCGCCGATGGCTACCGTGCCTGTGGCTTGTACGCCCGACGGATTGGCCAGGGCCCGGGCGCCCACGACTACATTGTCGTTGCCGATCACGTACGGCGCCGCACTCTCGCCGATGGCCACCGTGGAGCCGCCGCTAAAATGGTGCGCGGCATTGGCCCCGATGAGGACGCTGTTGTCCACACCGCTTGCCGACGACCCGACGCCGTATCCCAAGAGGACGGCGCCTGTCGTATTGGTGGCACCGGCACCCGCAAAGGGCCCGATGGCCACGGCATTGCTCGAGTACCGTGCCGACGCCAGGGCCGAGATGCCGACGGCCACGGAGTAGTAGCCCTCTTCCATGAACTGCCCCGCCTTGTAGCCAACCAGCGTGAGCCCCGTGCCCCGGGCGTTGCAATAGCCCGCAAAGGCGCCGATGGACGTCGACTCCATGACGGTGAAGGCGCCGCGCATGCACTGAAAGCCGACGGCAGTGTTGTCGCTGCCGGAGCGCATGTTCTGCATGACCTCGCAGCCGACGCCCGTGTTGTTGTCGGCGTCGAGGGCGCGCTCGAGGGCCCGAATGCCCACGGCGGTCGTATTGATGCACGTCGCCTCGCGAAGCGCCCAGGCCCCGATGCCCACGTTGTTCTTGGCGTCGACCATGAACTGGCCGGCCGCGTAGCCCACGAGCGTGGACTCGTCGCTGCGTGTCGCATTCATGCCACTGAGGGCGCCCACGAACGTAGCGGCCTTGAGCGTCGAGGCGCTACGGCCGCTCTGAAAGCCGAGCAGGACGCTGTCGCTGGCGGCGGTCGTGTCGGCACCGGCCTCGTAGCCGCCAAAGACGTTGCGTACGCCGGTCGACCGCTTGCCGGCCAGTTCGCCGATGCGGACACTCTGGAGCGCGCTCGTCGAGACGTCCTCGAGCAGCCGACCCGGATTGGCGCCGCCTGGCGATAGGCTCTGGAAGCCTTGACTCGGGAGCATTGGACTGTTTGCTTATCTGCTGCTCCCACCTTGATATTACGGCATATGATAGATGCGAGGATCGGCACGCAAACTTGAAACACAAAAAGAATGAAGGGCAAACATAGATCCTACCGTTTCTTGAAGAAGGCATAAGCGAACCAAAGGGCACCAAGGATCACGGCGAAGATGATGACGAGCGACAGGATCATTTTGGTACTGTTGTAGAATCGCGTGAGCTTGCACATGAAGGTCGTGTCCTCAGGCGGGCATGTGGACAAGACGGGCGTGTTGGCACCTACGGCACTGCTCGCGACAGAGGCGGCGCCAGCACCGAGAAGGGCCGAAGATGCGTTAGTGGCAGTGGTGCCCTTTGTGGCCGGGCGAGAGGTGCGTGCACGGGCCATGGTCGTTTTACTGCTGCCTACTGATGGCTATTGCTGGCTACTGCTGGCTTTACTTTTGCCCCCGAAAAAAGGACACACGTCTTCGTCATTTAGAGCGAATAACACTATAGGTGCATAACAGAAGGAGCCCCTCAACATGTCCGCCCCCGTTCTCCACCTAACGTCGTCCGAGCTCCACGCTCGGTTCAAGAAAGTGACCCTGTCCCCGAGCCAAACTGCGAGCCAGACGCAGGGCATCGTGATCACCTGCTTCCCTCTCTACGATGAATACAACATGGGCCTGACCATCTGCAGGCGGCTCCTGCACAAGGTCGGCATCCTTGAGGCTGTGCCTTACACGCTGCTGACACTTGACATGACAACGTACAAGAAGCGCGGGGCTGGCAAGTACCACTCGTGGTCGTCCTTTGTTGGCGAGACCGAGTACCGTGTGCTGCAGGAGGTGTCTAAGAAGGGCCCTTACTGCACTTACTGCGATGTGTTCGTTATGGAGGGTGCACGTGCGGTCTATGTGGGTACGTCGAACTGTGTGTACGGCTTGGCTCCTGTGCCTGTGACTTCGCCTGTGCCTGTGACTTCGCCTGTGCCTTTGACTTCGCCTGTGCCTGTGACTTCGCCTGTGCCTGTGACTTCGCCTGTGCTAGTGCCCGCAGTGCCCGCAGTGCCCGCAGTGCCCACAGTGCCCGCAGTGCCCGTAGTGCCCACAGTGCCAACAATGTACATCAAGGAGAACGACAATTACTCGAACAAGACCATTTCAGAGGACTCTGAGGAAGAGTTTACAACGCCTACCAAGCCTACCAAGCCTACACAGCCTACCAAGCCCGCATTCGTGCCCGTGATTCCTATGAACAAGGTGACTCCAAAGTCATATAAAGATATGGGTGCCATGTAAAGGCTAAGCTAGGCCAAGTCAAACCCACCAAAAACATGAAAAAGTCCATCAGCTCTTCAGCATTAAGCGACCGGTCCCCGGTGTCCCTTTCGCCGTCTATGACACCCCCTTCCTCGAGGCCTCGTACGGCCACTACTGTTCACGCAATGCACCACTACAGCCCTCCCGACTTGAGTTCCGCGTCAACAGAAGCCGTAGCGGAGGCCTTCGTTCGAACGACCATTCCGAACATCGCCGTGTGCACTGAGCTGTACGGCTTTCCAAACGAGGTCCTGCAAAAAGACAGGGGTGTCGTGAACCAATACGTCGGTTGTCTCATGCAGCCCGAAGAGGTCGTGACCACCGACGAGGAGGTCCTTCCCCTTCCGGCTTCACATGCATCACATTTGTCGAGGATGCTCAGCGCCGATCCCGAGCGAGTCGCGCGACTCTTCCTGATCGAACGCAGGCGCCGCAGACGGTGGAGTATCGCATAACCCATTATTTTTGCTATGCATCATGATCGACGCAAACAAAAGTGATTTAAGGATAAGAGTGATAAATAACGACAAGAACAACAAGGTAAAATGGGCGGTAACCACTACATTACTCCAGAAGATTCACATAATAACGTAAAACACGAATATCATTGCTTAGATGATTTTACAGGAATTGATGAAAAAATGATAAACCACAAGCCATGTGGTTGTTTCGAGGTCGATAAAACGTATGAAACAGATTATGATCGTGTGTGGGTCTCCTATACTGCTTTATGTGGCAGCATTCATTATTACATGTGTAATGCCGACTTGGCAAACCACAATGAAATAATGAGAGAAAACGCAATTAAAGCAAAGCAAAAAGAAGTTGACGCGAAGCAAATGCGTGAAAGGCAGCGGATTGAAGAAATAGAAACGATTGATGCTATCAAAATTAATTTGAGAAACATCGAACCTCAAAAAAGACTTAAGGACATCAAAGATATCATTCGCAACTTGAGCAACATGCACAATTCTGTGTATTTCACTCGAACGGGCGGTGTTTTTGTAGAAGTAGTCACAAGTTGCATAACTCAGGTGTGCAAAGTCCAAAAAATAGGCAATATGTACACAGTGGTGATATGGCAATAAAGTACACTATCTTCCTGCTACGACACCCAAAATTATTTTTGTTCTTTGCTTGCTTACTTATCAAAGGCTCACATGACAGATCACGGCGTCCGAGTCGCTCAGCTTGCGCAGCTCGTACGCATAGGAGATTCGCGCCGCCTTGACGTTGCGCACCAGGAATCGGTTGATGTCCTGCTTTTCGTCGAGGGGGCCAT
>Ga0208975_1000663_pt1 | contig 15995 bp, 16 predicted proteins | sample GreLakmeER78MSRF_FD_187700 | JGI IMG/M metagenome (GOLD analysis project Ga0208975, IMG submission 187700) | Freshwater lentic microbial communities from great Laurentian Lakes, MI, USA - Great Lakes metaG ER78MSRF (SPAdes) | ecosystem: Environmental > Aquatic > Freshwater > Lake | place: Great... | reverse complement strand
ACTCGCTTTGACTGGCGTATCTGCCACAGGGTCTGTTGGAAATGTTTACCCCGCGTATTGGATTCCAATACCTACCACACAAACACCTAGCTGGACTACAATCAGCACGCCTTAAAAGGAAGAAATCATGGCACTTGTACTAGCGGATCGCGTTCAAGAAACTACTACTACAACAGGTACCGGCACAGTCACGCTTGCCGGTGCAGTATCAGGCTTTCAATCTTTTGCAGCCGTAGGTGATGCTAACACTACGTACTACACAATTGCAGGCCAGACCACCTCTGAATTTGAAGTTGGTATTGGTACATATACTACTTCTGGTACAACTTTATCTAGAGACACAATACTTACTTCTAGTAATTCTAATTTAGCAGTTAACTTTAGCGCAGGTACTAAAAACGTATTTGTTACTTACCCAGCTAGCCGTTCTGTATATGCTAACGGTACAACATTAACCGCATCAAATAGTTCTGTTTTACCCGTTGGTAGCGGCGGTACTGGAATTACAACAACCCCGACTAACGGGCAACTATTAGTTGGTAACGGAACAAATTACACCGTAGCCACTTTAGGTTCTGGTACCGGTATTAGCACCACAACAGGCGCTGGTACTCTAACTGTCAACAATACTGGCGTTACTTCCAACGTGGCAGGTACGGGTATTTCCGTATCAGGCGCAACTGGTGCAGTAACAATTACCAACTCAGGTGTTACATCCAACGTAGCTGGTACAGGTGTTACCGTGTCTGGTGCAACGGGCGCGGTTACAGTTTCTATTGGTCAGGCTGTTGCTACATCGTCCAACGTGCAGTTCAACTCACTTGGTGTAGGTACGGCTGGTTCGGCTACTGCTGGCGAAATTCGTGCAACTAACAACGTCACTGCGTTTTATACATCGGATGTTAGATTTAAAGAAAATGTGCAGGCAATTACAGGCGCAGGAGAAATCATCCGCTCTATTGGCGGTGATTATTTTGATTGGACAGAGGAATACATTGCCGAGCACGGGGGTGAAGATGGCTATTTTGTTCAAAAATCAGACTTTGGCGTTATTGCTCAAAAAGTTCAAAAAGTATTTCCAAAAGCTGTACGTGTAAAACCAGATGGAACACTCGCTGTTGACTATGAAAAGCTGGGTATCTTGGCGTTCCCCGCGATTGCTGACATGCTTGACCGGTTGGATGCTATTGAAGCCAAGCTGAAAGTAATAGCCAATAAACTATAGGAGTAGTAAATATGGCATTACCATCCTCTGGCGCTATCACATTAAGCGCTATTCAAACTGAATTCGGTGGTTCTAACCCCATCGGTATAAATGAATATTATCGTGGTGGCGCTAATGTTCCCGATATTACAGCTAACGCAGCAATACCTACTTCGGGACAAATTTCGTTTAGTAATTTTTACGGTACACGAGCAGCAAACACTGCTACTGGCGGCACGGTTTCGTTTGGTGGAGCTAATCAAACTAACACATTTACTTCAAGCGGAACATTTACACCAGCTTTTAGCGGAACAGTGAGTATTCTTGTTGTAGGTGGTGGAGGCGGTGGTAGCCCGGTTTTTGGTGGTGGTAACTTTCAACGTTCTGGTGGCGGTGGCGGCGCAGGCGGCATTATTAACAATACATCTTTTTCAGTATCCAACGGTACTGGGTATGCAATAACTGTAGGCGGCGGTGGTAATGGTGCGTCGTTTGGCAGTACGGGCAGCCCTTCTAGGTTTACCGCTTCTTTTACTGCTAACGGTGGCGGTTATGGTGGTAGTTATCAAAACGGTCAGGCCGGTGCTGGTGGCTCTGGTGGCGGTGGTGGTAACTTCCAAAACACAACTGGTGGTTCGTCAAACCAACCTAGTTATAGTGGTTGGACTTCGCGGGGTAATTCCGGCGGTAATGGCGCAGACCAAAACGGGTCTAGTGCAGGTGGTGGTGGCGCAGCCAATCCCGGCTCTAATGTTAGTGGTAATGGTAGCGCTGGCGGTAATGGGTATACATGGACTAACGGTACTACTTACGGTGGCGGTGGTGGCGGTGGTGGAGAAAATGCTGGAGCTGGATCTGGAGGCTCTGGAGGCGGGGGTAATGGCACATTTGGTGATGGTGGTAATGCGAACTCTTACGGCGGCGGCGGCGGCGGGGCAGGACATGCGGGTTCTGGGGATCCTAATAGCCATTCTGGAGGAAGCGGCTTCCAAGGTATTGTTATTGTTACTTTTTCGAGGTAATCATGGCTCTATATGCTGAATTAGATTCTAATAACTTTGTGTTACGCGTTGTTGTAATTGATGACGCTCATTGCACTACTGAAGAAGACGGTATAGCTTGGTGTCTGTCTTTTTTTGGTGGTGGTATATGGAAACAAACATGGTTAGACGGTTCACAAAGAGTAAACTACGCTGATATAGGTGGAAAGTATGACCCCGAAAGAAATGCTTTTTTAAGCAAACAACCCTACCCGTCATGGACTTTGTCAGAAGATTTGAAGTGGTGGCATCCCCCTACACCAATTCCAACAGATGCTAATTACAACTGGGAAGAGACAACTAGAACTTGGGTGCTAGACACTTCTCAAACTTTGAATACTTAATAAAGGGCCGTTATGTCAAGTACCTATTCAACCAACCTAGCCATTGAACTCATGGGTGCTGGCGAACAAGCTGGTAACTGGGGTTCTACGACCAACACCAACCTCGGCACGCTGATTGAACAGGCCATATCAGGTTATACAACTCAAGGCGTTGTTACTGGCACAGATACCACAATCACTATCCCGAACGGCGCGACTGGTGTAGCGCGTAACATGTTCATAGAACTGACAGGTACAGGCGGAGCAAGCACTAACTTAATCGTACCTGTTAATAAGAAACTGTACTTCATCTACAACAACTCAACTGGCGCAGTCACGGTCAAGGTCTCCGGTCAAACGGGCGTATCAGTCCCAGCCACAGCAAAGATAGTTCTTGTATCCAACGGTACAGATGTTGTAGTGGCTACAAATTATTTAGCATCACTTACTCTTGGCGCTGCGTTACCCGTGGCATCTGGTGGTACAGGGTCTACGACTGCTTCCACTGGCACTGGTGGAGTTGTGCTTGCGGTTAGTCCTACTTTTACTGGTACGCCGACCTTGCCAACAGGGACTATTGCGGTTACTCAATCTCCCGGTAACAACACAACTGCAATTGCAACAACTGCGTTTGTAACTGCGGTTACAGGCACTTTGGGTACTATGTCTACCCAGAACGCTAACAACGTAGCAATTACTGGCGGCACAGTCAGCGGGTTGTCTAGTCTTGGTGTGTCTGGCACGGCTACTGCCACAACGTTCTCTGGTGCGGGTACAAGTCTTACGGGCACTGCATCTTCTCTAACTGTTGGCACAGCCACAAATGCCACAAACATTCTTGGTAACTCTAGCCAAACCTATCAGAACGTTACTGGCAGCAGGGCGTTTGGTACAACCTATACAAACTCAACAGGGAAACCCATAACAGTTTGGTTTTCTTCAGATTCTGCCATAGCAGGCGCTATAACACAGTGTTTTGTAAACGGTAGCTTGGCTTGCTATACAAATATGGATTTGTACCCAAGAGCGTTTGCTGGTTTTGTTGTGCCTATTAGCGCCACTTATTCAATAACTAATAATAACGGGGGCATTGCTCTTAGTTACTGGCTTGAACTACGTTAAGGACTAATATGAAACACTACCTATCTCCAGATAACAAGGTATTTGCGTACGAAGCGGATGGCTCACAAGACCATATCATTCCTAGTAACTACACACCAATTACACAAGCACAGGCAACCGAGCGTAACCAGCAGGATACACAAGCCGCATTTAATGCCTTGGCTTATTCTAATAAACGTAAGTCTGAGTACCCAGCAATTGGCGACCAACTTGACGCTCTTTACCATGCGGGCGTGTTCCCGGCTGAGATGGCGGCGCTACTTAAAGCGGTTAAAGATAAGTACCCTAAATAAAATGTGGACCCATTCTCTCTTCTCCTTGCTGCTCAAGCAGCCGTTGGCTTTATCAAAGCAGGATGCAACATGCTCCACGATGGACGCATGGAGTTGGAAGGTGCCAAGAAAACTGTCGAGGGAGTCATCAGCGATGTTAAGGCTATCAAAGGCATATTTGACTGGTTCATTGGGCTGTTTAAACGAACCGAGCCAAACACCCCGTCCAAGCCTGTGGCGCAAAAGAAAGCCGCCGCAAAGAAGCAGTCTTACGAAGACCTTGAACTCAAACTCATCAGCGAGATTGGGGCAAACCTCGGCGTTCTCTTTGACACACAGCAAGAGATTAACAACTACTACGCAGAACTAGAAGAAACAAGCAAGACCAACTACGACCCAACGCAAAACACCAGTCAAAAAGCGATTGAGCGGGCTTTGATTGAGTTGCAGATGGAGAAGTTGATGGAGCAGACCAGAGAGGCAATGGTCTATGCTCCGCCAGAGTTAAAAGACTTGTACAGCAGGTTCCTCAAGATGCACGCCAAAATAGAACAAGAACAAGCGTGGGCGAGGTCTGAGATGATTCGCAGGGCAAGGCTGGCAAGGTGGAAAAAAGAGCAAGACGAGATTCGGGTCATTGAATTAACAAGTGGGGTGATTGCCGTGACGTTTATATCTCTATTTTTTGGATGGCTCATGTGGGAAATACGAAACTTGTCTGGTGGATTTTGATAGGAGTTGCAATATGTATTGTCGTAGGCGTTACCTCGATGGCATACGTAGAAACCCTATACATGCGGGCACAGTTGAAACAAGAAATGAAAGAGTTGCGTAAACTCAAACGCGAATTAAAGGAATCAAAATGAGCGAGGAAAAAATACAGTCGATGGAAGCAAAAAACCAACTGATTGAAAAGATTACATTTGCACTTCTCCCGCTTTTGTTTTCCTGCGTTGTCTATCTGATGAGTGCCTTGTCTAATTTAGCGCATGAAGTGACTATCCTAAACAGCAAGATTAGCCTTGTGGTGACATCCGACAACAAACAGGCGACCAATACCGGCGCTGAGTTAGCCCGTGAGAAGTTACGCCAAGATTTAGAAAAAGAAATCCAAAAGAATCGTGATGACATCCAAGTCAATCGTATGCACATTGCAGTTATTGAAACAAAGATTGGAGCCAAGAAATGATACCTATCGGCGCACTTTTAGACATTGGCGGGAAAATACTAGATAAGGTGTTTCCTGACCCAGCACAGGCGGAGCAAGCCAAACTCAAACTGCTTGAGATGCAACAAAACGGCGAGTTAGCAAAACTCAATGCCGATGTGTCTGAGCAACATGAGTTGACCGAACGCCTCAAAGCAGATATGGGTAGCGACTCTTGGCTGTCCAAGAACATCCGTCCCATGACCTTGGTGTTTATCCTAGTTACCTACACAACCTTTGCCATGATGAGCGCATGGGATGTTGAAGTAAACAATAACTATGTGGAGTTGCTTGGTCAGTGGGGTATGTTAATCATGTCGTTTTACTTTGGCGGCAGAACGCTAGAGAAAATCATAGATATGCAGAAGGGTAAGAAATGAACCTTAGCGAACACTTTACCCTAGAGGAAGCAACGTACAGCGAGACTGCTATACGTATGAATATAAACAATCAGCCCAATGAACAACAGATGGCAAACATGAAGTCGGCGGCTGAAAAACTGGAGGAGGTGCGAAATGTCACAGGCGCTCTTCGTGTTAATTCTTGGCTACGCTTGCCTGATGTCAACGTGGCTGTTGGCGGTTCTAAGGTATCCAGCCACATGGATGGTTGGGCTATTGACTGCTCTTCTTCTGCTCACACTCCTTACGAAGTATGTCAGCTTGTTATAAAAGCGGGCATCAAGTTTGACCAGATGATTCACGAATACGGTCGGTGGATGCACATATCCTTTGCGCCTGAGATGCGTCAGCAAGAGTTGACAATTTACAAGCCAGAGGGAAAATACAAACTTGGCATCCTGACAGAAGCCCAATACCACGCAAAATAATATGACCGAATTTCGTATCGTTGAAGATTTTTTACCGCTACAGTACTTCCTCCCTCTAAAGGAATACATGGAAGGTAATAGTGTTCCTTGGTACTTTAGGCCCCGTGTTGCTGATGTAGGTGACAATAGTGATTCTTACTTCACACATACGTTTTATAAAGATAGCGCGCCTAACAGTTCTGACTTCCCAATACTAGAACCTATTTTGGAGCGTATTGACTACAAAGCTTTGATTAGAGCGCGGGCAAATTTGTATGTTGCTAAAAAAGAATTTATAGAGCATGGTCGTCACACAGATTTTCCGTATGAGCATCAGGTGATGATTTTGTACATCAACACAAATAACGGATTTACTCGGCTTGAAGACGGGACTAAGATAGATTCCATAGCTAATAGAGCCGTGTTTTTTGATGCTTCAAAGCCGCACAACAGTACAAACTGTACTGATGAGCCGTGCCGTATAAATATAAACATAAGTTATTTTTAATATGCCATTACAGAAACTACAGTTCAGACCGGGCGTTAACCGCGAAGGCACTACTCTCTCTAACGAGGGTGGCTACTTTGACGGCGACAAGATTCGTTTTCGTTCTGGCTACCCTGAGAAGATTGGTGGCTGGCAAGCTGATAGCGGGGCTTACTTTCCCACAGTTCCTACAGCTACGTTCTCATCAAGTGGCACATCGACAGCCGCTACACCTACTAGCGCATCGTTTTGGGGTATTGTTAAGGGGCTGTGGAACTGGATTAACTTAACAGGCTACAACTTACTTGGCGTTGGTACTGACTTAAAGTACTACATACAGAACTCTTCGGGTGGTGCGTATAACGACGTTACCCCTATGCGTGTTACCACTTCTGCTGGCGCAGTCACTTTTGCTGCAACATCTGGCTCTACCACTCTCATAGTTACCAACGCCTCACATGGAGCGCAGGTGGCGGACTTTGTTTGTTTTACTGGCGCTGTAACCCTTGGTGGGGTGATTACTGCAACTGTGCTAAATAGAGAGTATCAGGTTCAAACCGTTACAAGTAACAACACATACACAATTACTTCTTCTGTTGCCGCTAACGCTAGTGATATAGGTAATGGCGGCGGTTCTGTTATAGGCAACTATCAACTAACAACGGGCTACACCACATTTACGCTTGGTACAGGTTGGGGCGCTGGTGGCTGGGGTGGCTCGGTTGGACCTAGTGCTACGACTGCGTTGACTGCAAGTATTAATAGTAGTTCTACTGCGGCTATTGCTGTAACTTCTACAACAGGTTTTGCGGCAAGTGGAACAATTTATATTGGCACCGAGGGTATTACTTACACCTCTACTACAGGAACTACATTTGCTGGCACGATAACTCGCGGCGTAAACACTACAGCGGCAGCACACACTAACGGCGATGCTGTCTTTCAATACCCATCAACTGCAACGGGCTGGGGTTCTCCTTCTACCACTGGTATCGGCATTCAACTGCGCTTGTGGAGCCAGTCTAACTACGGTGAAGATTTAATTATTAACCCACGCGGTGCGGCTATGTATTACTGGGCTAATAACGCAAGCCCTAATGTCTATGACCGCTGTCAAATTATTAAAGTAGCTACCAACATAGTTACAAAATCAGGCACGTTTACACCAGACTCCACCTGTCCATCTGTTACCAACTTTGTGTTGGTGTCTGATGCTTCGCGCTTTACTTTTGCTTTTGGCACAAACGATCCAACGGGTGTGTACGCCACGGTAGCCCAAGACCCAATGCAGGTTCGCTGGTCAGACCAAAACACTGTGGCTGTATGGACACCTGCTATTACTAACCAAGCGGGCGGTATTCGTCTAAGCCACGGTTCTCAAATTATTACTGCCATTCAGACTAGGCAAGAGATTTTGGTGCTCACCGACTCAGCCATCTATTCGTTCCAGTATCTTGGTGCGCCGTATGTGTGGGGTAGCCAACTCTTAGCTGACAACATCTCTATCATTAGCCCCAACGCAATGGTGGTTGTAAATAACGTCACCTATTGGATGGGCACAGATAAGTTCTATATGTACTCTGGTCGGGTAGAAACGCTGCCTTGTGCTTTGCGTCAGTACATCTATAACAACATTAACCTGACAGAAGCGTTTCAGTTTTCTGCTGGCACAAACGAGGGCTACAACGAGATATGGTGGTTCTACTGCTCTATTACTGGGACTACATCTACGGGTGAAAACGGGACGGGCACACCGAGTTCGCCTAACCGTTTAATTGACCGCTACGTAATTTACAACCACCTTGAGCGCACTTGGTACTACGGTACTTGGAACGGCACAACTGTTCGCCCGCGCACGGCTTGGTTGGATAGCCCATTAAGAGCAGAACCTATAGCAGGTATTGGGTATAACTCTGGCGGGGTGTACACCAACGGTGCAGTTGTATACCATGAGACTACCGTAGACAACAACGAGACTAGCACGCCTACTGCTATTGATGCTTATGTTCAATCTTCGGACTTTGATATTGGTGACGGTCATAACTTTGGTTTTGTTTGGAGACTTATTCCCGACATCACTTTTGATGGCTCCAGCGCAGTAGTGCCCTCTGTTAACTTTACGGTAAGACCGCGTGCTTTCCCCGGCTCAAACTATGGCAACTCAAACAGCCCAGACGTAGATAGTACTCAGTCCTATGCCAGCACAACAACCTACAACGTACAGCAATTTACTCAACAAGTCTATGTGCGGATTCGGGGTAGACAGATGGCGTTTAAGATTTCTTCATCAGACCTTGGTACGCAGTGGCAGTTAGGCGTTCCGCGTATTGACGTTAGACCTGACGGTAGGAGATAAGCATGGCAGCAAAAGGTGTAATAGCCCCAAGATTACCAGCCGCACCAGTTGAGTATGACCGCATTTACATAGATACGATGCTAGGTATCTTGCGTCAGTACTTTGACCAACTAGACAACGCAGGCCCTATATTGGTATCAACGCAGAGAAAGCCTGCACAGGGTTCTATTCCAGCAGAGGTAATCTCAGCACTAAGTTGTGCTCAACCAAATCCAACTTCGCCTGCCGTATACGTTATTAGTCTTCCAGACCAGACTGATTTTGCTCTTCTGCGCTCTGGTGATATTTACTACGATACGTCTGGCGGGGCTGCATCTAGTTACCCATTAAGGATTAAGGCGTGATAAACTTGATTAACCCCCCATATACGAGGCAAAAATGAGCCTACACAACGCCGCTAAACATATAGCCGCCCACGGTCGTGGCGAAGATACAGTACTCGTCCACATGACCCCTAACGAGGTTTCTGGCTTGCAAGCCGTAGCCAAAGCGCACGGTGGCTCGTTGACGATTAACCCACATACAGGCTTGGCTGAAGCAGGCTTCTTGAGAGGTCTTCTACCCACATTGCTTGGTGCTGGTCTAGCGGCTACTGGTGTTGGCGCACCTTTGGCGGCTTTGATGGTTGGTGGTGGCTACACGGTGGCCTCTGGTGGTGATTTGAAGAAGGGCTTGATGGCTGGCCTTGGCGCGTATGGTGGCGCAGGTATGTATGGCGCTATGAATCCTGCGGCTACGGCAACTGCTGGTGCAACACCTGTGCCTACAGCCACTACCGCAGTACCTGTAAATACTCCACCACCCATAACAAATTCTTCTATCCCCGGAATAACTAACACCGTCCCAGACGTAACGCAGTCGGTTATTACGTCGCAACCTGCGCCGATGAACCTTAACTCTTTATCATCTAGCCCCATAACGCAAGGGCCAACAACTGCCCCAATTGGTAGCGACCTTACTCCATCTGGCTCAAGCCAAGTACAACTACCAAGAGCCACCAACCTTGCAACCACGGCAACAACGCCTGCATATACCCCCGCCGGTCAGTCGTTTGAAAGTTATGTTAAAACTAACCCGTACACTACTGCTGGAACTGCCGCAAGCATATATTCTGGCTCAAAAGAAGAACCCAAGGCCCCAGACCCCGCCGACCCCGGCATGATTCGCCCATACACATATGAGCGCAATAAAAATGTTGACGCGTTCCAAGATACGCCCGCTAGCGGTTATGCACCCCTAAGTTCTAGAGAACGTAATTATTTCACTGACCAATACACGGCTTTAACCCCATACAAAGCACCGGGTCCTGAGTACAAGGCGGCTGGTGGTCCCGTAGAAGAAATGTCTAACAACGCGGCTATGGGTGCAAACACTATGTACCCAATGTCTAACATGGCAACGTCATCTTTTGCTACGCCTTATCAGGCTCCTCAGTCTACAAACATGTTGGCTAACATGGTGGCTCCCTCTGGTGGCGGCGCAGTGGGTGCTATGTCTGGTGAACCCAATATGCAGGGTACCCGTATGGCGGGTGGTGGCGAAGTCCAACGGTTTGGTTTGGGTGGCCTTGGTAAATCGGAATTTAATCCCCCAGATGACCAACAGCTTGGTCCTTTAGGCCAAATGCTACGTATGATGCGCGGCAGACAAGCACAACAAGCTGACCCACGCCAATACACCTACGACCCACAGTCACAACAATATAGCGAAATACAGCAAGGTACTCCCGTCCCTGCAATGGCTATGGGTGGTGCGTTAGGTGGCTACTCAGATGGTGGGCGTATGCTCAAGGGGCCGGGTGACGGCATGTCTGACAACATCCCAGCAGTTATTGGTAAAAAACAACCTGCACGATTGGCAGATGGTGAGTTCGTAGTTCCAGCAGATGTGGTGTCACATCTGGGCAATGGCTCTACTGACGCGGGTGCCAAGCAGTTGTACGCCATGATGGACAAGATTCGTGCCGCACGTACGGGCACAAAGAAACAGGGAAAGCAAATCAATCCCCGTAAATACATGCCAGCATGACGTACGCTTTCACCGTAGAACGCTTCTCTGACACATACAGTGAACTCGAATCGCTGTACAGGCAACACTACGGGGAAATGGTCGACAGGCTGGCTGGGCAGGGGATTGAGTACTCACCCTATAACCCACGACTTGATGAATACGTCAAGGCAGGTGATGGTGGTTGGTTGCTGACATTTGTTTTGCGTTGTGAGGGGATTGCTTGTGGGTATGCCAATGTGTATATCACCAACGACATGCACAACGGGGATTTGATTTCGCAGGAAGACACGCTTTTTGTACTAAAAGAACACCGCAACGGGGTCGGCAAAAAGCTTGTTCAGTTTGTACTCCAAGAGCTAAAATCTCGTGGCGTGAAGCGTTTGATAGTGTCGGCAATGACCGACTTGCGCGTTGCAAAACTTTGGGGCCGAATGGGTTTCAAAGAAGCCGCTACGCAAATGATTTACGAATTTTAAGGAACCGCTATGTGCAGTCCATCACAACCTACGCAACCTACTAATACAACGCAGACAACTACGACCATTCCCGAATACGCCAAGCCGTATGTCGAGAAGATGCTGGGTCAGACAGAAGCGTTATCTAAGACCCCATACCAAACGTATGACCGTGAACGCATTGCAGGGTTTTCCCCAATGCAACAACAGGCTATGCAAAATGCGCAGAACATGAACCCTGCTCAACAGTTATCTCAAGGTAGCGGGTTGGCGTATGGCGCGGGGCTAGGCGGTCTGGGCATGGCGATGGGCGCGTCAAACCCACAGAACTTCCAACAAAATGTTGGCGGGTACATGAACCCATACTTGCAGATGTCTTTGGCACCACAGTTAGCAGAAGCAAATCGCCAGTACGACATTGGCGCTACCAAACAACAAAGCGCGGCTACTCAGGCAGGTGCATTTGGTGGCTCACGCGAAGCGATTATGGCGGCTGAAAACGAGCGCAACCGTAACATGGGTTTAAACAGCATCATTGGTCAGGGCTACAACACTGCGTTTAACAACGCACAGAACCAATACAACCAATCACAGCAACAAGCCTTACAAGGGTTGGGCGTTGGCCTGCAAGGTGCGACTGCTCTGGGTCAATTAGGTCAGACTCAATACGGGCAAGAGATGGGTATTAACCAACTGCAAAACCAGTACGGTGGTCAACAACAAGCCCTAAACCAAAACATCTTGGGTCAGCAGTACCAAGACTTTCAAAACCAAGTCAACTACCCGTACAAGCAATTGGGCTTCATGTCTGACATGCTTCGGGGTTTACCCTTATCTCAAGGTGCGTCTACGATGTACCAAGCGCAACCCTCTATGGCGTCACAGGCTGTTGGCCTTGGCTTGCTAGGTAAGGGTGTGGGTGCGTTTGCCGAGGGTGGCGAAGTTGAACAAGAAGATTACGCTGGCTTGCCAGCAGGTGCGTTGCAACGCGTCATGGGAGGAATGGCATGATTAGTCAATCACTAGCGCACATGGGTATTGCCGAGTTGCAGAAGGCGGTGCTGGGTATGAACCCTGCGATTAAGCCGTACGCCGCGCTTGCCGCCTTGCAAGAGAAAGTTAAGTCTGAGCAGATGCGACAAGGTCAAGCTATGCAGAACCCTGCACAGCCACCCGTGGCACAGCAGATGATGGCGCAAGCAGAACAACTAAACCCTGCCCAAATCAATAACCCATATATGGCATCTGGTCTGGGTGCCGTACCTGTGCAGTCTCCTGTACAAACTGGCATGGCGTCAGGCGGCATTGTTGCGTTTGACGAGGGCGGAGAAGTTCCACGCTTCCAAGTTGGCGGTGCTATGACAGAGAGAGAAATAGAAAAAGAAAGAGAAAGGATTGCAAGAGAACAACTTAGAGAACAACTTTATAGCTTACCCTCTGGGGGAAAACCCGGCGGGTTTTATGCTATGAATGTACCTACTCCAACATCTACAATAAAACAAGAAGAAGCACCGCCTCAGTATTTATCATCGGGTAAAGTCAACCCTGCCTATACAGCATTTGCACAAAGAGATGCGGTACGTGACCGTGGTGTTGACTCGCAATCGTATAACCCCGCGATGTTTTCCAACGTAAATGCCTCTGTTGCACCTGCGCCAGAGACTACTTCACAAGTTGTTTCAGAAGCGCCTAAAAATAAAAAAGAAGTTGTTCCCGCTAAAAAATCTGCCACAGGTAAAAAAACTAAAGAAGACCCCGTGGGTATTGCACAAGCCGTCACGGACGCAGACCGCTATAAGGTAGACACACAGTACAAAACTCTAGACGATTTTATGACGGCACGCAAAGCCGCTGAAGCAAGCGCAGGTACGTTACCAGAAGACGAATTTACTAAACTTCAACGGGAAAACCTTACTAAACGTGAAGCACGCTTGGCTAAGACAGAAAAGAGTGGCGACCAACTAGCTTATCTACAAGCGGCAGGGTATTTCTTCGGTCCGGGCAACCTGTTGCAAAACGCACAGCGTGGACTACCTGCCTTTGCCGAAGCTAAGATAAAAGCCAACGCCACATTAGACGCCGCACAAGAAAAAGTTATGGATGCGCAAGATGCCTACGCACGCTATAACCAAGCACGTCAAGACGGTAACAAGAAAGATGCACGCGACGCGTTTGGGCAGTACAAAACGTATAGCAACGACGCTGAGAGATTAAGACTTACAGGCATACAACTAGCCGACACTGCTAAGTATCAACAGGCGCAGGCGTTAACAGGGGGGCGTATGGCTGATGCCGCTATGCTTGCCGCAAAGAATCGTGGAATTATGGGGGGTCAATACGCAGATAGACAGCGATTAGCCGAATTAAAAACCACACAAGATGGGCTTAATAAACGATTAACGGAGTTAGGTCCAATGGCAATGCTTCCAGAAAATAAAGCTGAAGTTGCAAGACTTAAAAGAGAATTAAATATAGTTACCAACGAAATAGCTGGAATGGCAGGTATAGACTTTACAATGCCACCACCCCCCGCCCCCGGTGCTGGCAATCCAAACTTACCGCCTCTAAGTTCTGTAGCAAATCAGTTCTATACCTCAAAATGATATGGCAACATTCAACGCTGAAGCAGCACTAAAAGCCGGATACACAGAACTACAAATTGCAGAGTTCTTAGGGCAACAAAATAAATTTAATACTGCGGCGGCGTTGCAAGCGGGGTATGCCCCCGCTGACATCATTAAGCAATTAAGTGGGCCACCACCTACTACCTTTGGTGGGCAAACAAAAGAATTTTTCAAAGGTATCCCCTATGGGGCAGTTAATCTTCTTGAAAGTGCGGCTACTGGTGCGTCTGCATTGTTACCAGAGGATATGGAGAAGTCTGCACGCAAGACCATTTCTGAAACTGCCGCCGCCGCTAAGAAACCGTTTGAAGCCGCTAGAGGTTACGAAGAAACAATCCCCCGTAAATTAGGTGAATCGGGCGGCTCTACCTTGCCTTTCTTTGCGCTTGGCCCCGCAGGGTTGGCGGGGCGTATTGGTGCTACAGGTTTGGGTGTAGGTGCTGGCGCAGGCGAAGCCCGTACTCGTGCAGAACAAGAAGGCGCGACAGGTGGACAGCGTGCGGGGGCTACTGCTCTTGGTGCTGTAGTAGGTGTAACAGAAATGTTACCTGTGTTCCGCTTTATAGATAACTTAGCCAGCCCAATTAAAAAAGGCATCATGGGTACGCTTACCCGCGCCGCCGCTACAGGCGGTGCAGAAGGTTTGCAAGAAGCCGCCGCACAAATAGCGCAAAATTTAATTGCCAAAGGCGTTTACAAACCTGACCAAGCCATCATTGAGCAAGTAGGTGAATCTGCCGCCTACGGCACAGCAACGGGTGCCTTGATTCAAGTTCTTACAGATATGGCATTGGGTCGCCGTGCTGGACAAGGAAGTTCTACACCCGCTGGTCAGGCTACAACAACCGAAGCAGAACAACAAGCCAAACGACTTCAAGTAGCGCAAGAGCAGATGGGCGTTAAGCAAGGGCGTGAAGCCCGCAAAGAAGCCGCACTTACTCGCGCTAAAGGCAAAGGTGTACAGGGTGAGTTGTTTTCTGGGCTGCCAAAAGCAGAAGACCAACGCGATTTGTTTGGTAACTTAACTTCTCCACTCCCCCCAGAATCTACACAAGAAGAAACTACTGGCGTTCCCGAAGGTCAAATGGATTTGGGGTTAGAAGGTGTCCGTGGGTATGCTGAACTTGAAGCTGAAAAACAACGGTTGTTGGCTTTGAAAAAACAAGAAAAAGATAGCAAAGTGTCTCGTAAAGAGCGCACTCAAGGCATTGATGAGCGGGTTGCTGAAATCACCGCTATGCAAAAAGACTTTGTGCGGTTGTCTGACAAAACCAAAAAAGGTACGCAAGGTTCGTTGTTTACCCCGCAAGAACTCACTGGGTTAGATACCACAAAAGGCGTAGGCGTTACTCCCGTTGAGACGCCAAAACAGACTAAACAACGCGCAGGTGTCGCACCCGCTGGTGAACAGCTTGGTCTTGGGATTGAAGCCACGCGTGAGTACCCAGACCTTGTACAAGAACGTGAACGTCTTAGCCTTTTACCCCAGACACCAGAAATTAAAGCACGTCTTGCCGACCTTCAACAACAAACACGCGACCGTGATTTGTTTGAAGTTGATCGACTATATGCGGCTAAAGCCGAGGCCGCAGAACAAGAAGCCAAACAAACCGAGAGTGCGTTTGCCGCGCCTGATGAGCAACCAGTTACCGAGCCTACGCTGGTGCAGAAGCCAGAACCCCTCACGCCTACAACTGTGCCAACCACCGTCACACCTGATGTGCTGGGTGCATTAGGTATTGGTCGCACGGCAATCATCCGTAAGCCTGACCACGGCATTATGGGTAAAGATATTGCTGACCCTGCACAAGCCGCTGAAGTTAAGTCAATCCTCGAAGCCTACCGCCAAGGTCGTAGCGCACCCATACAAGAAAAGATAGATGCATACCTTGCACGACCAGAATTCGAAGCAGTAAAAGGAAAGACAAATGCTAGACAAACTCAGCCACCCGCAGTTGGAGACGGCGTTCAAGTACCTGACCAAACCGGTGAAGGAAAGCCCGCCAGACGAACTCTCACAGCTAAACGAAATGGAATGGTTCCTCTTAAGCCGGATGCTAGACAGCCTGTTGTCAGAGAAGCTGAAC
>Ga0208975_1000661_pt1 | contig 16033 bp, 24 predicted proteins | sample GreLakmeER78MSRF_FD_187700 | JGI IMG/M metagenome (GOLD analysis project Ga0208975, IMG submission 187700) | Freshwater lentic microbial communities from great Laurentian Lakes, MI, USA - Great Lakes metaG ER78MSRF (SPAdes) | ecosystem: Environmental > Aquatic > Freshwater > Lake | place: Great... | reverse complement strand
ACATGTTCATCAAGCTGGTGCTCCAGTTAGTATTGTAACTCATTCTGAATATGTGTGCAATTTAAATTACGGTGTTCATTTTAGATTTGATACTAAAGTTGCTGAATATGTTGTCTATAGAATTGATCCTGAAGATGTATCTGGAACAGTAGCTAGAAAAGATAATTTTAAACCTGATCCATCAATAGATTCAAATCTTAATGCAAGATTAGAAGATTATGCTGACTCAGGATATGATCGTGGGCATCTAAGCCCTGCTGCCGATAACTCTGCTGATGCGGAACAAATGTCCCAGAGTTTTTATTTGAGTAACATGGCACCTCAAAATTCTAGTCAAAATCGTGGTAGTTGGAGAATTTTAGAAGATCGCATTCGCTCTATTGCGCGAGAAAATAAAGTACTCTATGTTACAGTGGGTACAGTATATGAACCTGGATATAAAGTGATTGGTAATGGAGTAGGTGTTCCTCAGTATTTGTGGAAAGTTGTTGTTGATGCAGAAACAAATAATGCTATAGGATTCATTTTTCCCAACGAACCACTTCCGACATCATCTCTTCCTTCTACGATTACAACAATTAAAAGAATTGAAGAAATGACGGGATTAAATTTTCATCCCAACATAGAAGATGATTCGTTTGAAGCAGTAGAACCAGACATGCAATTTTGGAATAAAATTAATTAATTTTTATATAAAGGAAAATGACATGAAAAGAAACATTGCAATTTTGTTTTTTTTACTAGCACCAGTAGCATATGCTAGTGATGCAGTAGTAAATGATGAAGTAACTTTCCATAAAGATATTGTGCCGATTCTACAGCGCAGTTGTCAAAATTGTCATAGACCAGAAGGCGTAGCACCTATGCCTTTAGTCACATATGAACAAACCGCACCATTTGCTGGACTAATGGAATACAAGACAGGATTGCGTGATCGCGCTGGTGCAATGCCTCCTTACTATCTTGAGAAAGATATCGGTATTCAAGAATACAAAGATGATCCATCTTTAAGTGATGAAGAAGTTGCTAAGATTTCTGCTTGGGCACGTTCTGGTAGCCCAGAAGGCAATCCTGCTGATGCACCACCAGCGTTAACGTTTGAAACTGGTGCAGTATGGTCTGCTGGAGAACCTGATTTAATCGTCCGTTCTGAAGACATCACAGTTCTCGGCACTGCTCCTGACTGGTGGGGTGATATCCCTCGTATTCCTATTCCAATTGAAGAAGATAGATATGTTTCTTCTGTAGAAATTATTGAAGTAAACGACTTAAACACTGAAGGACTGGCTCCAGGTACTGTTGGTGGTAGAAATATTATTCATCATATGATTTGGAGTACTCAAGTATTAGATGAAAACTTAACCGCAGTTGAAGGTGGATTTCCTATTCCTTGGCCTGTACATGAAATAGCGCGTAATCCAGACATTTTTGATCCAGATAGCGGTCGTCTACTCAAGAAAGGCTCTTATGTTGTATCAGACTCTGTACATCTACACTCTACTGGAGTTGATACTACTGGTCACTTAATGATAGGTTTTCGCTTTCACCCCGTTGGCTATGAGCCGAAATATCGACCTGCACTTATCGGTTTGGGCAATGGTGTCGATATCAGTATTACCGGCGACCAGGCTTCACAGGAATTACATGCTTATGCAGTACTTGAACAACACACCAAAATAGTAACCTTTGAGCCACATCTTCACGCACCCGGCGAGCGTATGTGTCTGGAAGCGATCTGGGGCTACACCGTGGAGACTCTGTCCTGCGTTGGCTACGATCACAACTGGGTGCGTGGCTACACCTATGCTGACCACACTGCACCGCTGCTGCCAAAAGGCACCGTGCTGCACATCGTGGGCTACATGAACAATACTAAGACCAATCCTAATGTACCTGATTCTAGAAACTGGCAGGGTTCAGGCAACCGTTCAGTGACCAATATGTTCATTGATCTGGGAATGCGGGTGAGTCTTTCAGAAGAACAGTTCCTGCAAGAGATGGCAGATCGTCGTACAGAACTCAATCTAGGTCCGAACGATCATCAGATAGGATGTCCGCTATGTCTGGCTCCGCTGGTTGCCCCAGTTGCAGAAACACCTGTAGTCGTGGTATCAGCGGGAGAGTAAAATGAAATTTATACTAGCTGCTTTACTTATGTTATTGCCTACTATTTCGCTTGCAGATGACTTTCTACGAACAATAGGAGACTTTACATTAACTACGATTACAGGTGAAGAAATTACACTAAGCAATCATTCAGAGGAATTAGTTGCAATTTATATTCAAGGTAATGGTTGCCCAATTGCAAGATTGGGTAGCCATGATTATAAGGAAGTAATCAATCAGTTTGCTGGTAAACCTGTAGCGTTTTATATGATGAATTCGTTTATTCAAGATAGTGTATATGCTATCATTCAAGAAGAAGCCGAGTTTAAATTTGCAGTTCCCATAATGAAAGATGATACACAATCAGTAGCAAAAACGTTAGGAGTCACAAGAACAGCAGATGTATTTTTGATAAGACCCAAGACAGGTGAAGTAGTTTACAGAGGACCTATCAATGATAAATTGGGTTATGAAACTCAACAAACGGATGTTACTGAAAACTATCTAAGCGATGGATTGAATACTGTATTATCAGGCGGCACTGTTGATCATAGTGTGATCCCTGATAGTAAAGGTTGTTTAGTGGCATTATTTTAATATATATATAGTGTATGATAGATTGGTGGGTTGGGCTTCACTAATTTAAAAATAAATGCCCAATTAACTTAACTTAAATTGGAGATGATTATGGACATTATAACAGCAACAATAGCAGCAATAGTTGCAATACTCGGCGGTCTTTTTTATAAACTTAGAAATACTGGACCTGATGTAAATGGAGATGGTAAAATTAATTTAGAAGATGCAAAAGCAGCGGTCAGTAAATTGAAAACTGAAGCAAGTGTTGCAGCAACTGCTGTAAAATCTGAAGTAAGCAATGCAAAAACTGCTTTAAAATCTGAAGCACCTAATAAAATTGCTAAAGTTACTGAAAAAGCTAAAAGTGTTGCAGATGTTAATAAAGACGGCAAAGTTGATCTTAAAGATGCGCTCGCAGTAGCTACTAAAAGAAAGAAAAAGTAAGTTTAAATTATATGATTGCAATATAAAAAGTGTGGTAATTTATTATCACACTTTTTTTTTGTTTATGACAATAGTGTCATATAAATTTCTTATATTTGCAAATAAATATTTTATGACATAATTATAACAGTCAAGGATATTTAAATGAATTATAAAGTAAACAAAGTTTTTACATCACTTTTTATAAGTGCCTTTTCCTTATCTGCGTGGGCACAACCTTCGCTAGAAGAAATAGTAGTTACCGCTACTAAAAGAGAAACCAACTTAATCGATACACCTATATCAATATCAGTAGTTAGTGACAGTGATCTAAAACAGCGACATGTTCAAAGTCTTATGGACCTATCTGATGGTTCAGTGCCTGGTCTTAATATCGCACCGTTTGAATCTAGACAATCAGCACTAACTGTAGGTATACGAGGTATAGTACCGCTTGATGCCAATCAACCTGCAAGAGAACAAGGTGTAGGTGTTTATATCGACGGCATATATTTAGGAAGACAACACGGATTAAATGCTTCATTATTAGACTTAGAAAGAATTGAAGTATTAAAAGGACCGCAAGGTACCTTATTTGGTAGAAACACTGAAGGCGGCGCACTGAGCATAGTGACTAAGAAACCAACAGGTGAGTTTGATGTGAGATTAAATTCAGGTGTAGGTAGTTATAGTAGCAATAGCGCAGACTTTCATATCAATTTGCCTACTTTCTTAGGCGTATCAACCAAGATAGATGCTATTACTCAATATCAAGATGCTACTACAAAGAATCCTCTATCAGGAGAAGCTGGTTGGAATTATTATGATCGCAATGGCATACGAATTACTAACAGATTACAAACTGATACGCTAACATTAGATTATACTTTTGATCAAGGCACAGATAAAAGCACTCCGTTCTATAGTCAGTTACTTAATTACAATCCTCTTAATTTATCCAATGTTACTCCATTACCTGCAATGATAGAAGTTAACGGCACTAGTATTATGAAAGTTGCTGATATCGGTGTACCACAACAACCTAGTATTGCTGAAACTGGTGGGCATGGAATAAACTTAACTTGGAATGTTTCAGACTTGTTAGAGTTTAGATCATTAACAGCCTATAGATTTGTAGACTCAACACAGTGGGACAATGCAGGCGGCGCACATAGAGTGCCAGTTGCAAAAGCCAATAGCGTGTTCAGTAGATACAGTGTTTCAGAGTTAAATCAAACACAATTCAGTCAAGAGTTTCAATTAGTAGGTAGCACTGGTTCATTTGACTATGTTACTGGCGTGTATTACTTTATTGAAGACGCAAGTGAATGGGCATCAACACCATCTACTAACACTTGGAATTCAGATTTAAAAGGATACACAATAAATAACGCAATGCTTTGGCAACCCGGTAATATGTTTATAGACAGAGATAGTAAGGCTACTGCTAAAAGTTCTGCTGTATTTGGACAAGTTGTTTACACTCCTGAATTTTTAAACAAACTTCATGTAACACTAGGTGGTCGTTATACACAAGACGATAAAAAAGGTGTATTAGAAAAAGTTAGAAATATTCAAGCTAATTTACCGTTTGAAGAAACCTCTGCTAGATTTAATCCTCTAGCAATTGTGTCTTACGAGATTACAAATGATATTAATACTTACATTAAGTATGCTACTGGTTATAGATCAGGTGGCGCAAGTTCACGATCTTTAACTTTTAGATCATTTGGTCCAGAAGACAACATATCTTATGAAATAGGAATGAAGGGCGATTTCTTTAATCGTGTGCGTATTAATGCTGCTGCATACACTATGGAACGAACCGGCAGTCAAATTGATTTTAGTCAGGTAGCATATGATCCTGTCACCAAATCTTCTAGAAATACATTAGAGACTATGAATGCTCCAGGAATCACTGAAATAAAAGGACTTGAAATAGACAGCACTGTTGCTATCACTGAAAGTCTTTCAATCAAAGCAGCGTATACGTATACTGATACATTAGTTCCTGCTACAATCAATCCTTTTAAAAATCAGTTACAACCTGTGTTTATTGTGTTCACTCCAGAAAATGTATATAACCTAGCAATAGATTATACCACATACTTTGATAACTTTTCTGTAGTTGCACATGTTGATGCTAATGCGTCAGATGCAGCCTATGCGTTTTCTGAATTTGATTTGAAAAACGACAGTACTTTTATTACTAACGCAAGTTTAACGTTCGAAGGTATACAAGCTGGAATGTTCGGTAACTTAGAGTTTAACATATGGGTGCGTAACTTACTTGATGGTCAATACGTGTTCCGCAGAGATCCATCTAATGATGCTACGTTAGGCACATATGGCAATTTTAATGCACCTAGAACTTTTGGAATAACATTAGGATATGCAATGTGAATACTGGTTATAAATCAGTTTTCATCTCCGATTTACATTTAGGATCAAAACATTGTAATGCAGAGAAACTATTAAAATTTTTGGATGGTTTAGAAACTGAAAAGCTATACTTAGTAGGAGATATAATAGACGGTTGGAGATTACAAAAAAAGTGGCATTGGCCTAATAAACATAACATAATACTAAAAAAACTTATTAAATTATCTAAAACAACTGAAGTTATATACGTTACCGGTAACCATGACGAATTTCTTAGATCATTCCCTAATGTACTAATAGGTAATATACCAATATGTAATAGAATTGATCATATCGGTATTGATGGTAAACGATACTTAGTTACTCATGGTGATATGTTTGATCATCTAATGAGAACCCGCAGTGGTAGATTTGCAATGCACCTGGGCGATATTGCGTATGACTCTCTAATCAATTTAAATAGATTGATAAACAATATAAGAAAAATATTTAACAGAGAACCTTGGAGTTTAGCTAAATTTTTAAAAAAGAAAGCAAAAGCGGCTGTAAATTATATTGGAGAATTTGAAAAAGAGATATCTGGGTATTGTAAGAAGAAAGGATATGATGGAATTATAGTAGGTCACATTCACCATGCTACCATCAAGAATTTTGACGGAGTAGTTTACATGAATGATGGAGACTGGTGTGAAAGTTGCACCGCTTTGGTTGAGACTAAAGCAGGTACCTTCGAAATCATCCAATACTGATTCGTATATTACTTTTTGTGATAGTATCAGATATTAAACTTTTCTCTATAACCTCTAAACTGTTATATAGAATATCGTTAAATAAAAATATCTGCATCTTATCTAATACGTCAGTGTCTTTGTTTAATAGTGAATTGAAGTCAATATGAAAAGTATTGGGAAATCCAATCCAAGAAGTCATGGGTATATCTACAAACGGTTGCAATTTTCTTATTTTGCCGTTAAAAAATCTATTCCAACTATCTCGTCTATCTTCTTTGTTTCGGGTAAGAACAATTTTTTTAAAGTCAGTCAAGTAATCTGAATATTTGGCTCTAAGGTGACCTACTGCAAAATTGCCGGGGGTCACCAACTTTAAAGATTCTTCCATTGTACCAATTACTTTGTAGCGATCTGGATTGTATCTTCCTTCCTGAATATCTGTAGAGTCATAAGCAGTATAGTCTTCTGGTGATATATGTAGATATGTTTGATTGAATCCAAAGTTTTTAACAACTTCACTACATAGATATGTGCCACTTTTAGGCGATGACAAAATCATCACCTTACTCCTCATTTAAATTCTCCTAAAACCATCTGTGTAAGTCTTTCATGCCAAGCTGGTCCTGGGTGAGTGCCATCTCTACCTTTTATTTCATTTTCAATGTTAGGCACATCTGCTGAATCTTTTATGATTAGACTTGAATTTGTTTCTTTAGCTAAATTTTTAATAGCATGACAATTTCTATCTTTTAATGTCTGCATATATTCATCATTTGTTAGCATGTCTACATAATGCTCTATAACACTGGATGAAAATCCCATATGTCGTGGGTGTAGTTTAATCCACGATCCTATGTTATAATATGATTTGTTTGCAAAAACTTCAAATCTTGGTGCAGGAGGTATTAATAGGACGGTGTGTTTTGCTTTGATTATAGGTTGCCAGATATTGTATAATTTAAACGCACAATCTAAAGATCCTCCACCTACTCCTAGATTATATTCTTTTAAGCCCAGTGACTGAGCAACTAAATGAGTCCAAGATTTTTCTTTGGGTATTCCATATCCTAGTGTAAGCGAACAACCAAGAAACAGAATAGATTCTTGTTTTTCTTCAAACTCATCACATCTAAATCCATAAGAATTCAAATCATATGAAAACTGATTATCATCCCAATACGCACGATGTTCTAATGGAGAGTGTTCATACCGTTGTTCAAGATCATTCTTCAACCACTTAAAATTTCCAGGTAATCTATCAGGTGTAATACTATCTCGCATTAAATTGTTATATCTTGCATCAATCATTCGTATAGCCTTTCAATAATAAAATTTTGAATCAGTCGTAGATTAACCTTTAAAATCTGAATAATGATCATCAGTTTCTGGATTCTTATATTCACCGCCTTTATGTGATTTGCCTTTGCCATGTATATACTTGCCAGGATCTTCGGCACGTTTTTTACTGGCAGATGCAATCCACTTTTTAGCAATGATATTTTTAGGAGGTTCTTTAACCCAGGTTGAAATTTTCTTGTAAGTAGAAGTAGTAACTTTTGCTATATCAACTTCTTTATCATTATCAACTACAATCATGTGTTCACCACCAAAAAGATTTTGAAATTTACCAATATTCTTTTGTACGTCTGACCACATATCAACAACATCTTTTTCTGGCAAACTGCGTTCACGCTTGTTATTTCTTTCTAGCGCAGTCTCTTTGCTTGTATTAACAAATAACATCTTACATTCATAACCTAATTTTTCTAACTCTTCTTTTTGTTTAGCAATTTTTGCATAATCTTTACCCGTACCATCAATAACCAATCCCAATCTACCACCTGTGGCTAAATTTAATTGTTTACCAATTGTGCCTTTGACTCTACCCCGGATCTCTTGTCCTTTAGGAGACATGATATCATCGGCACTGGATGGAGAAAGGTTTGCTTTTTTAAGAGCAGCCTCAAATGCAGGATCAGAATTGATAAATTTGAGACCTAGAGAAGTTAACCCAGTTTTTCCTGAGACGAATGATTTTCCTGACCCGGGACCACCTGCCATAAAGACAACTTTAAATATGGCAGGATCATTGACACCTTCAGAAAGATATTGTTTGAATGATAACATTTAAAACTCGTTATTAAAAAGAATGATTAACAGTATTTATAATCATTCTTTCTTTAAACAGATATTACCATTTTCTGTTAAACTAATATCTAATGAATCACCTTCTTTCCACCCCATTGCATCTAATATCTGAGGTGGAATAATAAGGATTAAATCACCATTTTCATCTTCTTCAAGAATAGTAGTTATTGTCATCATGAAATTCTAACTGACCTATTGTTGTGATAACTTCAGAAGGAGGATTACTATTCATAGTATTATAAAGACTAGTTAAATTAATATTATCACTTGATAAATTATAGGTATATGTTTCTGAATTATTAAAACTAATGGTAATTGTATCAGGCGCAATGCTTTTTGTATTTAAAGTAAATACGTTATTTTTGTATTCCATATCAAACCTATTATTAAGTAGAAATTCCAATTAAAATTATTAAAATTATTACAACATATATGCTCATGCATATCCAATATCCAACAGTAATAATATTATCTGCTATATTTTTTGTTTTCATCATCAATTATATATTCTTTTACAATAAATCCAAATAAGATACTATTGGCTATAATGATAGAAATAATAATACTATACAAATCAATTGGCATTTGTTTGCTCTTTAAATTCTTGCCTGAGATAATATTCTGCCACTTGTGCTATTAAAACGGGTATTAAATTACCTACTGTTGGTCTTGTTTCAAATTTTACAGGACAATCTCCCCATCTGTGTTCAATGATGAACTTAGAAAAATGTTGTCTGTGCTCTTTAATAGAAGCATCAAATATTACTGTTGGGCGTGTTTTTAAGATCATGATAAAGATTCCTATTTAATTTAATAAATTCATTATAACATAGTGATTCACTGTTGTCAAGCATTAGACGAAAAAAAGCCCAGTTTCCTGGGCTTTTTTGATCTAAGATTACTACTGACCAGCAACTGACCGCTGCTGTAATGCTGCTCTTTCTTCAACCAACTCCGCATAACCTTCGTCATCCAAATGAGTTACGGCAATCCAGGCGTGACTCATTTCATCTGCTGTACGGCTACCGTCAACTACCCAGAAATCTGGATCAGGATTGTTCGGGTTGTTGGCTGTGTTGTCATACCACTGCTTGATGACCAGAACTGCACCAGTTGGAATCAACGGAGCAACATCTGTTTCGTACAGATGGCTGTGGTGCCAAGTAGCACTCCAGTTGGACACCTGGCTGATCTGCTCAGTACGTCCGGTCGCTGGGTAGAAAATCTCCAGTGACGCTTGACGCATACGCAAGTGACCGTGTGGCTGGAAGCTGTCGATACGGACCGGGTGATCAAATGAGTGGAAGCCCTGAGTCATGGCAGTGCCATTCGGAGGAACAATCAACTCGCCCTGATTCAGCCTGTACAGTTTCAGATCCTGCTTGTACTTGGCTACTTCTTCGTAGCCTTCAGGGTGCAGCCATACGCCGATTTCAACAACGTTGTCTTCAATGACGGTGCCAGGAGCAGTTGCGCCTACACCACCTGGGAAGAGGTGAATGTCCCAGCGAATACGTGCATTGGCTGGCAGTGTGCGGCAAACGCCTTCAGGCGCAATCTCGCCCCACTTGCCCATCGCGTACTCTGTGAACATACCGTAGTCTTCGTACTCGCCTGTTTCCTCATTCATGATTTCCACGTTTGAGTTGGCATGGTGCACGACAGCCTTGGCATTGCCAGCCGGCTTCACTTGAATCGCCTTGATGCAACGATCGGTTGTCAAGCCAGTTTGAACATATGGACGGTGCCACATGTCGTTACCCAGAGCAGGAACGTCGATCGGTGCAGAGTCCAGAATCAGACTTGGTGCGCCGAACTGAGCTGCGAAGGTCCACTCGTCTGCTGGTGGCAGATCAGCAACAGGGTGTGAACGGTCTCCCCAATTTCCTTCTTGTGCGCCTTGCTGAACCCAAGCAGTTATAGTGTCGATCTCGCTCTGCTCCAGTCTCCAGTCGCCTTGCAGATCCTGGATACCGATACCGTGATCGTATGCGTATGGGGGCATTTCTCGGTTTTCAACTCGGTACTGAATGAGCGGAGCCCAAGGACGGACTTGCTCAAAGTTGGTGAGTTGCATTGGACCGACACCACCTTCTCGGTGACATACTACACAGTTGTCAGTGATGATCTGTGCGACATGGTCGGCATATGTGATCTGACTGTCATTTACTGACAGATTAGATTGTCCTTCAGCGATTAAGCTGAAAGGTAATAGTGCTAATGCAATATAACTTTTCATACTTTAAATCCTTCTAAAAATTATTGAGGAATACGTTGCTTCACAGCAGAGTGTATTATATTTATATCATTTACATTTTTCACTAGCAATAAAATTTATTATGCTTTTTTCAACTAATTGGTTGAATGTAATATCTTGTTCATGCGCCATTCTCATCAACGCCAGCAGCTCTTGTTCGGGCAACTCTATTTCTACCGTTTCTTTATTTACACTGTCTGCTAAACCAAAATGAGATAAAACATCAGCACCACTTTCTTGCAACAACAATACTTGTTGTATAAGAAATTCACTGTAATTTACAAACTCCTTATCGTAACGAGATGACCAATCTATAACATCTCCTGGGTTCCAGTGTTCATCTCCCCACAATTGAAATCCAGCTTGTTCAGCCAAATCAATTATATTTTTATTCATATACTCTCATCCTTTACTAAATCTCAAGTGCAAGCCAATCAGTGTCATGTGGTAATACTTCTACTACAATATCGCCTCTTCCTTTTTTCAGTTCTTCTACAACACCAGAGCTTTCTAGATGCATACCATAATTATTGAAACCGCACTCATAGCATGATCCTGAAAAGCCATAAAACAAAAATGCATTTTCTGTTTTTTCAACTCTTTCGATACCAGAGTTCAATCTCCAAGAATTACCGTATAAGTATCCACCGTACCAGGATCCTAAAACTTTATAAAAGGTTCCATCGCTTGCTGAAAGTATTTTTAATACTACCCATCGGTCAGGTGTTGTCATAATCTTAGTCCCAAAGTCCACGATAATATTTACCAAACAATCTTGTACCATTTTTGATACGATCTTCAACTTCTTGCATACGATCATAATCAACTCTAAATGCATCTGGTCCTGTATCTTCTATAACTTGTGACATGCCATTTTCAAGTTGAATTGATTTCATTCTTGGTGTACCAGAATAAAACTCTTCTTTCCAGTCATCATTTACAATATGCTGAAACGCCCAGATCATTTCATCCAATACCCAATTCCAACGCTTGAAATAATTGTCATCAATATCCCAATCATTTTCCTTTGCAGGTGCTGATGTACTCTTCAGTTCTTCAGGTACATCTTCATCATCAATCGAGGCGGCGCCGTGAGTTGTTTCTTTGAGTTGCTTTAACATAGGCACAATGATCAGTGCTAAGGTATGATCCATTGACCAAGTATCCCATGGATCAATTTGAATCTTTATGGTGCGTTCGCTATTGCCTTGTAACCAATATAACAATCTAGCAAACAAAGTTAATTTTCGGTCGTCATTAAACGTAGAAAAAACTTCACCAACAGCAGGTTCAGGTTCAACATTGCCATAAGTCAACCATTCACCAAAGTCATGAACCCAATCAGGCTCACTCTTCATCCCGTATTCATCGGCTATTGGTTTTACCCAAAAACACAACTTCTTTGCTATATCATAGCATGTGTAATGGTTTTTGTATTTTTCTATTTTAACTTTCATTTAAATTCCTTATATACCTCCTCAAATACAAACCATTCGCAAATCTCGTCCATTACTGCTTTAATTATAGCTTCCTTTATTTGACCTTCTGACGGAGAGTCAGTATGTTTGTGAGCACGGTTGTATCCATATTCAACGCCTGCGCTGACAGCCATCTGCATTACGTTATACTCTTTTGCTACCATTTCACACTACCCCCAGGTCCTATGTACTTCAGCAATATGCTCCATTCCGTCATACTCTTCAATCAGCCAGTCAACATCATCCGGAATCTCAACAATGGCTAGATTAGAATATAATCCATTAGCTTCATCTCCCAACTGTTCTACCACCTGAACTAGCGCCGGATCATCCCGCTTAATATCATGCTCGGTAAAAAAGTCTCTTGTAAAAGTGGGAGGTACATCAGGATAAACAGACCATTCTTTAAGCTCAAAGAATAGTACCATTGCTTCGTAACTCAATCCAAATCCGCCATAACATGTATTAATCACTATCTTCATATTAAATCTCCGTTATCTTTATATATTATAACGCCCTCATCACCAAATGTCAAGTGATAAGAGCATTAGTTAAACCAATGATACCGATAGCCAGTGATACTACGTTGACAACTAGTTGAGGTTTGTTATTAACCCGGTACGCCCAAGTCAAGAAGGTAATAGTACCAAGAGCGAACACGATAATATTATAGGGATACATGGATGGACCTATCGCATTGAGAACATGCCCTACTATGATTAGAGTAGCGCCTATCCACTGTATCCCGTCATTGAACTTCATTAATCCCACCTTTGCCCAGCAATTGCTTCAAAACCATATTTCGCAAACACCGCTTGAGCAGCCCGCGCACCCGCGTATTTACAATCAACATTCTGCACAGGAAGATCACTAGGGTTCCACCATTGCATGGCGCCTTCATAATTATTCTTAGTGATACCACACAAAGCAAGTGCCTTGCCTACTTTACTATTCGAACGGATTTTTTCTCCGTTCATCTGATATACATTCAACCAAGCGAAACCACAAGGGTAATTATCTTTACCGCCAAGAGTCTCAGTCAGATAATAAACGGACGCTTTTTGTGCAGCCGCCTGCGCTTCTTCTACAATCATACGAATTACTGATGGTGTCATAATATTTTACCTTTTAATTAACTTGAATTTTTTCGAAACCGAAATTATCAACCATGTAAAACTCACCGGTTGAATCTTCGATGATATCGCCTACACTGACAGAATGCATACGGTCAAGGCGAGTAATTTTTTCTTCAGGACCAATGTTACCTATATTAAATACTTCTTCTAAGTCACTAGCGGCAATTTCACACACAGGAGAGAAGTAAGCAAACATTGATGGTTCCCACTTAGCAGAACCTTGAAAGCGGATGTCCTTTGAGACTTTATATTCAGGGTATTTTATAGCGGCGGCAACGTGTCCGACTTCATTAACGTAATCGTACACTTGTCTTGCAATTTTAATCTGGTAAACTCGGTAAGTCATATTTTCTCTCTCTTTTCATCAATTTATAGTACCATTATACACTACTTTCACAAAAAGTCAAGCATTATTTCAAATTTCTTTTGCCAATGAAATCAATGACTTAGAAGAAACCCCCTAAGTGCTTGATTTTAAACGATTAACAGTCTTTCGCCGAGTTGTAATGTGCGACAAGTTCTTTCAGTGTCATCTGTCCCTGTGAATCGTGGCATGGCTTACACATAATCACACCCTCTTCGGTAAAGCCGCCCTTCGCATGAGACAGGTCATGTGCAAAGATACAATCGTCAAGCGTCAACTTCTTTCCTGCGCTCTGACACCTGTGGCCATTGTCGTCCAACCAACACTTACTCCTCTGAGCCGCAAAAAGTTTTTCTTTCTCCTTTATTGTCAGACTGCGCTTAGGGTCCATGACAATAATACCAGTATCGCCATCTGCTTCTTCTAAGATTTCTCGGTAAATAATATCACCAAGAAACTCCTGCTTAGCCCCATCAGAGAATGTCTTAGTATACTGCCTAACAAGTGACTTTAGTTCAACCTTGTTACCATCAATATCCATAACAATCTCACCATCGTACTTGCCGTGTTGAGTACCGTTCTTGATAGTCAGAAGAGTTCGACTACGAGAGAAGATTGGTGCAAGAGTGTCCATGTCCAACTTGAAGCCCTTCAAGCCATACTTATTAAGCAAATGAAACCAGAATGCAGAAAAGAAACCAAAGCTATCGTCATCTAGCCCCTTTTTATAAGCCACGACCGAATAAAACTTATTCAGATCAGTGAAGAACCGATTCCAGATTTCAATCGTTCTCTTAGTAAGATTGTCTGCACCATTATAGTTATCTGCAACAATCTTCTTCCACGCAGCCTCGCCCGCATTTACGTTGCCACCACCAATAGCCTTAGCAAGTGTCACGAATGCGTGGAGATAAAACGATCCGCCAAGATTCGCCTTGTTCCAAATTTTTGTGGTGTATTCACTTTCTTCCGAAAGAGATACTTGAAAGATAGGATGGATTTCTTTTCGATTATCATATTCCTTAACGAACCAAGTGTTGTGCCGAATAAACTTAGTAACAGCCGACTCGTCATCCGACATGACCGATTCAATTTCATTCGTCTTGGTCATCTTGTTAATCATCAGAAACCATTCATGTGCCTGTGCTGAGGTACAAACAATATACTTTACTGCTACAGTAGCATTCATGAACAGTTCGTAAATACCAACCAGGTCAGGGTTCACAACCGCTGTGGCGCCCTGTAAATCACGAAAGCGAGTCTGCTTACCATTAATCATAATGAAAAATTTGTTTTCAATAAACTGCCGAATTGCACGACACCGATGCCCACCATCAACAGTAAGATAACCAACATTTGGATACACCATACGAATAGGATCATCGTTACCGTATACAGTCAGGTCCCGTAGATAGATTGTATCTACGCCATAACCACGAAGGATAGATTCTATAATTCCTACATTCTTTGGATTCTGATAACCAGCAATGGTAGGTGGCCGCTGACCAATTGGATTAGGATTAATAGGCTGAGCCGCAGTGGTCATCGCCGTATATAATTCCTCAATTGTCATTTCGGCTCGGCGTACTGTGACCGCTGAAATTTCAAACAGTTCTTTCAAAAGCATATCGTATACTCACTATTAATTGTTTATGTAGCTATTATAACAGGTTTGGGTAAGAAGTCAAGCATTTTCTATCTTCAAAACGTTTCACACATATTCGGAAACATACCTGTTGTTTCTAGAATTTCAAGTGCTCTCTTACCACCTGCGTAAGCCTCCTCTTCTGTAATGAAGACAGAAGCACTTACAGTCCTAGAATAGAGATATTCGTGCCCACATTCAACGCTATAAGTCTCAAGTGTAATAGCCCATTTGCCATTCAGTTTGCTTTGATTGGCTGTTCCCAGTACTGTACGCATATTAGATATACCATAATTGATTGTTTAGGGGCCTTCGTCTAAAGAGTCAGAATTTTGGCGGAAAAATTTCTGAAAAAAAAATTTAGTATTGACAAAAAGTATTGACCAAGAAAGAGTGACGCCGGGGTATATGCGCTTGTATAGATGTATACCCGGTTACCCATTCATAGTCGGAATGGTGTGTTTGACCTATAGGTTTAGAATTAAGACAACTAGAACATAGACCAAGGTGAAGCACACTGTAGCGCCTATGGTCTCTGCTAGAATTTCACCGACAGTCATCTCACCGAACAGCTCTTTTCGCAGGTTTCTCATGCTGCTTCCTCCAACTCTCTGTACAAAACATTAGCCAAGTCCATAATACAACTGAGGCTCTTGAGAACTTCCTCTTTATTATTCTCTACGGAGTCTTCCTTCATGAGGCCTCTAATAAGAGTCTCAAGCATTTCTGGAGTGTAGAATGGAGATTGATTTGCAAAATGGCTCATATGGTTTTCCTTAATCAA
>Ga0208975_1000660_pt1 | contig 16034 bp, 8 predicted proteins | sample GreLakmeER78MSRF_FD_187700 | JGI IMG/M metagenome (GOLD analysis project Ga0208975, IMG submission 187700) | Freshwater lentic microbial communities from great Laurentian Lakes, MI, USA - Great Lakes metaG ER78MSRF (SPAdes) | ecosystem: Environmental > Aquatic > Freshwater > Lake | place: Great... | reverse complement strand
AAATGGTGAATTGGGTCATGGTACAACTATTAATAAATCATCTCCAGTTCAAATAGGAACTTTATCAACTTGGTCATCTATATCTGCTGGTTCAAACCATGGATTTGCGATAAAAAATGATAATACGTTATGGGGTTGGGGTAGAGGGACTTTTGGTGAATTGGGAGATAATACAACTGTTAATAAATCTTCACCAGTACAAATTGGTTCAGGTTATTCAGTAGTTTCTGCTGGTGGATATTATACATTAGCAGTTAAAACCGATGGGACACTTTGGAGTTGGGGGTATAATAATAACTATCAACTTGGTGATGGTACTACAACCACACAATCTTCACCAATACAAATTGGTACAGGATTTGCAACAGTTTTTGCTGGAATAGATGACGGTAGTGTATCGTATGGTACATCATTGGGTATTAAATCCAATGGAACGTTGTGGGGTTGGGGTAACAATAGTGTAGGGCAACTTGGTACAGACATAGGTATTGGTACTGCTTTATCGTCACCTATTCAAATTGGTACTTTATCTAATTGGAGTATAACAAACCAAGGGTTAGCACATACCGTTGCTCTAAAAACAAATGGTGAACTTTGGTCATGGGGTGATAATACAAGTGGACAAGTTGGTGACAATACAACAGTAACACGTTCATCACCAGTTCAGATTGGTACGTTAAGTACTACAACAGTAGTAGGGTATAAATCTGCTTCAATTACAGACGAATATTTGTATGATGATATTCCACTTAATATTTTGATTCGTAGAAGTTCAAGAAATGATGCTACTGGTTCAAACCAAATATATGATTTTATATTAAAAACTGGCAAATACGGTAAAATAGCAGTTGAACGTTCTGCTTCAATTGTTGTTAGTGGCAGTTTTAGTGGAAGTTATAACAGAGCTTGGTCATCCGACGGACAACTGTTCATTGGTTCAGGATCTAACTCACAAACAAACAATATACTTAGTGGTTCTGTTTTTGAACTTCGTTATTGGTCAAATCCATTAACTACTTCATCTTTCGATAATCATGTTCTTGCACCACGTTCTTATAATGGTAATACACCGACTTCTTCTTTCTATGACTTAAAAGCACAATGGAAATTCTGGCAGAAATTTGATGCAGCGGCAACTTCGAGTTTATTAAGTAGTCATCCAAATCAAAAAGAAAATAAATTTTATAGTTCTTCTAAGGTTGCAACTTTATTAGGATTAACTGAGGGTTCATTTGAACCATTGTATGAAACATATAATATGGAAGTTCCATCTGTTGCAGGTGATACACCATTTACTGAAAAAGCAAGAATAGACTCTGGTTCTTTATATACAGGTTTGAGTCACGATACTTCAGCAGAAATATCAATGTTTGACGCTTATTCAATTGATTCAAATAAATTAATGGTTGCGTTTTCACCACAAACTATAATAAATGAAGATATTTATGAAGCAATTGGATACACACCGATAGATAATTATTTTGGGTATTATGATAATATGTACTCAACTGAATATCCACAGTTGAAAAGATTTGCAAGAGAATATTGGCAAAAATATGAAAATAAAAATGATTTTACGGCTTACATAAACTTAATTTCAATATATGATTTTAGTGTATTTGAACAAATCCGTCAAACCCTTCCTGCAAGAGTAAATCCAATACTTGGACTTGCAATAGAACCGAATGTACTTGAACGTTCAAAGGTAATTGGTTTACGTGGTATTTCCGCAATTGGTGGCGATGCAACGGTAAAAGAAACAGAAGACTTATCAAAATTACCAATACCAAGTGCTGAAATAAACAGTAAAAAAACTGTTATACTTGTTGGATTCGATGAAGAACCAAACTTAGAAGCAAAATCTGTTTCTTCTGATTTAGATTTGAATTTTAAAATGAGTGGTGATGGACAAGATTTAATTCAAGAAAAAGATGTTGATGTAAAATATACACCGTACATAAGCAATGTAAGTAAAATTACTTATATAGAATCATCAACTATAAAACCAAAAACAACGGTAGAATATAAACCAAGATTAATGATATTATCTGGAAGTAATAGTACACCCAAATTAAATTTATTTAATACCGATAAAAATGCAAGTTTAGACCTTGGATTGAAATCAACTACTGGTAAACTTAATCCAGCATATTCTTGCTCATTTGATGATAGTTTTACAACAACATACGCTCGTACAAATATAAATTGGTTTTCTAATTTAGCAGAAGATGTTGGTTTTGGATATGGATGGGATGAAACAAATAATAGTAGTGGAGCAGCAACTGCTGTATTTACATCAATTCAAAAATATGCAAGTGATAATTTTTATAGTAAATATAATTTTGCATATACAAGTAGTGCAGATGCGTTTGAGAAAAATTATTCAAGTTATTATGTAACAACCTCTAGTTATTTGAATCCTCACAATTCTTCAACACCTACTAAAAATAGGGCGTTTGATGGTTGTAAATTATCATCGCCTGATATTAATCAGATTGATTATGATAACCAAGGTCCGTGGCAACCATGCGTTGAGAGAAGTAAGCGGTGATGATTAAGACAACACGTTATAAATAAAATAATGTTCTTAAAAAATGGTTTTTTTATTAGTAATCTAATAATTATAGTAGTAAATAATTTATTTCAAAAAGGAGTATAATATGGGTTATTTGGATAACACAACGGTAACTATTGACGCAATTCTTACTAAAAAGGGTAGAGAGCTTCTTGCAAGAGGTCGCAGCCAGTTTAATATTACAAAATTTGCATTAGCTGATGATGAAGTTGATTACGATTTATGGAATCCTTCTCATCCAAACGGTATTGATTATTTCGGAACAGTTATTGAAAATATGCCAATAACAGAAGCAGTTCCAGATGAAACTCAGTCATTGAAATATAAATTAATTACTATGGACAGGGGAGCAATTGCTATTCCTTATTTAACCGTACCAAATTTAGGAACAGATGGTGGGTTTACAATAAACAATACAGGAACGAATGGTACACAAGAAATAATTCCAACAACTTATATTTTCACTAACAATGGTGCCGAACCATCTGGCTTCAATACATCTTATACATTTACTTTATTAGATAATACGTATGTAACAATTCAGACACTAACAGGAACTGGAGTTGGTCAATCCGTTACAACTGAAGCAGTTTCTATTGTATTAGCAACAAGACAATTATCAATAACTTCCGATAAAAAGACAAAATTGATTATTACTGGAACTGGAACTGGTGCAAGATTAGTCCTTCCTATCACCATAAAATATATAGCACCACCGAATGCATAATCATTTTAATATAGTTTTTATAAGAAAAAATAGGAAATAATATATGCTAAAGGCATCAATTTTCAAACAAGTTGAAAACACAGTATTTGCTACATCTGATCAGAATAGAGCTGAAAAATTAATTTATACAAGAGGGTTATGGGATACTACATTACCAACCTTAAAGACATTTTATACAAGTTCCGCTCAAAATACTAACTCAAAATCATATTATTATGAAGTTTGGTCTTCTGCTTCATTAGATTGTAACGATGTAAAAATGTTTTCAGTTACTTACGGTAACAAAAATGGCTCGGGTTCATTGAACGACGGTGGAGAAGCTAATGACACACCATCGAGAGCAGTATACTCACAATATAAACTTTCTTGCTTGGATGGAGACGAACCAGGATTTTATATATCGGGATCAAGTCAATATAGAGAGATGAATCACTTTTACGCGATAAATATAAATCGTGATAAATTTGGTGATAAATTAGATCCAGGTAATTTTGAAATAAGTTTAGTAGAACTTTCTGGTAGTGCGTATTCTAATAATTATTTTACTGGTAGTAATGTTCAAGTTAGTTCTTCTAATAAATTAATTACTCTGATAGATGATTCAAACGATCCATCGAACAAATATGAATTTAGTGGTCAGCCATCAATTGTAAGAAATGTTGTTAGTGGTACGTTAGCGAATGGAGTTTATATATCACCCGCAGGCGTTCCTATTTCTTATGGTTTGGTTTTTCCAGATAGAGGTGTAATTTTATTAGACGCAGACGTTTTAAATACAAGTGCGTCATTTAATACCGTTACTGGCAGTAATGTTGCAGGCGATAACTCAATAAAATTATTTACATCTATTAGTGGTGCTGCAGCTGTTAAAAATTCAGGATTTACTGCAAGAGCAATGGATATAAAAAATCAACAATATGTGTTTGTTAGAATAAATAATGGAGACTTTAATTATTCAAATAATCCAACTTATGTTACTTCTTCACTTGCACCGAGTGATAAAGGTTTAATTCGTGAAAATTCATTTAAGGAATATCCTTATTCATATATAACAACTGTTGGTTTATACAACGACTTGAATGAACTCATTGCAGTTGGTAAAATGAGTAAACCAGTAATAAAATCACCAACATCAGAATTATCAATAACCGTTAAATTAGAGTATTAAAGTTATGCCAGATCCATATATTTATAAAGAGTTTGATGATACAACGGATATTTTGTATAATCAACGAGAACTAGTTACAGCACCATTGTGGTCAAATGGTCAAGCAGCACTTAATAAAATATTTACAAGTTCTTTTCAAACTGCTACTCAGAAAGAGTATTATTATGAAGTTTGGAACAGTCAATCAAGTGCTCAAGGTGCTGAACCACAATTTTCTATTGTTTATGCTGATTTACCAGGTAGTGGTTCAGGTACAGGTTCACTTGATGAGGATTTATTAATACGACCAACCAGAACAAACTATTTTCAATATAAACAACTGTTATTACCACCCGGTGTAGATACGTTTACGTTTATGGATGGTTTTACATCAGAACAAACATCAGAATATGTTTATATTATAAACATTAATCGTTCGAGATTTAAAGACAGGGTGGATACAGGAAACTGGCAATTATCACTCGCTGCGATAAATCATCTTGGTCAAATAAATTCTACTGCAAGTATTATCAATCTTATAGATGATTCTGGTGCACAAACAACGGGATTAACATCACAAGGTGGACGAGTTTACAATATTCGTAGTGGTAGTTTAGCTGATGGTGTTCAGACTGGCAATTTAACTCCTTATGGTTTATTTTATCCAGATAATGGTATGATGATACTAAATGGAAAGGCACTTGACGCATCTGCTTCTTTTGGAACAATACGATTAGCTCAACCAACAACTGGTAGTGATCAAAGAAATGGTTTAAGATTGTTTACTTCTATTAGTGGTGCGATGGCAAGAACTGAGCTATCTTCTTCATTTCAAGGTAGAACAAGTGAAGTGATTGCTTCTATGTATTACTTTGCAAGACTTCAATGGAATGAATTCAACTATACTAACAATGACACTTTTTATGATCTAACAGCAGGTAATTATGGAAAAGTAACACATTCATTTATGGGACCTTCTCCAGGTAGTGATGGGAATCCAGAAGTATTTCCAACTACTGTTGGTTTATATGATGACGATGAAAATTTATTGGCAGTTGCTAAATTAAGTAAAGCAATAAAAAAGACATTTGATCACGAAATGATTATTAAAATTAAATTAGACTATTAATAGAGTTATATAAAATGAGTGTATTCATCCCGATTACAGAACAAGATTTCATAGACCTTACACAAGAAAATGTAAAAGGAATTATTGATGCTCTCAATGATGCCAATTTTACAGATGATGATGCTGCGGTTGAGACTTATGCCGGTTTATTGAATGATATTGTAATAAAAGCAGGCAATCTTTCATTACAGAACGAAGCAAGCATTATATCAACTATAAGTGATTTTATTATTAGATATTCTGATTCGTTTCAGAATACATACGCTGATTTATTAAACTTAAAAACTCAAAATTTTAATGGTAATGTTAATAATACTTACATTGATATTATTTCTATAACAAAATGTACAACAGAACCCATATTACAATTAACAAATATTCGTGAATCATTTTATTATCAAGATTTTTCAACAAATTCAAATATTGATTTTAATTGGTTGGATAATAGGTCAAGGGGATGTAGACTTACAGCGGATTTAGTGTCTTGTTGTCCAGCTACTCAACAAACAAATTTTACAGGTCCCGGTAGTAATATTGGTAATGTTAAATTAGTTAATGAAGTAAAGTTAATTAAAGCCGGCATTATTCTTGCAGAATCACAAACATCATTTTGGTATGAAGATTGTGGTACAGATGGTCAAGATAGAAGACCCGTTTATCAAGGTTGGTATGATGAGCAAGACATAACTAATGTTTCTAGTTGGAAAACTTTCGCTGCAAATGGGACTGTAATTCCTTTAGAACTTGAATTGCAAACTTACATACTTAATGGTATAAATAACGATACTATTTCTTGGGGTGGACTTGGCGGTGTAACAGGAGTACCTAATCCATGTGCTACCACCCACAACGCTGACGAACTTGATAAATATTTTCAAGTAGTAATGCTCAGATCATTAGGAAGAAACGCAATATCTGGCATTAATATTTATAACGGTGATGTAAATAATGTACAGAGATTGAGTAGAAGTAGCTATCAAAACGATTCAATAATAAGAACGGATGTTGCGGTCGATGGTACTGGAATAAGAACATTTATAGGATACGGTTATAAATCTGGTTGTTTTCAAAAGGAACGTTGTATTCCTGCAAATAAAGATTGTATAACAAATGAACAAGGTAATCAAGAACTCAGAGATAAAGTGGATGCTCAAGGAAACAGAGTTTCAAAGATTCGTCAAGTTCTCAGTAGGGGTACTGAACTTGTAAAGATTCCAGGAAAACCTTGCTACGAAGGTATACGAGTTGAATATGCAATGGTTCAACCAAAAGAAAGAAAATGGGTAATAGTAACTGTTTGTCCAGGAAAAGCACCCGAAACAACTCAAGAATGGCGAGACGATAACGGTGTAGAAAATATAATTCCATCTAATGTAGAAGTAGTTTATGAGAATGTACAACCTGCTTTACTAAAAAATGGTGATATAAAATATCCAGCAGAGTGTATAGGTAGAGAAGTATACGAAGACGCAGAACCGTTTGTAGATAAAAATGATCCATGTGGGTGTTATGAAATTTATGCTTCTAGTGTTTATATTCAATATCCAGATTATTCAACACAAGGTCAACCAGATTATCTTCAAGGAATTAGAGTTGCATCGAAAATAAATTATAATGGTCTTGGTGAGGGATTAAAATTACAAAGAAAATTCAAAGCCTCTCATTGTATAGATGATCCAGTTCGTGTTTTTCATGGGTTGATAAATACTAAAGATATTTTAACTGGTAGAGAAACTAAAATATTCCGTGGTTTATTTAATACTTCTCAATCTTTAGATTGCTACTATACAAGTTCAACACAAAATACAGCATCTAAAGAATATTATTATGAAATAACCGATTGTGAATCCTGTGGAAGAACTTCTTATTTTGGTTTGGCGTATGGACACTATCATGGTTCTGGTTCACTTTATAGTGGATATGAATCAGAAGATACACCAACTAAAGCAATGTATTCACAGCAAAGATTATCAGCACTTGAAATGCCAGAAAAATATTTCAAGTTTTATACAAATGGCGTAGTTACCGAAAGTAAAGACGTTTATATTGTAAATTTCAACAGAAATTCATTTGTACACAGATTAGATCCAGGTAATTTTGAGATAAATTTAGCAGAACTTTCTGGTAGTGGTAAAATAAATAGAGAACATACTGGTAGTAAAGTTGAAGTAAAAGCTAATGCATCAATTGTTACACTCATCGATAATTCAGGCGATATTGGAGTTGATTTATTTTGTAAAGATTCTGAATTTACAGCATTCGATTTAGTTAGTGGTAGTTTAGTAAATGGAATTCATTCATCTGGAACTGGTTCTAATTTAGATACTTACGGAATTGTGTATCCATCACTTGGTGTATTGGTTATAGATCCATATAAACTTAACAGAAACTTAGGTTTCAATACTGTGACTGGTTCAAATGTTAGAGGTGATAATGCGTATAAACTTCATACTGCAATAAGTGGAGCTGCTGCATTGGGTTATAAAATGAAAGCAAGAAATGTTGAATATAAAACAACTAACCATTACTTTATAAGAATAGGTGCAGCAACCTCAAATTATAGTAACAATCCAACATTTGTTTTAGATAATCCTACCACTTTAGCAGAAACAGGAATGTTTAGACATGAGTGTTTTAAAACTGAACCTGTAACGTTTGTAACAACTATTGGTTTGTACAATACTGCAAATGAATTATTAGCAATAGCAAAACTAAGCAAGCCAATACAAAAAACACAAGATACGGACGTTTTAGTTAAAATACGGTTAAATTGGTAAAGAGGTTATTTAAGATAAACTATGGCACTAAATTCACAACAACTAACATTAGTAAGAAGTTATATAGAAGTCTTAGAAACTAAAAACATAAATTCTATTATTTCTGCAGGTGACAATATTACAAAACTCACAACTCCACAAGATAGTAGTGATGAGTTTTCTGTTATAGGACAGGTTGCATTTGCCGTAAAAGACTATATTCAAACCCATATAAAGAAAGGTGGTACTCTTCCGTTTGAAAAATGGATAAATTCATTTAATACATTATACAAAAAACGATGGACTGATATAGCAAGATTATATCCAACTTATGAACAATTATTTTTTGTATTTAAAGTTGTTACTCCTGCACTTGTTAATGCTGGTACTTATGAATGGAGACCAGATTATATAGCACCTACTATTAATAATCCTGAATATGAAATAACTGATGTTGGACATTTAGGTGCAATTTTAGGTCCAGACGCAAAAGTTCAACCACTTGGTAGAACTATTAGAGTTCTAAATCTAAGAAATACTGATAAGTTACGTAATTTACCTTACAATTATCGTACAAATGAATTAGAAATAACGAGAATTGACGGTGTTAAAGAAAAGATAGAAGACAAATTATCTCCTAATATAGAAGTTTTCTTTGCTTCCAAAACTGGATTAGTATGGCCGAATGCAGATGATACTGCACAAGTTTTAGAACAATTAACACTTCTTTATAATAATGGTATACATAACGCACTAAACCAAAGTACGGTTAATATTCCTGCATTAAATAATGGTACAGTATATTCATCAGTACCGTTTGCTCCTAAAGTACAAGTAAATGCAAGTGGTTCTAAGTATTTTATTACGAAAGAAGGTAAGAGTTATCAAACGTATAAATACAGACTTGATTTTTTATCACTCAATATTCTTGATCAAATAGAAAGTGAAACAAATATTGCTGCTGATTTTTTGTATGACTTAAAATGTTTATGGATTGAGCAAGAAAATTATCCAAATCAACCTGCATTAAGTTATGTTCCAATTTTTCCAACTTGGCCTAAAAATACCAATGGTCAATATCTAAATGTTATAGATAATGTTTATAAAAATTCTTGGAATCCTTCATTTGTTGGTGCATATTCAAAGTTTGTATTTTTAGTTGATGACGATGTATTGAATAATTTAATAACTTATTTTAATCAAGTTCCAACAAAGAATCGTGAATTTAATCCAACAAGAAGTACAAAAGTAACGCCCACGGTTGTTTCATCGTTAAATACTACTAGAAGAACAACTGCAGCATCCTTAACACCAACCGTTGACCTTGGTCCAAATGCACCAAATAATCCAACACAGTTTTTACAGAATACTGGTTCTGCTTCAAACTATGGTCAACAAATAAATCTTCAGTATGAAGAAGCTAGAGATAATTTAGATGCGTATACTGATACTTTTGCTTGGCTAACAAACACATTACTACCTGCTTTAGGTGAGCGTTCTGTATACAATATAAATCCAATAGTTACCGATTTGAATTTTGCAATTGATATACTAACCTCCCAATTATTTTTACAACTTTGGGAAAATTTTCGTTTTATAAATACGAATATTATAACAGATGACACTTCGTATGATATATTAATAAAAGTTATTAATTCTTCAATTGATAAAATATACCAAGTAAATCCACCGTGGAAAACACTAAATCTGAAACTGTTGAACTTACTAGTAGAATACTGTAACTTCTTGAAATTCAGAGGCTATCCTGTAATAGAAAATGTTTTAATAAACAGAGATGGTTACGGTGTAATTGATTATTTTATACCTAAAGGTGAGTTTCCCGCAGCAACTAATCCGTTCAATGGACCACCACCACTTGATAATTTTGTTGATATAGATATTGCAAGTGAATGGGTCCCAACTCCTGTTTATGCATTTAAGGGTATAACACGAGCGTATGACCGTATACCAGAAATGTTTAAGTATAATACTAAAGGTTTATTTAACTGTATAGGCGAAAGAATAAATACATTTTTTACAGGCTCAACTTCTCCAAGTCATTCTAAATATTATATTTCAGTTTACAATGGTGTACCAACAACAAAGGATGCATACCATCAGTTTGATATTTCATACGCACATATAAGTGGTGCAGGTTCATCTTTCGTAGTAGACGGTGTAGACTATAATCCAGCAAAATCAATATATCGTAAATATTTACTGGAGTGTTTGGGAACAAATCAGGGTTCTTTTATTTTTAAGAACAATAAAAAAGTAGATTATTTTTATGTTATTCAATTCGATAGAGATTCTTTTAAAGATAGAATTGATCCAGGTAATATTCAAATAACATTAGCACCAATATCCTCAAGTAAAAATCAATTGATTAATACTGGCAGTAATTTTTCAATGGATGTTTCTTCGAGTATAAACTACACGTTAATAGATGACTCTGGTGACGCTAACGAAAATCATACGGCTAAAAATTACATACAAGATTATTATTATTTAATTTCTGGTTCAATACAAGAAGGACCAACTGACGAAAATAATAATGAAGTTTGGGGTATGGTATTTCCAAGAAGTGGATTTATAATATTAGATGGAACTGTGTTGGATCAATCTTGTTCATTTAATACCGTGACTGCTTCAATAGATGGTGATAATATTAGAAAATTATTTATATCTATAAGTGGTTCTTGTACTCCAACCATAAACAGACAAGCTAGTGGTTCTTGGTACGCTCGTTCTTGTGAAGAATACAGACGTGAAACATATCTTTGTAGAGTTAATCATAATGAATTCAATTATTCAAATAATTATACATATATGTTAGATAAAACAGGTTCACTTAGTTATAGTACACAACTAAAACCATTTTCTTACATAACAAGTGTTGGTTTATACAACAATACTGGCGATTTAGTTGCAGTTGGTAAACTAAAAAAACCACTTCTTAAAACAGAAAATGATGAATATATTTTTCAAGTAAGAGTTAGATTAAATTAATATGACAAACGAAGTAATAACATTTGGTTCTGAGTATTCAAATCAGCCGTTTCAAGTAAATGGAACTGGAACTCATTATGTTATGAAAACTTTGAAAAAAGGTGATTATACCGTAAGAGAATTTACTACAAAAAAAACCTGGGAATTTACAACCGATACCGGTAGTATAAATTATTATAATAATTTCGGCATGCAACCTTTAAGAATATTGTATCCTGAGAATCATAGATATTTTGGCAACATAGTAAATTTAGGTTCATCATTATATACACGACCATTTCAATCACAGAGTTTAGATCCAAAACTTCTGTGGTATTATCTTGACCATAATCATTATAAAGATTATGATAATGTTAAAAATTCATCAACTGTTTCGGATTACAGTTCAGAAATTTATTTATCTGAATCTGGTTCTATGTTGTTGTTACCGAGAAAGATGGTTGGTGAAGGTATTGTTGAAAAATCATTTCAAGTTACAAATAATAATATAACAACTGCTTCACAACAATATTCTTTGAAAGATGATGGACAAGGTAATTTAATAGATACAGCGTTTGATACTTCTAAGTTTGTTGATAAAGAGCGATTATTATTATATGTTGGTTTTAACGAAAAATATAGAGAAGCTGCTTTCAAAAAGAAACGAAAAAGTTATGTTGTTGATTATTCATCGAATCAAAATTTAGTTGAAATTATTAATCCATCTAAAATAAATTATTCGTCTGGTATCCCAACAACAGATACTTCTCAATCAACTGGTGTTTCAGCAATATTTAATGATTCTTATTTGAGAGTAAAAGAAACTAATAGATTTAATTTCTTAAAATCACAAGATTTTTCTTTTAGTTTTTGGATAAATGTTCCACCTTCACAATCAAATACGCAATACACATACAATAGTTTATTTAATAAAAATACAATTAAACCCGTTGATAATTTCTATCTAAATCATAGAGGTGATTCACCATTAGATAAATTTGAATATTACACTCCACCTATAAAAAGAACACCTGGTGGTATTGCTAGTACAAGTAGTATTGCACAAGTTCAATCAATTGGAGTAGGAACTGATAATTCTACTGTAAGTTCTCCTATGCCAGCACCTCCAACTGATTATGTGTTTTTGGTTTCTAATAAAATATTGATAACCGATGAAGTAAGGCCAACTAACCAATACCCATTTGATATATCTATAACAAATAATACTGATACAAATCCGCATAGAATAAAATTAAAACAAAGTTCAACTATACATTCAACCGAAGCAACATCAAGTCAATTAACAACTGGTGTTTGGAATCATGTTGTTTGTCAAAAGAGTGGTAGTTTATTTCAAATATGGTTAAACGGAACACTACAATCAAGTGTTTCATCCTCAATAGATTCAATGGTAACAAATGACCGTTATTTATTTATTGCAGGAAACGGTACAAACAGCGGTTCTTTTTCGGGTTCTATGGATGAAATTAGAGTGTATGATAGAGGATTAAATTCAACCGAAATTCAATATTTACGTGATAACAGTTTTAATACTGGCTATGCTTATCAAACAGCAAGAGTTGGTAATATATTTTATAAAACTGGTGTTGTTAGTGTTGTAGACCCAAGACCAAAATATAAAAACGCATTGTTAGGAAAAGAAGGAAACTTTGATTATAATTCATTAGATTATGGTTTTGCTGGTACTTTCAAATCAAAAGCAACTTTCTTTGAGCATGAAATTATTTGTAAAATAAGAAAGAATGAATTTAATTTCACACAAAATCCTTCAATCAGGAAAAATAGAGATTCTGAATTTTCTAAAATAGAAGATTACGTTACAAGTTCTTTCTTTAATCCATACGTAACTACAATTGGACTTTACAATGATACGCATGAATTAATTGCTATTGCAAAGTTAGCGAATCCAACGGCAAAACGTGATGATGTTGATATGAACTTTATTATTCGATTTGATCAATAATGAAAAGAAATGCCGTAGCAATAAAGCATGGTTTCAGAAGTGGATTGGAAGACAATATAAATGATTCACTTCAAGAATCGAAAAAAGAATTTGGTTATGAAACCCATAAAATATCCTATATACAACCAGCAACAAAACACAACTATACTCCTGATTTTGTTCTTACTAAGAAAAACGGTGATAAACTTTATATTGAATCAAAGGGTAGATGGGTAAAAACTGACAGATTAAAGTTTGATTTAATATTTGAACAATATTCAGAAATAGATATTCGATTTGTATTTCAAAATCCAAACGCAAAGTTATATAAAGGAAGTAAAACCACATACGCTCAGTATTGTGATAAAAAAGGTTGGAAGTGGGCAAAAAAAGATATTCCAAAAGAATGGTTGGATGAGTGTTTGTAATTGTCACAAATTTTTATTATATTTGTGATATAAACTATTCTATAAAAAGTGTTGTTATGATAAATTATGATTTACTCAATTTGTTAGAAAAAGTTCTTGGTAAAGGACGCAAAACTTCTGGCAATAACTACTCTTTTTTCTCTCCGTTCATTTCCCATTACAAACCAAAATTAGAAATAGATTTAAGTGCATCTAACGATGGACAAAATGTATGGCATTGTTGGGTGAGTAACGCCAAGGGTAGAAATATATCTTTACTATTCAAAAAGTTAAAAGTTGATCGGTCTTACTATACAGACTTGGATAAAATTATAAAGACTAAAAAACTTTATGTTTCTAATAAACAAGAAGTAAAAGAAACTGTATTGAGTCTTCCAACAGAAACTATTAAACTATATGAATATGGCAAAATAAAAGACATACAAACTAAAATACAGTTAAAGCAGGCAATAAATTATTTGAAAAAACGAGGAATCAGTAGAACCGATATGATTAGATATGATATTGGTTATTGCCCAAATGGTTCTTATTCTGGTAGAATAATCGTTCCATCGTATGATGATAATTTCAATTTGAATTTTTTTGTTTCTCGTTCTATTTTTGAAGAAGATACATTAAAATATAAAAATCCAAAATGGAGTAAAGACGTTATTGGTTTTGATTCATTTATTAATTGGAATGAACCTATAACTTTAGTTGAGGGTGTGTTTGACGCAATTAGTGCTAGGTATAACACCATACCACTTTTTGGCAAACTAATGTCAAACTTACTGAAAGAAAAAATATTACTACGTAAACCACCGAAAGTAATTGTTGCTTTGGATAATGATGCAAGAAAAGATGCATTAAATATTTCAAGTTATTTAGTTGCAAACGGAATAAATGTTTCTATTATAAACTTAGAACAAAAAGATGTAAACGAAGTTGGATTTAAAGAATTCACTTCTATTAAAAGAAAAACTAAAAACACAGACACATACGATATTATTAAACAAAGGATTTTGAATGCTTAACTTACATAGAGTTATACACATCGCTGATATACATATTAGAAATTATAAACGCCATGAAGAATATGAAATAGTATTTAATAGATTATACGATTATTGCCGTGAAACTGTTAGTAAACATAAAAATACTTTGATTTATGTTGCGGGTGATATTGTTCACGCAAAAACAGATATGAGTCCGGAATTAGTAGAAATGACGAGAAATTTTTTATTAAATTTATCTGAGATAGCAACTACTTTTTTTATAGCAGGAAACCACGATTGCAACTTGAATAATAAAGACCGAATGGATTCTTTAACTCCAATTTTCAATTCATTTAATAACAATAATAATTTATTTTATTTCAAAGAAACTGGCGTTTATCCAATGGGTAACGTAGACTTTGTAGTAAATTCAGTATTCGATGATACTAAGAACTTTATTAAAGCATCGGATTTAGAAGATAACGGTAGAAAGAAAATAGTTCTTTATCATGGTGCGATTAATGCAGCAGAAACAGATACAGGTATGAAGTTACATAATACCGATGTTACTATTGATTTATTTGAGGGATTTGACTATGGATTCTTTGGTGATATTCACAGATTTCAATATTTAGATTCAAACAAACGTTTTGCTTATCCAGGTTCACTTATACAACAAAACTTTGGGGAAGACTTAAAACACGGTGTAATTGAATGGAATTTAACCAATGGTACATCGAAGTTTGTAGAAATAAAAAATGATTTTACTTACCACACAATTGAGGTTGAAGATGGAAAAATTAAAAACTTACCAGACGAATTTTCAAAAAATAATTACGTACGCTTACATTCAATTAATACATCTAATTCGGACATTCATAAAGTCATTACCGAGATAAAATCATTAGCAAATGTGCTTGATGTTAAAGTACAAAGAGTCGGTGGTTCATCGGAAGCAGGAAATGCTTCTCAAAATAAATTAGGTGATATTAGAGATATTGCATATCAGAACACATTAATTTCTGATTACATTAAAAATAATAAGTTACCGGCTGATAGTGCATTGTTAGAACGTATTTATGAAATAAACAGAAACGTAAACAAGCAAGTTGATGATAGTGATGTTGTTAGAAATTTAATTTGGACTCCAAACTATTTTAAGTTTGATAATATGTTTTCATATGGTGAAGGTAATTCTGTAAACTTTGATTCTATGAACGGTGTTTATGGTTTATTCGCACCGAATGCAAGTGGAAAATCTTCTGTGTTAGACGCTCTTATGTATTGTATTTTTGATAAATGTCCAAGAACATACAGAGCAATTCAGGTAATGAATAATAAAAAAGA
>Ga0208975_1000659_pt1 | contig 16041 bp, 19 predicted proteins | sample GreLakmeER78MSRF_FD_187700 | JGI IMG/M metagenome (GOLD analysis project Ga0208975, IMG submission 187700) | Freshwater lentic microbial communities from great Laurentian Lakes, MI, USA - Great Lakes metaG ER78MSRF (SPAdes) | ecosystem: Environmental > Aquatic > Freshwater > Lake | place: Great... | reverse complement strand
TAGTGGTTCTGACCCTGCTCGTGGTGAGTCGGTGTATTTGGTTATTGTGGATGAGTGGGCTTTCTTGCCTAACCCTGAGGAAGCGTGGGCTTCTATTGAACCTATTGCCGATGTCGGTGGGCGTGTGATTGGTTTGTCCACCGCAAACGGGTCTGGTAACTTTTTTCACCAAATGTGGGTTGGTTCCCAAACGGGCACCAACCAGTTTGAAGGAATCTTTTTCCCTTGGTCCGCTGGTGACCGTGACGAGGACTGGTACACAGTCAAGGCACGCAACATGCAACCTTGGCAGTTGCATCAAGAATACCCCCGTAGCCCTGAGGAGGCTTTTGTTAAATCAGGTAACCCTGTATTTGACATTGACATGCTGGACAGTTTTGAAACCCTTGAACCTATGGTTGGGTTTCTTCATGCATACGCAGACAAAAAATATGAGTTTGACGAGGGCGAAGATGGTCCTCTTAGTGTTTGGGCTTTTCCTGCTGTTGATAGTGTTTATGTGATTGGGGCTGATGTGGCGGAAGGTTTCAGTTACGGTGACTTCAGTTCTGCCCATGTTGTAGATGCTACCACTGGGGAAGTTGTTGCTCATTGGCATGGACATTGTGAACCTGATGTGTTTGGTGACATACTTGCCGATTTGGGTTGGTGGTATAACCAGTGCCTTGTGGCTGTTGAGTCCAACAACCACGGCTTAACCACCATTAAGGCTGCTCAACGGGCTGGATACCGTAATCTTTTTAGGCAGCGTAAAATTACTCAGCGTAATCCTCAGGCTACTGAAACTTTGGGTTGGAAAACGACTACGGTTACTAAACCGTTGTCTATTGACGAGTTGTCCGCTGCTATTCGTAATGAGGAGTTGATTATTTATTGTCAGAGGACTATTGCGGAGTTGCGTACTTATGTGCGCAAGGACAACGGCAGGACTGCTGGTTCTCCTCATGATGACCGTACTATGTCTTTGGCTATTACTAATCAGATGTTGAAGTATGTTTGGCTTCCTGAGTTCCGTGGGGATGTAGTTGTACCTAAGAATAGTTTGATGTGGTGGGAACAGCACATGTTTAGTGAACAAAATGAGGGCAAAGTACCGATTGGGGCGCATAATATCCGTGCCAGTCTTAAAGTTCCTCTTTAAGGAACAAGATTGCTATTATTATGGAAGTAACGAACTTTAAATGCGTGAATTGTGGCTGTTCGGTGGAAGAAACTGTTCAAAAGCGTGGTTATGTGTGCTTTAAATGCCATGTTAAGGGTATTCGTCTTGGTTTTACTCACGGTAAAGAGGCTTTTAGTGGTCCTACTATTGGTGAGATTCAGCGTAAAACCGAATTTGATGCTAAAGCCAAGGGTTTAAACATTGAACCTGTCGGAAGTCGTTGGATTTAAATGGAAGCGTGGTTTGTACCCATTATTGTCGCCATTATTGGTGGACCTATAATGGTTGTTATGCAGAAGTTGCGTAGCGAGAATACAAGCCAGCATGCTGAGGGGCGTGAACTGCTTAATCGGGTTCTATATAAGGTTGATGAAGTTGGAACTAAGATTGACACTCATATTGGGTGGCATGATGGAAAAGAGAAATAATGCCAAAGGTTGGAAATAAAACATTCCCTTATACCGCTAAAGGTATGAAAGATGCAAAAAAGGCTTCTATGGTTACTAAAGTGGCTAAACAAAAGAAAGCAAAAAAGAAATGAAAATTAGTAAAGAAAACAAATGTGCGTTGGCATCATATGCCCGTTCCGCAACAGCAACCGTACTAACGGTTGTTATCGCTGGTGAAACATCCCCCAAGGCTTTGTGGGCTGCTGTAGTGGCTGCCTTTCTGCCTCCTGTTGTTCGCTGGCTTAACCCAAGCGACGCTGCTTTCGGAAGGAGCAAATAATGGCTGCTAAAAAGAAACCCGCCATCACGGGTCTGCATTCACAAGGTATCGTTGATGACATCATTAAAATTGGTGTTAAAGGTGTACGAGCAGCAGTTAGAACTACTCGTGTTAATAAACAGTTTGCTAAAAAACTTCCCCCCAAGGCTACTACTCTTAAAAAAGATGCTTTTGGTATGCGTGAGTTAACTAAAGAAAAAATGAAAAACCAAGGTGCGCTTTCTTATAAAGAAAATATTGCTGGACTGTCAAAAGCAAAAGCAAAAGCAACACCTGCTTATGCCAAGCGTAAACCAAATAAAGATGGTGTAAGTTACCATTTTGAACCTCGTGCTAAAACCGCACATGCTAAACCGAGTGTTCGTGAAGAAAAACCTATGTTTGCTAAACGCAAACCAAACAAAGATGGAATAAGTTATCGTTTTGAGCCTTATGTTGCACCTAAGCGTTCAAAACCTAAAGAAAAGTAATTATGGCTCGTAAACCACAGTCCGAACAACTATCAACATACCGAGAACATCTTAACGCCTCCAAAAAGTGGCGCAAAGATGAAGGGTATGACGCTACATGGAAGCGTCTAATTGATATTTATAAAGGTAAACACTATGACCATTATAGTGACGAGGATAGAATGTTGATTAACATTTCGTTCTCCACTATTAATGTTATTGCTCCTGCTGTGGCTATTAACTACCCCAAGATTACCGTCAATGCTACCAAGCCTGAGAATGCACCTAATGCGGTTGTTGCTGAGGCTGTTGTTAACTACTGGTGGAAGTATCGTAGTATCCGTGAGGAATTTCGTCGTTCAGTTAAAGATTTGCTTATTTGTGGGCATGGCTGGATTAAAACTGGTTATCGGTTTGTGGAGGAGAATGCAATTGGTGAAGATACTGAAAGTGATTACAATGACAATGTTGCTGGTGGTGAATCTACTAGTAATACTGTCATAACAGTTGACTCCCCGTTTGCAGAACGGGTGTCAGTATTTGATGTGTTTATAGACTCTGACGCAACTAGCATGCATGACGCTAAATGGATTGCACAGCGCATCCGCCGACCTCTTTCAGAGGTTAAGTCGGATAAACGGTACAATAAGACTGCTCGTGAAGAAGTTACTATTATGGCTGTTAGTCGTTATAGTGAGGACCCTAGTCAGCGTAAGGTTTATGACAAGAATTATGGTTATGCAGAAATTTGGGAATATTATGACATTCGTAATAAAACAATGTCGGTCTTTAGTGACGGCGGTGATACATTCCTTATTAAACCAACTAAAATGCCTTATGCTTTTGGACATCCTTTTGTTATGCTTCGGAATTATGATGTTCCTGATGTTTTTTATCCCATTGGTGACCTAGAGCAGATTGAACCATTGCAGCGTGAATTGAACGAAACTCGTTCACAGATGATGAATCATCGTAAACGGTTTGCACGCAAGTACCTCTACAAAGAATCAGCGTTTGACCAGTTTGGTCGTAGTGCCCTTGAATCTGATGAGGACAATGTTATGGTTCCTGTGGTTTCTGATGAGCCACTTGGCAATGTTGTCTCCGCATTCCCTGCCATAATTAGCCCTCCTGAGTTTTATAACCAGTCGGAAATGATTACTAACGATATTAACCGTATTACTGGTTTGCCTGAGTTTATGAACGGCGGAATCCCTGAGATTCGCCGTACTGCTACAGAAATTTCGGCTGTTGCCGATGCTGCTAATGCTCGGACAGCAGACAAGTTGGCTATTGTTGAAATGGCTATTTCTGAGGTTGCTCGCCGTATGGTGGCTTTGGCTCAGCAGTACATGACTGGTGAACAGGTTGCTCGTTTGGTTGGTAAAGATGGTGAACCGTTTTGGGTTACTTTTGACCGTGAATACCTTGAAGGCGACTTTGACTTTGAAGTAGTTGGTGGTTCTACGCAACCCCATAATGAATCACAACGCCGTCAACAGACACTTCAACTTGTGGATGCTTTGGCTCCATTTGCTGGTGCTGGCATTGTTAACATGCAGGAACTTGCTTCTTATGTGTTGCAGTTTGGTTTCAATATTAAGAACCCAGAGAAGTTTGTCCAAGCAGCACCTGCACCGCCAGAGGCGGCTGGTATGCCACCACAGGGTGGTCCAATGCCTCCGCAGGGGGCAGGGGCACCACCGCAAGGTTTAACTCCTGAGATGATGGCACAGTTGCAGCAAATGCAGCCACCTCCTCCTCAGTAGGGAACAAGTCTAGTATATATAGAGCAACCATTATAGGACTCTAGGAGAAAACATAATGAACGATGAGTTCGTAACCGAATCTGATGTAGAACCCGTAGGGTCACCTAGTTCCAGTGAGGTAAGTCAAGTTGATGATAGTCCGTCTTTGGACATTTCAGAATACTCTAATCATAGAGTACCTGTTAAGTTTGACGGAGAAGAACTAAGTGTTCCACTTTCTGAGGCTATTGCTGGTTATCAACGGCAAGCAGATTATACACGCAAAACGCAAGAGTTAGCAACCCAAAGGCAATCTTTGGAATTTGCAAATTCTTTGCAGACAGCACTTGATAGGGACCCCGCTGCAACGATTGAGTTGTTGAGTCGCCATTATGGCATCTCAAACGCCCAAGCACAGCAGTTGGTTGATGATTCATATGATGAAGATTTAGACCCTAGTGAGCGTAGAATCCGTGAACTGGACCAGCGTATTGCGCAGTTTGAAGAATACCAGTCTCAGCAGCAGATTGAAAAAGAGATTTCTCGCCTTCAGTCCGTCTATTCCGATTTTGACACCAACGAGGTTGTGCAGTCCGCTTTGCGGAGCAACACAACGGACTTGGAAGCAGTTTATAAGCAACTGGCTTTTGACAAATTCAACAAGCAGAGACAACTAGAGGCACAGGCACTAGAGGTTCAGAAGCAGAAGGAAACTTCTGTTATGGATTCTAAGCGTGAGGCTACTATTGTTTCTGGTGGTAGTTCTGCTACGGCAAGCACTACCGCTGAGTCTTTTGATTCTGTTTCTAGTATTTCAGATGCTTGGGCAGCAGCCAAGCGACAACTAAACACAAATTTTTAATTATCTAGGAGATAAATATTATGGCTGGTAACAGTAACTTTGACGCAATTCTATCAACAACACTTGCGAACTATCGCAATCAGTTGACAGACAATGTGTTCTCGGCTCGTCCGTTGACACAACACCTTATGGCTAATGGTCGTATCCGCATGATTAATGGTGGTACGAAAATTGTTGAGCCGCTTATCTACGGAGAAAGCAGCACTGTAAAGCCATACTCTGGTTATGACACAATTGACCTTACACCTCAGACAGGCATTTCGGCTGCTGAATACGACTGGAAGCAGTACGCTGCTTCTATCGCAATCAGCGGTATTGAAGAAGCAAAGAACAATGGCGAGCAGGAAGTTATTAACTTGCTGGAAGCCAAAATCATGCAGGCTGAAGAATCCATGCGTGAAGGTTTCAACCGTATGTTCTTCGGTAACGGTACCGACACCCTTGGTGCTGGTGGAACTGACTCAGGTAAGTCTTGGAACGGTCTTGGAAACTTGATTGAATCAGGCAACACTGTTGGAGGTATCAACTCAGCAACTGGTCAGGACAACAACTGGTGGCGTTCATATGAGGAAAACACCGCTGGTGCTTTGACTCTTGCACAAATGGCTACTGCATATAACTCAGTATCTGTTGGTAACGACCATCCTGACCTTGTTCTTACTACTCAGACTTTGTTTGAAAAGTATGAATCATTGCTTCAGCCTCAGGTTCGTTACACGGACACTGACAAGCAGAACTCTGGATTCCAGAACTTGTTGTTCAAGAATGCCCCTGTAATGTACGATGCACACGCACCTGCTGGCAACATGTTCTTCCTTAACAGTAAGTACATCAGCCTTGTAGGTCACTCAGGTAAGTGGTTCTCAAATACGAACTTTGTTCGTCCTGAGAACATGGATGCCCGTTATGCACTCATCATGTGCTACGGTAACCTCACAATCCGTAACCGTGCTAAGCAAGGTAAGTTGACCGCTAAGACCGCTTAATTCGGGATTAGAACAAAACTGGTATTGGTGGGGAGTGGAGAAATCCCTCCCCACCTTTCGTTTATTTAAGGATATATTATGGCTGCAAAGAGAAAACCAGCAATTGGTCTGGGACCAATTAAGGATGATTTGGCTAAGATGCTTGTCAAGGCACTATCGGGTGCTGCTGGTTCAAGCAAAAAGTCACAGGCTACTCGTGTTGTTTCTAAGATTACGAAGAAGAATCCTGTTTTGCGTTCTGCTGGAAACAACTCTGTTCAAACCGTTAAGGGTAAGGCTTCTAAACTTGAAGGACAGTTTAGCCGTTCTCGTGTTGCTAAGGCTGATAAGGCTAAGACAAAGACGATGGCTGATAAGTTTAGCAAGTCGCAGTCTGGTAAAGGTTTAAAGTGGGATGGTTCACCAACCGAAGCCACCAAGGCTTACAAGGCTGGTCAATCTAAGGCTGAACGGGATTTGGCTACAAAGACCGCTAAAGAAACTATGGTTAAGAAAAATACCAAGGTTATGAATAAGATTGATGTTGAAACGGCTCGTGGTACTGGTCGTACTGTTAGTCCGACTACTGGTAAGGTTCGTTATGTTCCTAAGGGTCGTGCCGCTGAGGGTCGTTCTCGTGCTGGTGCTATGGGTGCTGGTGTTGGTAAGCGTAATGCTAGTGCTGCTGAAACACAGGCTAGATTAGTTGCTAATATAGATAAGGCTAAAACCCCTCAGGGTCGTGTTGAGGCTCGTCGTGTTTTGCGTGCACATCGTGACAAGTATGGAAACTTTGGTAAGTAATGCCCGCTAAAAAACAACCACCCAAAAAGGTGGCTGCTGTTAAAAAACCTACTGCTAAGCAGATTAGAATGGCTAAATACACAAAGGCTGTTACTTCTAAACCTAAGTCGGGTGGGGCTAGTATTAAACTTAAACCCATGGATGCCAAATGGGCGGCTGATGTAGCCAAAAAGTCCAAGGCTTTTGATAAGAGTTTTGTTAATAAGTATGTTCGTCCTGCTTCTGAAATGTTTGGTCCTTTGGCTGCTTTAAAGTATGCTACGGAAGCAATTTCTGGTAGAGATTTGGATGCGCCTGCTGGTAGCGGTAAAAGGAAAAATCGTCTTGGTGCTGCTGGTGGTGCTTTGCTTGTTGCCGCCCCTTTGGGTGGTGCCGCTAAGAAAGTTAAAAAAGTTGTTAGTGCTGGTAAAAAAGTTAATGCAACTAGCAAGTTAATTAAAGAAAATAAAACCAATAAGCGTACCGCTGTCAAGGTTGCTGATACTAAAAAGAAACAAGCGGGTTACTAATGGCTAAGAAACCAAATATAAACATTGGGGATGACCTTTTAAAGCAAATCCTTAAAATGGCTAATATTAAAACCACAAGAGAATTAAAGGTTAAGGCTGCTCGTGGTATTTCCATGGGTAAGTCTAAGTTTCCTAAAGAAACACCCAAGCCCCTTCCTAAGCCAACTAGACCTATGGTTGCTAAACCTGCAAAACCTAAGGGTGTCGGCAAAATTGCTGCTGTAAAGCCTGAACGCCCTAAGTATAATTATGTGCCTAAGGGTAAGAAGATGGCTCAGACTGCTTCGGAGCAGAAGGCTGCTGAACGGATGGCTAATAAACGACTTCGTATGGCTGGAGATACTCCATCCAAGCCGAAGTCGGCTGGTTCTGCTAAACCTGTTGATGTTCGTGGGTCTATTGTTAAGCCTCCTGATAAGGCATCCATGCGTCCTGTGAAGCCTTCTAAGGGTTCTTATGAGGGTGATAAGATGCGTGGACAAGCAAGGGATGATGCGGCTCGTATTGGTCGGGGTCAGAAACCACCTAAAAAGAAGTCTAAATAGTTTTTTGTAGAACAAATACTGTATTAGTATGAGTATTTCTGGTTCTGTTCCTGTCCACGCAATGTATGGTGTTCCTGTGGCTAATCAGCGTCCCGCTTACCAGACTGAAGGGTCGCAGTTGGCTAATCCTTCTGCCCCGTATTTGGGTCGTGGCAACAAGTGTTCTGCGAAGGAGGACACTTGTGAGGGTATGCGTGTCAAGGATGAAGTGTTTTGTGTGGGTCATTTGCGTTCTTCTAAAAAGGTGGTAACTGATGGCGTATAAGTCTTTAACGGCTGCTGATATTCGTCAGGCTGTTCGTGACATTACGGACTTGGATGCGGCTGACTTGTCGGACACTATTTTGAATCTTTATATTCGGGATGGTTATTATCGTATTTTGGATACTGAGAAGCGTTGGTCGTTTTTGGAGTATTCTTTTACTTTTAATACTCAGTCTGGTGTTCGTGCTTATAATATGGCTGAAATCACGGATGAGCCTATGGGGCAGATTTCTAGTATTGTTGACAATCGTGGGACGGGTTACCGTCTTGACATGATTGGTTTTGATATGGCTGAGGGTACTTATATCGGGTCATACGATACTGCGTCTGACCCGTTGTTTTATTCTGTTTGGGGTGGCAGTATTCATTTGTATCCTAAACCTAATAATGCACGGACATTGACTTGTCGTGGTTATCGTGAACCGTTTGATTGGCAAACTGAGGGTGGCGATGTTGATGCTATTCCTAGTTTGCATTTCCCTTTGGTTTATTATGCGTGCAGTCGTGTGTATCAGCAGTTGGAAGATTCTGCTATGGCTCAGATGTATAAGAGTTCTTTTGATGAGGGTGTGGCTTTGGCTGTTAAAAACTCTGTTACTCCTAATAGTCATAATCCTCTTATTTTAACTCATGGTCAAACTACTGGTCGTCCTACATATAAGGGTTGGATTCAAGGTTTGGGTAGCAATCGTTCTAACTGGGGTCTGTGATGTCTAATATACAGATTTTTGAACAGAAAGATTTTACTGGTGGTTTGAACTTGCGTTCAGACCAGTACCAGTTGGCTGATAATGAATCTCCTGAGATGCTTAATGTTGAGGTTGACCCTCGCGGTGGTATTTTCAGTCGTGGTGGTATGGTTCGTTTTCATTCTGGTGTTGCGACAACTGATGATTGGGCACCTCAGCGTCTTTATGGTTTTTATGGTGCCACTAACAATTTGGTTTTGATTAATAATGTTAAAATTTATAAACAGAACTCTACGGGTTTTACTCCGATTGCTCATAGTGGCGGAGACATTGTTTCTACTGGTGTTCATGGTGCTTCTTGTGCTACTTGGGGTTCTAATCTTTATATCGTTACTGGTGCTAGTAATACTGTTGGTAGTTATGTATGGACTGGTGCGGGGGTAGCAACTAATATTCCTGCTTCTGGTTCGGCAGGAGGAGGCTGGGTTAATCGTTCCGCTGCGGTTCATAATCGTATTCCACAGTCTGAACTTATTACTGTTCATTCTAATCGTGTGTTTGTTGCCAACACCAAAGAAGATGGTGTTTTATATCCTAATAGATTGCGTTGGTCTGATGAGTCTTTACCTACTAACTGGGTTATAGATGACTATATTGATATTGAGGGTGGCGGAAACAAAATAACTGGCATGTGTACCGTTAACGGTGGCTTGGTTGTTTTCAAAGAATACTCAATGTATTTTCTTTATGGTTATGACCATACAGATTATAAAATTGTTCAAATAGCGTCAGACATTGGTTGTGTCAGTCCTCATTCTTTTGTTGCAACTCAACAGGGTGTTTACTTTTATGCCAACCGTAAAGGACTTCACTTCTTTGATGGTTCTAACTTGACTAACTTGTTTGAACCTTTGCGTACCGCATTTGACTTGCGTTACATCAACACTGCTGTTCCTGAAAAGGTTTCTATTTCTTGGATTGGTCGCCGTGTTTGGTTGTCCTTGCCTTATTCTAAAACAGGTTCGCAGGAAACGGTAGCAACTATTAATGTTATTTACGACCCCAGTATGCAGTCGTATTCTATGTTTTCTACTGCCGACAACTACGGAGTAGTTGGCGGTCTTGACTATCGTACTTCTGAAGGTAACGAACTTCGTCTTGTTTGTCATCCTGTGGTTAAAACTGTTTTGGAAGTTGACAAATATGATTATGATTATGATGTTATAAACATTGACAATTCTATTTCTGGTTTTCCAACTGTTTACCGTACTAAATGGTTTGATGGCGGTTCATTTTTGCAACGCAAAATGTTCCGCCGACCTGACTTGGTTATGCGTGAAACAGAAACAAATGAAACTATCGCTGTTCAAGTTTTTCACGACTATCAAGAGGCTGTTGGTGCAGAGAAACGCAGTTTCAATATAACTCTTAATTCTTCTGCTATAGGTTTAATGTGGGGAGAAAACTGGGCTTACGAGCCAGTTGGGTTGCCTGCTTATGGTTCTGTTTGGTCAACTGATGTTCTTGGTGGAAGTATTAAAACAGCCTCCAATCTTGGTATGGCTAAAACTGTTCAACTTCGGTTTGTTGGGGAACTAACTAAACCTTGGGGAATTAATAGTATCGGGTACAAATGGGTACCAAGAAGGGTAAAGGGTTAACATGACTGTTTTAACTGGTTTAAATACTTTTTCTGCTGGAACACCAGCAGTTGCAAGTCAAGTAAATACAAACTTTGCGACAATCAAAACTTATGTTGATGGATTGTCTGCGGGGACAAACATAGATAACGGCACACTTGGTATAGCCAAGTTGTCTGCTGCCGCTACGGGAATTTTGTCTCCTGTTGGTTCTGTTGTTCAGTATGTTGGGGCTAATGAACCCACTAACTGGAAACGATGTGATGGTCAGGCTTTGCTTATTGCTTCTTATCCTGATTTGTATGCTTTGTTAACCACTGGCGGGACAGTGTTTCCTTGGGGTGCTAATCCTAGTGGAACTACTTTTCTTCTTCCAAACTTTGGTGGTCGTGTTCCTGTTGGCAAATCTGCTGATGCTGAGTTTGATGTGTTGGGTGAAACTGGTGGTGCTAAAACTGTTGCTTTAACAGAAGCACAATTGGCTTCTCATAACCATGCACAAAATCCTCACAACCATACACAGGACCCACATCTTCACGCAATTGATAACCACGACCACACTATCAATGATGCTGGTAGTCACGCCCATGGTACCACCACTACTACTACCGCTGGTTCACACAATCATACTGCAACTACAACTTTTTATAATGGTGGTGCTGGGCATAACCATGATAATCTTTATGATTATCTATCTAGTGGAACTAATGGAGCAAGCACTGTTGGTGGTGGAAATATTAACGCAATTCAGAGTGCTGGTTCTCATGAACATACTGTAACAGTAGGTTCTGCTGGAACACATGGGCATACAACGCCGAATCGTGTTGTCAATATGCAAAACGCTACAGCAACTAATATTGCATCTACAGCGACTAATATTGCTGCTGGAAGTGGTGCAGCGCACAACAACCTTCAACCTTATATTGTTGTTAACTACATAATTAAGGTTCTGTAATGGCTTGGGTCTTTAACGGTATCTCCCTTTTGTCCTCGCAATATAATCCTAGTGCGATGGTTCAACTTATTCAGTCACTTACTCGTGAACTTGAACGAATGCAAAAAGAAATTGATGAATTAAAGAAGGTTAAGTAATGGCTAATGCATCTAGTTTTTATGGCGACTTTGGTGTTGCAGAAGCAGCAGCACGACGCAGGCGTGCAGCAGCAACCGTAGCCAACACACAGGCAGCAGCACTTGGTCAGTTGCGTGGCACACGCAACATTACTGATTTAAACAAAAAATATACTGAAGGTTTCCAACCATTAGTAGGTAGTTTTGGTCGCCGTGGTTTTGGTGGTGGAAACATTAAGTCTGGTATTCGTACTGCTGGACTAGAAAAATATGCTGCTAATTTACAATCCGATTTGGGTCGTGAACGAGAAGGCATGAATCAGGCTTTGCAGGATTCGCAAACCGCTGAAGCAGTTGCTCAAAGCGAATTGGAATCTTATCTTGCACAACTGCGCCTGCAACAGCAGGGCAGTGTTTTATCTACCGCTATTGATATTAAATCACAGCAGAGTTACTAGGAGTTATTAATTATGGCACGAGCAAAATGGAATCCAAAAACAGGTCGGTTTGAAACAGCAGGAGGCGTGGACAACCCGCCGAATGGTTTTGCCCCTGCTGGTACACAGTATGTGGATGTTGTTACTGGTCAAACAAAAATTGCTGGTGGCGGTGGCGCACCTGATGTTGTTGTAGGTAACGCTAGTCCAACTACGCAACCTAAAGCAACAAAAACTACTGGTGTTCCTAAACCTAAAACCAACGCCAAGGGTGGTTCCACTACTTCAACTACAGTTCTTAAGGCTGGGGCAAAACCTGCTGGCACAACTGTTCGTGGTGGTCAAGGCGGTGTAGCACCAACTGCTCAACAGACGCAAGCGTTGCGTATAGGACCTACTGCTGACAGTGCTGTTAACCAAGCGTTGGAAGAACCAGCAGCCGACCCTAATGCTGCCCTTCTTGCATTTTTAAAATCACAAGCCGCCATTAGTGGCAGTGGTGGTGGAAATAAAACTCCAACACCTGCGGAGTTGGCTGCTAAATATCAGGCTGGTATTTACGCTGCAAATATTCAAGCGCAGGCTGGTGCCACAGCACAAACAGATTATAACAAAATTGGTCAAACGGCTTATGACACTGCTATTGCTGCTGCTACACCTATGTATACTGGTCAAACTGGCGATGTAAACAAATATTATGATGCCCAAACTGGCACAACAAATACCAATTATGACAACCAACTTGCTGCCATAAAAAAATATTATGACGACCAGAACACCACAGCATCTAAAACCATCAGTGATGCTGGTGCTGCTTTTCTTGCTGGGTTACCTGATGCAACCGCTTTCGCTAATGCACAGGTTGCTAATTTGCCTCAGATTCAACAAGGTCTGGGAGATGCACTGGCTGCTTATGGTGCTACAGGGGCTAAGGCTCAGGAAGTGTCCACGCAAGATGCGGCTTATCTAGATGCTATTGCCAAGATGCAAACTAGTGCTAATGCACAATTAAGTGCGGCTGACAAGGCTTATATGGCTTCTTTAAAGACGGCTGGTCAAGGTGCCAACACTGCTGCTCAGCAGGCGTTGGCTGGCAACTTGGCTGGTTTACGGGCACAAGACACTTCAGGTGTCAATGCGGCTCGTAGAGGTGATTTGTCTGCTATTGACACGGCTCGCCGTGGTGAAATTGGTGACATTCAAAACCGACAGTTTGCGGCGACAGGAGATGCGGAATCGTTGCGTCAGCAGTATATCGCTAAAGGTATTGATGCTTTAATGTCTGGTAAACAGACTGCTGCACAAACAAAGGCTCAGGCTGCTGCTGATTATGGTGTTCCTAAGAAAGCAAAGAAAACAACTACTGCTAAGAAAACCACCAAGAAATAGAACATTTACCGTATATATAGAGGTTTATTATGGCTACAGACAAAGATATTATCAATTACCTCCTTGGCGGTGGCGATTATGCTTCAATTAGTAAAAAGGTTTCCAAAGGACAGTTAATTGCTACTTTGTTGAAAAATCCTCAAGCAGTTGCTAAGTTGCAAGAAATGGGAACCCAAAAGGCTTCCCCTCTTGCCAAGTTTGACCCTATGGAAGTTTACGGCACGAGCGCAAACACCAACGATGTTGAGTTGCGTTACGACATGATGGACCCTAAGTATAAGAATCTTACTCAGGCTTGGTTTGACACTGTTCGTTCTTCAGGTGGCAATACTGCTGAAATTGCTGCATATAAAAACTCTTTGACCAATCCTAAAACACGAGCAGCCAAGGCTGCCGAGTTTGGTTTAGATGAAAACAGTTTTACACAAACCATTGCTCAACTTGATAAAGATGTTAAATCTTTTATCAGTGCTGAACAATCACGCCAAAAGTCCAACATGAGTGCGTTTTATGAAAAGCGTAAAGCCGCTGGCATTACTGGCATTAGTGAAGATACTGGAAATGTTACTGACCAGTATTTGGCTGAAACTACTGGCATTGCTGGTTTGGCTGGTATTCCTTCAAGCATTGAAGCATTGGCTAAACAAAAGGCTGCTAAATATGCTGAAGGTTTTAAAGGTACTAAAACAGTTAGCGGCAAAAGTGTTGACAGTTTAGTTAAAGAGTTTGAACAGAAGTTTGTTGCTGGCGCTAAGAAAAAGAAAATTAACCCACTTAATTATGTTGCTTCTGACTTGATTAAGAAAAACTTGACAGGAAACTAATGCCCGTTGTCCGTTCACCTTTTAGTAACACCACACCTCCTAAACCCAACGAACCTGTAAACAAGTTCGCAGCGTCTAAGAAGCGTGGTGATGCTATTCGTGCTAGTCTTGATTTGACTAGTGCCCCTGTTGTTACTAATACTGCGGGGACAAAGACGAGTAAATCCGAAGAACAGATAAAATTGGATTCTGCTTATTCTAATGCTTTGGCTAAGATTGCTTCTAGTCCGATGACTGATTCTATGAAGAAGTCAACTATTAAGCAGTTGGATAAAACTTATCTTGAGGGTGGCAAGGCTAAGGTTCCTGATAGTGGTTTTAGTGTGTTGGGTGCTGTTGGCGGTGCCGTTGGTGGTGTTCTTGGGGCTGCTGGTAAGGGTATTATTGCGGCTACTGATGCTACTCAAACTGTTTCTCGTTTTGCACAGTCAGGTCTTAAAGAACTTGGTGACATGGGTGCTATGTATTTGGACTCTGGTAATGCTGTTCGTAGCAAGACTGGTCCTAGGGCTTCTTGGTCTGACTTTGTTAAACAAGGCAAGGATAAAGAGTTTCGTTTAGCACCTCAGACTGGTGTTAAGTGGCTTGATAGCACTATTGATTTTGCTGTTGATGTGGCTCTTGACCCTACTAGTTATATTGGTGTCGGCGCAGTCGGTATGATTGGCAAGGCTGGTCGTGCTGAACTTGCTATAAAGTTCGGTACCGAAGCCATGATTGCTAAGCATCCTCAACTTATTGGTAAGTTTGACGACATTATGCGTTATGGTGCAGCAGCAATTCCAAAGGAAGTGCGTGCTGCTGAAAGCGTTAAGTATGGTGTTCGTTTTATGGGTGAAGTTGTCCCTAAAACTGAAACGGTTGCAAACCTTATTAGTGGTAAAAAGGGTGTTGGTACTTTGTTGCGTGGCGGTGTAGGTGATGTTATTGACAAGGTTGGTCTTAATAGTGCCCGTGCTTATGTTTCGCCTTCTAGTCGTGCTGGTTTAGTTGCTAAACAAATTGGTCGCAACAGAGGTGTTGCTGATGATGTTGTTCTTAAAGAACTGTCTCATTACACATCCGCACGGTATTCCAAAGGAGCCAAGTCTCAGTTTTACCGCACTGCCATGAACGCTATTAATGGAACTGTTAAGGAAATTCGTGACGCTGGCGAAGGTGTCGGTGCTGATGTGTTGCGTATAATTGAGGACCCTGTTTTGTTTGCTTCTGCCAGCCCACAAAAGAAACAGTGGGCACAAAACATTATAGATTGGCAAAATGGTAAACATGGTCGTGGTGGTGTAAATGCTATCTATGATAAGTTTAACCTTGATTATGCTGGTCGTATTAAAGACATAGGATTGGTTGATGATTATGTTCATCACCGTATGACTGAAGATGCTTTAAAGATTGCTTATGGTGATAAAAGTAGTTTTAAAGCATATTTTAAAGATGCCGACTTGACCGCTGCCGAATTAGGTTCTAACTCAGGTGCCGCTTTACACCGTAAATACCGCAAGGGTGAAAAGTTCATGGATGAAGAACTTCAAACTGGAAGCATTGACGAAATAAACAAAATTTTTAGAAACAAAACTAAAGCAGATGTTGACTTTTTTGAAACAGACATTGGTGCTGTTATGGATGGTTACGCATACAGCATGGCTGCTTCTCGTGGGCGTGAAGCATATGTCCGTCGTCTTATGGATTTTGGTCCTGACTTTGCAAAAGTTATAGACCAAAAAATTGTACCAGACCCGAAACTTGTTGCTAATCTTACAGCATCTCATGCTTCCATTAAAGGTTTACGCCGTGACATTGTTACGGCAGTAAACAAAGGCGCATACAATGCCAAGGCTACTGCATTGGATACTGTTAAGTGGGCGCAAAACATTATGGATTCTCAGTCAGCCAAGATTGGTGTGATTGATAGGGATGTTGCGGTTGTCCAAGCAAAGATTGCTGTTATTGAAAA
>Ga0208975_1000658_pt1 | contig 16064 bp, 18 predicted proteins | sample GreLakmeER78MSRF_FD_187700 | JGI IMG/M metagenome (GOLD analysis project Ga0208975, IMG submission 187700) | Freshwater lentic microbial communities from great Laurentian Lakes, MI, USA - Great Lakes metaG ER78MSRF (SPAdes) | ecosystem: Environmental > Aquatic > Freshwater > Lake | place: Great... | reverse complement strand
ACGTTTGTTGTGAAAAATACGCGACTATTGCGTACCAGATTAAATGTTGCCATCGTCTATTCCTTTATTTTTGTGTGCGCAGTATGTGACTAGACTATTATCTGTCGTTATACTATAACACGGGTTATACTTACATTAACTGATATCGTACCTGTAAGTTAATTTCTCCTACTGCATACGGGGCCAATAAGCCCTCATCAGTAGTTATGGAGACAACCAATATTTCAGTTGTTTCGTAGTTGTTAACACTGTCATAAACTAGCACACGATTAGCATCTATTACAGATTCAATATCCTCTAGCAGTTGTTCTAATTGGGCCTGTGCATCTTCACCGCGACAGTATACCTTTAGGCTGATACCTAGGTGTGCCCAAGTAAATGCACCGGGCAGGTACTCTCGTTGCTCTGAACCTGGACTAGAGTAGATGGCTGGAAAGTCTCGGACTTCATCCCAGAACTTGAGTTTGGCAAATGCATTATTGCTTATATTGCTGGTATACTGTGAGCCGTCCAGTGTTTTAAGCTTGGTTACTATTGCGTTTAAAATACTTGTTCTTTTGGTCATAGTGATACAGCTCTCAAACGATTACCTACCTTTAGTGCAGCAATTTCTCTGATTGATTTTGCAATCAACAGCTTAGGGTCTCGGGAAATAGGCTTGCCCTGAGCATAACCTGGTTCAAATGTCTGATAGGGATTTCGCATATAAGTGTAAAAAGCTGTAATCATGCCGGCCCTGCTCTCACTCATGCGTTGTACGCTGGCTGACGCCGCTAGGCGTCCGGTTTTGAGGTTTAAGACATTCCTGCTACTACCATCACCCATATTAGCACTAATTACACTTTGTAAATTTTGGTTAATTAGGTTTTGTAGGCTGGTTAAATTAAATGATTCTTTTACACTAATAAAATTTGGTGAATCATTTACTGTTACTGTTTTTCTGGTTGTCTTTGTAGAACTAGTATTGGGTTTGGGTATATTTACTCTACCCTTAGCTATACCTGCTACTGGTTGATGCTTCTTTATGCCCTTTTGAGGTTTTTTAGTAAGTGCTTGTAATATTTTATTGGTAACTATGTCTACATTATCTTGTAGTATAGTGTTGCTACCTGGTATAGATAGTACGTCTATATTTTGTTTTAGTTTGTTTAAAATCGCACTTTCATCTCTAGACAAAAGATTATTACGTGTATATTTTTGAATACTTAAAACTACATATCCAGATGCCTGTTTATCGTTACTAGTATTATGAAATTTAAAACTTACTACATTATGTAAGTCTACTAGTTCTTTTATATATTGATTAACTAACTGTTTTCCAGCTGCACTTATATCTATCTTTAATATATTGCTTAATTTTAAGCCTAGAGGTGTTGCTTGAACAGCTTGTGTTCCCTGTCCGTGACCTAAATCTAGTACTGAAAGTATTGAACTTTTAATACGAACAACTTTAGTATTATCATCATATTTAACTATCTCTACTTCTTTGTTTTTAAACTGAGATAAATTAGTAGTTTTAATATAATTACTATCTGCTGCTTTTTCTTTGTAATCTACTTGGTTTATGTTACCAAAACCGTATACTGTTACTATAGCATATCTGCTAGAATTGCCTACTTTTTTAACCTCTTTTACTTTATACTTGCCATCTTCAAATATTAGGAAGCTGCTACCTGCTGCTCTATATAATGCTCTAGTAGCCTGTACTTCCTCATAATTTCTAGTTCTAAATGATATTCCAAAATCTTCATTATCTGGTATTAGATTAGATATTCTAGTAATAAGATTTCTGGCAGCGTCAAAATTTTTACTTATTAATAAAGTGTGTCCTTTATCTAGTATAACACAACTGCCTAGATTATTGTTTACATGTTTTATTGCAGCTAAATAATCTGGTAATTCAGGTATATATTGACTTATTGTATAATAAAATTCGTTGTAATTATCACTATAAGAAATATTATCTTTTATTGCATTAGAAGCCAATAAAGATTTATAAGATATATCTATTACGTGTACTTGATCATCTAATAAGCCACGAGTATATTCATCTATAACGTCCTGTATTTTTTGTTTTAGAACTTGCTGTGCCTGAATACTGCTCATGCATAACTCGCAGTATGTAAATCTAACACACGTTTAATATTTGCTGGCAGGTTAGTGGTAGTAATATACTCTACCTGCATAGTATTGGGTTGGGCTGAGCCAGTTGCGTGCACAGCACTGTCGTTCTTTAGGTAGTAACTAGTTAGGTCTAGCACAGCTAATTTAAGATCTGCAGGAATAGTTTCGTATCCAGCATTATAGGTAAGTTTGTAACCATTTATTAGTATGGGAAAATCCCTGTTGATAGAGCGAATAGATCCGTTGGCCCTATTAAGTGCATAATCAGTAAATTCTGTTAACTCTGTATATGTGCTTCCATAGTCTTCTGATACTTCTAGACCATACACTGAAATTACAGGCCACTCTTCTGGCATGTAACTGGCTGTTCCACCCTCAAAATATTCTGTTTTATACTCAGTTACATAGTCAACAAAACTACGACGACAAATGGTTTTTACTAGGTCGCTTACTTTAGGTATTAGTACGTCTAAAACTGCATCGCTGTTAGTACTGGAAATTCCTGCATAGGTCTTGTACTCGGTTCTTGTAATTAAGTCTAGTCCCATGTTTGTTCCTTTATTCTTTTATATGCCTAGTACACTAAGCATATAAAAGAAGGAAGCCGAAGCTTCCCTCTTTATTTTACATTAAGTTATCCAACGGAATACTGATATACCTTGACCAAGATTAGTTGTAACTTGCTGAAGACCAGTACGTAGGCTAGCTACTAATACACGACGCTGTGTTTCAGCCATGTCTTGTGTATCAAAACGTAGACCACGTTGATTACCAGCAATAAAGTTGCCTGGGCAGAAAGCAATAGCACCATAATTAGTAGTAGTACTACTAGTTCCGGTAGCAGGCTTTGATGGGAACATTGAGCTTACTAAAACTGGGCTGTTACCGATGCTACCAACTTGACCAGTTAATAGTGTAGCTTGTACACCAACTTGATTCATGGTTTGGAAAGAGGTGTCATCTAGTAAGTCGTAATATACCTCTGTAGAAACCACATAGGTAACTTCAGATGGATCAAGACCCCAAGCACCTAAGTCTTTACGTAGAGCGCGCATGTTAGCAATAGTAGCAACACCTGCTTGTGTAGCAGTTACTGCAGAAGTTGCGTCATATAGTGCTAGACCTTTAACTGGATCAGCACCACTGCCTGCACCCATTAGGTAAGCTTTGTCAACTGCACGAGCAACACGACGAATCATGCCATCACGAATAATTGGAAGTATAACCATTAAGGCGTCTTCTTCTTCCTCGTAGGCCACATACTCTAGTGAAGCAACTTTAAATGCATTTAAAGTAATTTCTTTTAGTTGATGAGTCTGAGCAGCACCAGTACTAGCAGTAGTACCAAAACTGCTGTTAGCCATCCAAGTTGCGTCACCAGCTTCTGGGTTCACAGGGATAGTCATAACATTGGTTTTCATTGCAACATTACGTAGTAATGGAGCAATAACTAAACGACGACGTATTTCAGCTTCCATGTTATAGGAAACTTCGGTTTCCCAAACGCTGGTACCGGCTACGCCACCAATAGTAAGACCAGTAGGAATATGTGCACCAGATTTTTCAATCAGATCACGTCCAAATTTGGTATCACTGATAGATTTATTTTGCATCTTGGCTAGCAGTACGGCTTTTTCACGTTCTGCGTAATCGCCAGTAGTTTTGTCGCTATTAAATTGCATTTTGCTATTTTGAAGAGCAGCAATTTCAGCAGCTTTCTCTTTTAGCGCGCCATGCAGGTCATCAAGCATTTTGCTGGATTTTGTGCTTTCGTCAGCAAAACGAGCTTCAATATCTTTTAGTAGCTTTTCTGCTCCGCTTTCACCAACCTTGATAGAAGCAGCAACAGCTTTTTCTACACGAGTATTAAGTTCAGCTTCAGCTTTAGCTTCTGCAGCTGCAACAGCAGCTGTAGCTGCTTGACTGTCAAGCAAAGCCTTAGTAGCTTGTTCAGCCGCAGACTTAGCAGCAGCGTCAAGCATAGTTTGTAATTCTTTTGGATCCATTTTCCATTCCTTTGTGATTGCGCTCTTTTTATCTGAGAGAGATTCTAGCCCTTTAGCTGATTCGGCTTTAGGTATAAATTGAGCTTTGAAACTATTGTATTCTTCAGCGTCTGAAAACGCCTTAGACAGGTTAAATAAAGTATTTTGGTTACAGGGTACTGAAACTACTGAAATTTCAATTAGCTCTAGTTCTTTTACTAAAAATACTTCGGCGGCTGAGTTGTATTCTGCATCTAGGATTTTAAACCCTATTGAGAAAGCTGTAAGGACCTCGTCCTTAATTAGACTAAAAACTTCAGCAGCCGCTGAAATTCTTGCTTTTATGTAAAGTCCTTTAGCGTCCATTCTGTGCTCGACCATACGACCAATAGGTTCATTGTGATCATGCTGACATAGAATGATTGGGTTCTTCAGGTAGTTTTGCATACCCTTTTCCCACACGCTTGCTGGTACTACATCGCCTTGTCTATCAACATCTACTGTAGAGGCATAGCCCTCAATAAATATTGATTCCATATTGTCTGCAGTATCATGCATTTCTTTAGTAAAAGCACTATTTATATATAATACTTTTGTTTTATCCATGTAACTCCTTATTGCGGTTCCGGCGTTTTCGGAGCTCCCCCCACACTGGGATCTACCGCTGATCCAGCAATATTAGCTGGTATTCTTATTGAATCACTTCCTGTTAGTTTTTCGTAACGCAGTTCAATTCTAGCCTCGTTAGGAGTAAGAATACCTGCGTTTACTAATTTAGTATGATAATCAGCTACATCTATTAAATCTGGTTGCAGTGCTGATACATTAGCAGTAATAGGGGCTATATCGTAACCAAAGAAACGCTCTATTGCTGCAACGTATTTGTTTACAACAGGCATTACAGTTTCCAGGTATAGTAGTCTGAGATTTGGCGAAATGTTGGCATTGTTACCACCATCCAACAGGATAGGTGGTACACCTAGTGCTTTTAGTATTTTAATATCGTGGGTTTTAATGCTTTGATCAAAATCCATTTCTTGAAATGTTGCAGAGCTAATAGGATTAAGTTTTAACCCGCTATCAAGAATCATGGGACGTTTAGCACCGTTTTTAGGGCTGTATCTGGTAACCCATTGTGCTATTGTTTTATCTTTGGCTACCTGACTTAGTGTGTTGTCTGTAGTTAGTACCATTCCGGCAACTGCACCATTTTCAAAGAACTGCTCCTGAAAAGTCTGCATTTTATACAGTATCTTGATATTTCTATCAGCACTAGCTAGTCGGCTAGTACCTCTATATACTGAAGTACTAGACAGGTCTTTAATGTGAATTATTTCTTCTGGCTTGAAACGTACAATACTGTTGTAGGTATACTCTGCTACAAATGTTTTGGGATCTGTTATGGTTTGTACGCTTGCGGCAGGTAGGTGGTATAGGAACACACCGTCATAGTACATGAATATATTACCCTCTAGGATAAAGTCAGTAAATATATTACATCTGAATTCGTTAACTGTTTGGTAGGGGTTTGGACGATAGTTCAGTAAGTTGTATAGACTTTTCTGTCTTACACCTACTACAACACCCTCTATTACTTTATCTTTAATATCATAGTCTAAACTAGCACAAGCATTAACAATTAAGTTAGTACCTCTATTAACTGTTTCTAACCTAATAAATGCATCTTTGTATGTAGCAAGAGCATCGGTACTGACGTTAGTACCGCTTTGATATCTGATTGTTTCTTGTGCAGGGTTCAGCTTCTGAAACAGCCCTGTTATTTTATTGTACCATGCCATAGTATTCCTAGTAGAAACGCCCAAAATTACCGCGCACACTGGCGGTACCAGTGTTTGTACTTTTAGACTTTTGTATCTCAATCCAGTTATTCTGCTTTACGGCGCTGGCTAAAGATGGTGCTTTACCATATATGCCATGTAGCTTTATGTGATGGCTACGACATAGTGTGTAAACATCCTTATAAATCTCTTGATGGTAATCTGTAATAAAGTCATCTCTAACTGCTAGTATGCCGGCATCAGTGCTAATATCATAGCCCTTACGTAGTGACCAAGCATTCAGTAACAGAGTAATAGAGTGAGTATGGTGCAGCTCCAGTTCTTGACTGGTTCCACAGATGTAGCAGCTGTCCTTTTTGTCGTACGCTGCCTTGGCACGATCACGTACCCACTTTACTGGAATACGATTGTTGGTGTTTGCTGCCATTTTTATCCAGCTGTATTTTTTACTACTATATTATATCATGATAGCAGCAAGGTGTCAATAACTAAATTTTTGGTGCCGGTAGTAACGCTGTTAGCCCCCCAGCACAGACGGCGCAGGTGGGCTGTAAAAGTTATAGTGTGTAAGTGTACAACGCGTATCTGAGTGCATCTGCAATGTGACTGTTGCGGTCATGGTCTGGGCGCTCGATGCCGCTGGCTGCATCAGTTTTCCAGCGATAGCCGTTCAGCATTTGCAGTGTATGTGTGCAGTGTGGTGCGACCCTAAGCCGGCCAGACTCTACAATGGTCTGAACATAGGCAATGCCTTCCAGCACCTGCTTTTTAGCCTTAATAGTGCTAATGTCGTAGATGTAGGCTAGGTCACTGGCAAACTGAGCAGCTGCACTATCTATAAACACAGTTTCAACTGACCAGCGACTACACAACTGCTTAAACTGCTCAGCATGCTCAGCAGTTGTAGCCTGTGACTCCAGGTACTCGTCTACTACATGAAATTGCTGCAGACGTGGATCATAGGCTACGACTACTAGGGCTGTGGGATCTCTGTAGCCTGGATCCATGCCAGCTATATACTCACAACCGTCTGTGGCCGTAAATTCTGCTATGTAGCTGTCCTGCCAGTCCACATAGATCTGACCCTCAAATGTGGTAAATGACGCCATGTACTCCTGAGCGAACTCAGCCTTGCTCATTGTGCGACGAGCTTCTGCTACGTCTGACTCTGTCATTCTGGTATTCTCAGTATAGTCTGCCTGAATACTTACCCACTCAGGATATTCTGCACTAAAGCCTCTGTCAAAGAACTCTGAGAACCAGTTAGTGCGGCCGCGGGGAGTGCTAATAAATATGGCCTTGCTGTTAGGTTTGTCTAGTGTGGGACGTAGTGCTACATTAAATGCATCCTTGCCACCACTGCTGAGTGCAGCCTCGTCAAATATAATTAAGTCGTAGCTGCGTCCAACTGAGCTGTCCACAGTTGAGATTGATCCCATTCTGATGGTTGACCCATTAGCCAACTCTATAACCTTGTCTTTAAGATTATCCTTTTCAACCTCTAGGTCAAAGCTCTTGATCAGCTTGCGCTGTAGTTCAAAACTGATGGCACTTAGGCTATAGTTGGGTGACATAATCAACACGTTACAGCCAGGTACTAGTACTACCAGCTGCCCTATCACATTGGCTATGTAGGTTTTGCCTAGTCTGCGGCTTAGTGCTGCACATATGAAACGGTAACGAGGGCTGTTGACAGCGTTAATCAGTGCAGTTTGGGGTCTGTTAAGCTCGTCCCAAGCTGTTGATCTGGCATATGTTACAGCATCAACAGCTGGTAACAGTCGAAGGTAAGCTGCAACTGATAACTTAATAAACCTAGTGCTAGCCGCAAATTCTGTGATTAAGTCACCGCTTACATCATCTCTGCTTATATTTAACATAGTGCTAGTAACCGTTCTGCATTTGTTAATGTGGCTTCCCAGTTGTTGTAGTTGTCTACAACGTATACTGAATTGTACCAGGGGTTCTGTACGCCTGGTAGTCCCCATCGGAAGTCTGTGTCACGACTAGGCTGCATCATGATACAGGGCTTGCCTAGTGTGCCAGCTAGGTGCACAATTGAGGTGTCTACTGTTACTACGACATCTAGGCCTAACACATAGTCGATGGTTTGCTGCCAACTGGTTGACGCTAAGGGTGTTACGGTGCTGTGTTTAGCATCTGCAGGATTTAGACCCCATAATTTTCCGTAAGCAGCAAATCTAGCAAAGTTGTAGATAGGCACACTTCGGTTATAGTCGTTGGCATGGGTTGGGCTACCAGATGCTACCACACCAATGTGCCTGCCAGTACCAAAACGGTGTGGTGTGCCTGACAGGTAGTTGGATACAGGTACAACTCCAAATATTCCAGGAAGACTACATAGTGGTATGCTTACTGATCCAGATACTGTTTCTGAGCAAGTATAGCCGGGAAATAAGCAGTTAAGGCTGGCATGACAGTTTATGATAACGTCACTAAAATACGGCTTGAGTAATGGCAGGTATCTCGCAAACTGTATCTTGTCGCCGATGCCCTGCTCAGTTAGCACACAAATTGAGGTACCATTACTGATACCATCCCATCTGGGTATTGACGTGTCAATTACAACTGAGCCTGGGCCCCTATTAAATCTGTACTCATACATGGGCCAGCCTGCGACACTATTTGAGGCCTTGAGTTGGCAATTGCCTAAATTCCAGATGCACTCAGTGTAAAGTGGGTCTAGGGTTAGTGCTGCACGATAAAAGCGTTCTGCGTCAGTTAAGTTGTTGCGGCTGTACTCTAGTAGTCCAATGTTATTGAGTGCACTAGGGTAACTACCAAAACGTCCGTCGCTAAACGGCGTGTTGCTATTAGCAGCTGCCAAGTATGCGTCAAGTGCAGCGTCATCAAGATTCAGATACCTGTAGCAGTTGCCTAGGTTTAGGTAGCACTCCTTGAACTGATTAGTACGCAGTTGACGACGAAAAATTGCTGCAGCCTTGGCATAACGGCCTGACTCTAATAAGCGTGTACCACGATTATACATTGATGGTGTCCTGAACGGGTGCGGTCATAAGTTTACTGATTAACTCTGAGTACTTGCTGCCACCTGACTCATTGATCTGAATATTGGTCTGTGTTTTGATGTTGCTGGCGCGTAGGCTTTCCAGCTTGATCTCGCGATCCATGTGTTCCATAAGCATACGATGCTTGAGTGCTAGTAGCTCTGTGATATCTTTATTGCTGCCAGTTTCTGCCTCGTCCATGTCCTGCAATTTGCGGCGGATAATGCCGTCGAGTAAATCACCCATCCTGAAACGGTTGTTGAATCCCAGGCTGTAGAACACTTGGTCAATGTACTGCTTGACCTCCCGGCGCGCTAGTGTGTCTGTGATGACATGCACACTCACGTTTAAACTGTCAGCTACAGCTGCAAGGTCTGGATTTTCTAGATAGGTGTTGGCAATTAATAGGGCTTCAGGACTTATGTTAAGTGCTTCAGCTGGGGTAACAGTGGGTAGTGACATAGTGGAGTGGGTAGTTTCGATAATTATAACTGGTTTGGGCAAGCATGTCAACTCCAAAATTTCGTGAGTTTGGCACCCAAAGTTTTGCAGGGGTTTTTATAAGGTGGCCGTGTGGGAGGGCGGACCTGCTATCATTATAATAGCAGTCTGCGAACCGCCCTATGCTATTATAATAGTATAAACTGTATAAACTGTTTATACGGTTTATATGCACTAGCATACAAAAATCAAAAAGTCAACAAAAAAATTTAAATTTATTTTTAATTTTTTTTGTGTTTTCTGTAAAAATGCCTTGTAAACCCCTATAATACGTTAACGCAACAAAATCGGTACTTCAAAATGAAACGCACTCCCCTTGAATTGTTTTTCGCTAAATCACTCAAAATGGCACGCTCACGCAACAAGATGAAAGGCATGGCTAATGACGACAATGTAACTGTGGCCTATCTTGTGGGCTTGTTTCATGGGCAAAATGGGCTTTGCGTGCATACTGGTGAAACCATGACAATTGAGCGGGGTTTAATTGATGGTGCAGTTTGTCCTGACTTATGCACTATGGATAGAATCGACAATACTATGGGCTACAATGTTGGCAATATCATGTTATCGTGCGATGGTATCAATCGTATGCGCGGCGATTTGTCCCTGAAAAAATTTCGGGCATTGTGCAAGAGAATCGGTCTTGCAGCTTGATTATATACTATAGAAACATATAATATGAAAACATATACTAAAAAACAAATCGCAGAATTTGCTTTATTTTGCATTAGGCACGATATTACTTTTAATAATATCACAGAATATCGTGCTGCACTTGCACAATACTATATATAATTGTATACTATACATAACCTGTGGATAACCTGTGGATAACCTGTGGGTATGTATAACCTGTGGATAACCTGTGGATAACCTGTGGATATGTATAACCTGTGGATAACCTGTGGATATAGTATAGTAACTAATCTAAATTTTGCGCCAGTACCGGCGCCAGTATGCCTGCTATTGGTCGCGTCAAGCGACCGCTATGCCGCAGGATTATACCACATAAAAACCATTTTGTGTAGTTATTTATTTTTGTGGTATGTTTGCCACAATAACCATAAACGTGTTTTTTGATGTAGAATTCAATCTTACTAACCAAGGATACATAAATGTTTACTTTTAATAACTGCACTGTGACCATTGTATTTAAATCTGATGGCATTGACGTTACCAGCACTAAAGCCGATGACTTTTATTGCTTTGATGCTGATGGCTTTGATGCTGATGGCTTTGATGCTGATGGCTTTGATGCTGATGGCTTTGATGCTGATGGCTTTGATGCTGATGGCCGTAATCGTGATGGCTTTAAGGATGCAGGCTTTGATGATGCAGGCTTTGATGCTGAGGGCTTTGATGCTGAGGGCTTTGATCGTGATGGCTTTAATTTTGGTGGTGGTGGCGGCGGCTATTGGGGCGGTGGTGGTGGGGGCTTTGATCGTGATGGCTTTGATCGTGATGGCTTTGATGGTTTGGGTTATGATCGAAAGGGCTATAATCGTGAGGGTTTTGACTGCTTTGGCTTTGATCGTGATGAATTAGATGCTGATGGCTTTGATTGCTTTGGCTTTGATAAGGATGGCCGTGATAAGGATGGCTTTAATCAGCAGGGCTTTGATAAAAATGGTTTCAAGGGCCAAGTTACATTTTTTAAAAACATAGGGTAAACACCTATTGACAGCGGCCAGGTTTGGCCGCTGTTTTTTGCCAACCAAAAACTGGTCGCTTGAAGCGACCGCTATGCTTTTGATAGCGGGGCGCCAAAAATTATAGCACACTATGGCGCACTCTGCAACAAAAATAGTTTTATTTATTTTTAACATTTGTAAAAATACCACACTTCCTGGTGCAATCTGGTATATAATGGGCACTTAGCAACAAGGGGCAAAAAATGCGAACACAATTCACAGCCAAGGAAGTTACACAATTTTCTACTTTCTGCAAGCGTAATGGGTTGCGTTTTAACAACATGGCAGAATATTTAGCAGCAATTGCACAATATTTCAAAAAAACCTGATATAATCACTGTATAGCAACAAGGGGTTAAAAATGTTTCTCATGCGGTACTGCTAACGCATATATTCTAGCGGCGGTAAACGGGTAGCGATAAACCCATTTTTTGGTAACTTTAGGAAAAAATCATGTCTGAAAAAATTGTGAATTATACGCCTGAGCAAACTCTGGCTATGGTGGCTGACTATGTGTCGGGTGTTTCGGTAGAAACCCTTGCTCAAAATCTAGGCAAGTCTGTTCGTTCTGTTGTAGCTAAACTCAGCCGTGAAAAGGTTTATGTGGCTAAGGTTTATGTGTCAAAAACTGGTGAAAAGCCTGTGCGAAAAGATGCTCATGCTGACGCTATCGGCGCTGTGCTGAAGCTGACTGAGGCAGAAACCGAAAGCCTGACCAAAGCCAATAAAACAGCTTTAGAGAAAATTTTTACTGCACTGGCTAACAGTCGGCCTGTTTAGTAAGCAATAGGGGTTTACCCCTATTGACAGCAGCCAGGTTTGGCTGCTGTTTTTTGCTGACCAAAAAACGGTCGCTTCAAGCGACCGCTATCTTTTCGATAGCAGCACTGGCTAGCTATTATAGCACACTGTTCTGCCAACAGCAACAAAAATATTTTTTGCTGTTTGCAAAAATACCACACTTTAGCCTGTATAATTTACCTATGGACAAAAAAGAACTTCAAAAATATGCCGAGAATTTATGGCTAGAATACTGCCTGATTTTCCCCAAGCTAGTAAAATATGATTGTCCTGATATTATACTAAATAACCGATTCACCAAAACAGCAGGCTGTAATTATCAGGAAGTAAATGTGGTGCATATTGCAGCAAAATTTATGCCTAAGCATAAATCAGCCATGCTATCAGTTATACTGCCACACGAATTAGCGCATCAAATAGATTTTAATCTATATGGTGCATCTGAGAAAAAATGCGGGCATGGCAAATCATGGTGCAGGGTTATGGAAAAAATAGGTTTACCCGCTACACGTTATCACTCATTAGAAATTTAAATGATTAAATATATAGCATGGTTTGGCACTGTGGTTTCTATTGCTGGTGCTTTTTGTGTGGCTTCGCAGATAATATTATCTGGCTATATATTATTCTCGCTGGGTTCTATATCCTGGCTAATTGTGGGGTTTTCAAAACGGGATAACGCACTATGCGTTTTGAATGGCACTTTTTTTCTTGCTAACTTATTGGGGTTATATAATGCTGTTTCAACTATTTAAATTTATATTCTACGTGCCACTGGTTGCAGCCGTAGCATTATGCACCTATATATTAGAAATAATATTAAAATCCCTGATAGGCATAATAGATATATTAGAATAAGGGTAAACCCTTACTACAGCCAGGCTGTGGTAAGAAAACCACGGTCGCTTGAGGCGACCGCTATCTTTTTGATAGCGGCGCCAAAATTATAACACACTATAGCGCACTCTGCAACAAAAATAGTTTTATTTATTTTTGAGATTTGTAAAAATACCACACTTGTTGGCTGTATAATGGGCACTTAGCAGCAATAACAGAAAGCAAAAAATGCCAATTAAACGTATAGCCATATATGATATGGATGGAACAATTGTAGACTCTAGCCATAGGTATCGCACAATTGATAATAAGATTGATTTAGAATACTGGCGCAATCATCAGCATTTAGCCATGCAAGATAAGCTGTTGCCGTTAGCTATTCAATATCAATCAGATTTAGCAGATTCAAGCTGCTATACCATAATTGCCACTGCTAGAGTTATGAATGAACCAGATTATTGTTTTGTTAATCAGGTGTTGGGCAAGCCGGATTATCTTATCTCCCGTAATCAGGGTGACGCTACATCTGGCAGTAAACTCAAAATAGCAGGTTTAGCAAAATTTTTCAATCTTAAAAATTTTCAAGGTGCGGCAGCAGTATTCTATGAGGATAATACAGCATATCTTAAAGCTGTATGCGACAGATTTAATATCATGGGGGTTTATATTCCCTCAGTTCAAGGGCATTAATCCAAACTGTGCTATAATCCACACTTAACTACAGAAACCCAAAATGTCTAAAAAACAATACTTTGCTATACTTGACACCGAAACCACAATGCAGAATACCATTGCAGATTTTGCAATTATTATTGTGGATAGGCAAGGCAAAATATATAATCAATGCGCTGTACTGGTTGCAGACCACTATGGCAAATATGAATTATTCCATGATAAAAATGCCAATGATATATGGGGTTATGCTGGCCTAAATAAGCGTAAAGCTAATTATGTTGCCATGCTAGATTCTGGCTTGCGTATGCTGGCATCAGTTAATGCAGTTAATCGTTGGATTCAGCAAGCAATTGGCAAATATAATCCCGTACTAACAGCATATAATATTGCATTTGACGCTGACAAATGCGAAAAAACCGCAATAGATATATCTGGCTTTTCGTCACAATTTTGTTTATGGCAGGCAGCAGTCGGCAATATCTGCAATACTAAGCAATATCGTAATTTTGTGCTGGAGAATCACAGCTTTAATAAAGTCACAGAGTTTGGCAATATGACATTTTCAACCAATGCCGAAACTGTGGCAGGGTTTATTAAGGGTGAATTTACACTAGAGCCACATACTGCTCTTGAGGATGCCCGAGATTTTGAATTGCCAATACTTACAGAGGTTATTAAGAAACGCAATTGGCGGGAAAAGATAACCCCTTATAACTGGCGAGAATTTCAGGTCAAAAATCACTTTACCGCAAAATAATAATATAACCCCCGAGGGGGTTATATTATTATAATAGTTGGCCGCTATCTATTTGATAGCGGCCAGGCTGTGGTAAAAAAACCACGGTCGCTTGAAGCGACCGCTATGCTTTTGATAGCGGGGCGCCAAAAATTATAGCACACTACAGCAACCTGGGCCATTGGAAAAAGCTATGGGGTCAATAGCTAAATACAATCAGGTTTTTAATTTTTATCTTGAAAATCTTGCAGAACAGGTATATAATGGATACTTAGCAGGCAGTAAAGGGAAACTGTTAAAAATCCCTGATTCTCTTGAAGGAAAATGTGATGACTACCAAAAATGTGAATTATACCCCAGAACAAACTCTAGCTATGGTTGCTGACTATGTGTCGGGTGTTTCGGTAGAAACCCTTGCTCAAACTCTGGGCAAAAGTGTACGCTCTGTTGTGGCTAAACTCAGCCGTGAGAAAGTTTATGTGGCTAAAGTCTATGTTAGCAAAACGGGTGAAAAGCCTGTGCGAAAAGATGCCCATGCGGATGCAATCGGTGCTGTGCTGAAGTTGACTGAGGCAGAAACCGAAAGCCTGACCAAAGCCAACAAAACGGCTTTAGAGAAAATTTTTGCGGCTTTAAGCTAGGATAAAGGGCCTAGGCCCTTTATTGTGGTATAATCTTTTTTTAACTAAGGAACCTAAAATGACTTCTAACTCTAAACTTACTGCTGAACAAAAAATTATCCTGCGGGACTGGCTGGACATTGCTTTTGATGACAACATTAATGTTGTGAACATGGATAATGTTACCACAATGGCCTATCGGGATTGTGGGGATAATGTGGAATTTTCTACTGCTGTAATGTCTAGCAATGAGAAAAAATTCCGGGCTAAAGTTGGCCGATATCATGCACTAGAGCGCTTTTTTGATGGTAAGCGTGTTATAATGCGGCGCATTGATTTTCAAATCATGTGCGAAAATGTCTGGGATTTTTGGGCACTTTAAGCAATAGGGGTTTACCCCTACAACAGCAGCCAGGCTGCTGTTGTGAAAAAACCACGGTCGCTTCAAGCGACCATATTTCTTTGTAGGGGTAAACACCTATGTGGTATTTTTGCCACAAGCTGGTAACTGCTAATTTTACTGGTATAATACACCTATGATAGAAATAATTGGATGGACTGGTTCAGCACTGTTTGCCCTTTGTGGATTGCCACAGGCAGTACAGTCCACACGTGAGGGCCATTCACACGGCCTAAGCTGGCTGTTTTTGCTGATGTGGTTTTGGGGTGAAATTTTTACACTGTGCTATGTTTGGCCCAAAATGGATTATCCACTGCTTGCCAACTATTTCGTTAATCTAGTTTTTGTGGTTATAATCCTGTTCTACAAAATTTTTCCAAGAGCTAAAAATGCGAATGTTTGAAGTTGAATTCTATGGTGCTTTTCCTGCCAGAATTATGTTTGCAGAAAATCGTCAGGCCATATGGCGGCGTTTTCCTGGCATGGTCAGGCAAATTCACAGAATCTGTATAATATAAAAGCACACTAACCAATCGCCCTCTTAGTAAAGGGAGATAACGACTAAGCGTTGAAGAAAGGTTTAATAGTGTGTTGCTACTAAAATCATAGCACTCAGGATGCTATATTTTCGATAGCGGTCGCTTGAAGCGACCTGACTGTAATCACAGTCCGTATACACCATACGGACTGTGATTACGGTCTTTGTGGTAAAAAAACCACTAATCGGGTGTAATCGGGTGTTTTTTTGGGTTTGTGGTAAGAAAACCACGGTCGCTTGAAGCGACCGCTACCAAAAGCATAGCGCATGCGCTATGCGCCAGTGGTAGGGCTAGTGGCTGCGCCAGTGGTAGGGCTAGTGGCTGCGC
>Ga0208975_1000654_pt1 | contig 16083 bp, 17 predicted proteins | sample GreLakmeER78MSRF_FD_187700 | JGI IMG/M metagenome (GOLD analysis project Ga0208975, IMG submission 187700) | Freshwater lentic microbial communities from great Laurentian Lakes, MI, USA - Great Lakes metaG ER78MSRF (SPAdes) | ecosystem: Environmental > Aquatic > Freshwater > Lake | place: Great... | reverse complement strand
TAACATGGCACTAATCTTAAACGGTGATACAGGTATCACATACCCAGTGGCAACGGCTACTGGTTCGGCTACGCAAGCCTCTGCGGGTAGGGTGTTGCAGGTGGTGCAGGGGACAACAACTACGCAAACATCTACTGCATCTAGTTCATTTACAGATACAACTTTATCTGCCACCATTACGCCTTCAAGTTCTAGTAGCAAAATATTAGTTTTAGTAACTCAAACCATGTACGTAGATAGTGGGGGCGCTGACAACGGAGGCGCAACATGTATTGTAAGAAACTCAACTGTTGTTTTTGGTTCTTCTAACGATAACTCTATTTACGTAAATGCGGCTGGCACTGCAAGTGCTCTGGTAATGTATGTTGGCATGAATTATTTAGATTCTCCAGCAACGACTTCAGCAACAACTTATAAAACACAAATGCGAGCACAAAATTCAAGCAACATAATTGCACAAATAAACAGCGACGTGGCATCAATAATTCTTATGGAGATTTCAGCATGAACAAACATACAGCAATTTATAAAACACACCCTACCGTTGTCACTATCCGTGGCGATGAAGCATTCAATGCAGAGGGTAACGCTATTCCCTACGACCAAGCAGCAGTACAAGCGTACATTGATGCTCATGCGTATATAGCTAAACGTCAAACAGAGTACCCATCATTCATTGACTATCTCGATGGAGTAGTTAAAGAGGATCAAGCTCAAGTACAAGCATATATTGATGCTTGTAACGCAGTTAAAACTAAATACCCTAAAGGATAATACATGTCAACAATTGACGCAACAGACGCTAAACTGTCTGCCCATGAGCTAGTATGTGCTGAACGATACGGAGTTATTAATGCCCGTTTAAAGAGACTAGAGAGCATCCTAATAAGTGCTTGCGGTATTATGATGACTGGTATGGCAGGTACACTATTCGCAATGGTAACCCACTTTAAGTGAGGATAAAATTGATCCACTAATTATATTTGCTACTTGTAAAGCTGCTTACAGCGGTATACAAGGTTGTATTTCTGTTTACAAAGAGCTTAAAGCAACTGGACTAGATGTAGCACATATAGGTGAAGAGGTTGGAGGGTTTCTTTCCTCATTCTTTGTAGGTCAACAGACCTTAGAAGAAGAACACGAGAAACAAAAAGCTCAACGTAAAGAGGAAGTGTTGGCTGGTAAGCCACGTAACGTTACCCAAGAAGCTATTGATAATGTTATGCGTGTACGTCAAATCAGGCGTTACTACGCTGACTTAGAGCATATGGTTCGATGGGAACTAGGTATGCCTGACCTGTGGAATGAAATCACAGAAGAACGGGATAGACTTTCAGAAGAACGAGAGCTTCTTAAAAAGAAACAAGATGAGTTAGAACGCATAGCTAAACTTAAAAGAGAATATCATTTAAAAGTTATTGAAGAATATTCTTGGATTGCAGTAGCTCTTGTTTGTGCCATTACTTTTGTTATAGGAAACTTATGGGCGCTTCAAGAACTAATAGAGCTGGATCGACTGCGACGTTGGAAATACTGATAGCTATTTTTATTGTACTATACATTGTTGCAGTAACTTTAATAGCCGTATGGTGGACTAAAGAAGAACGTAAGTTTGCTAATAAAAGTATTGCACGTATAGAACGACAACTTGAGACATGTAAAAGGAATAACAATGAATGATTTACTAGGGCTACTAAAAAACATAGCCCCAACACTAGCTACAGCTGTTGCTGGTCCCTTAGGTGGTGCAGCTGTTTCAGCTATAGCATCTCGTTTAGGTGTCTCTGATACTGTAGAAGAAGTTGCTAAAGCTATTGCGGGTGATCCAGCAGCAGCACAAAAGATAGCAGAGCTTGAGTTAGAGTTTGCTAAGGTAGCAGCTGACGCAGGTAAGAATGAAAATGATAACATATCTAATCGTTGGGACTCAGATATGTCGTCTGACTCTTGGCTCTCTAAGAACATTCGCCCTATGAGTCTTGTAGCAATTTTTATGGGATACTTCCTGTTTGCTATGATGAGTGCTTTTGGACTTAATGCTAATGAATCATATGTTCAGTTGTTAGGTCAGTGGGGCATGCTTATTATGGGCGCTTACTTTGGTGGACGTACTATTGAGAAACTAGCTGAGATGAAAAAGAAATGAACCTATCAGAACACTTTACACTAGAAGAAGCTACTCACTCAGACACAGCTATTCGGATGGGGCTTGACAATCAACCTAACATTAGACAGCTAGAGAACATGAAGGTTACTGCCGCTAAGTTAGAACAAGTACGTACAGCTACTGGACCATTAAACGTAAACTCATGGCTAAGACTTCCTGAAGTTAATGTAGCTGTTGGTGGATCTAAAGTTAGCTCTCATATGGATGGTTGGGCTATAGATGTTAGTTCATCTAAGTTAACTCCATATGAACTGTGCCAAGCAGTTAAAAAGGCTAATATTAAGTTTGACCAGATCATACATGAGTTTGGCAAATGGATGCACATTAGCTTTGCCCCTGAAATGCGTCAACAAGAACTAACTATCTTTAGACCAGAGAATAAATACAAATCAGGCATCCTAACTGAGGCAGAGTATCGTAAAACGTAATCGGTACCTAATAGGAAAACATCTTAAAGGAATAATCTATGGCTGAACAAATCAAAGAACTAGGGAAGGGCGGGTTAAATCTAGACTTACCACCTATGATAACCCCATTGAACACCTTCACGGATGGATACAATATTCGTTTCGATGATGAGGCTGTTCAGACTATTACAGGCGAAACAACCTCTAGAGTTGTAGCTATTACTCCTGACTATGGTATTCATTGGAGACGTCCTGATCAAGGATATAATATATTTGCCAAGAACGGCAACATAGTTAGAGTTGATGCTGCTGGTAGCGCATCCTCTATGCTATCTTCAGGTAGCGCTGTTTATGATAACAGTGATTGGCAAGGAACAACATTTAACGGAGGATATGCAATTGTACTTAACAACGGTACTAGTACCCCTCTATATTGCTTATATGGAAGTGCTACAGCTGGCTCTTCATTTCAACCCTTACCTAACTGGAACTACCTCGCAGGACTTACAGTAACTGCTAAAGTTATTCGTTCATTAGGTTACTCGTTGGTAGCCGCTAATCTTACACTTGATCAAAGCAGTGTAATAACTTATGCGCCTAGCACTATAAGAATTTCAGTTCAAGCTGCTACAGGAAACATTCCTACTATATGGCAGCCAGGACTTACAACAGATACAGCTGATGAATTTGAAATATCTTCTACCTCACCTATCTTAGATATGTGTGAGCTAAGAGGAAATATGTTTATTTATTCTTCAGACAGTATTAACATACTTACTATTGGATCAACTACAAGAGTGTCTCCATACTCAAAGTCATATGGTATTCTAAATACAGACTGTGTATGTGAGTTTGATGGCCAACATTTTGTAGTAGATCGTAATGATATATATTTACATAATGGTTCTGGTGCTATTCAATCCATTGCTGATTTTAGAATTAAAAAATATTTCTTTGGAGCATTAAATAAAGATGCAATTAGCAAAGTACATATTACTAAACATTCTTACTACAAAGAGATATGGATTAACTTTCCTAAAGCAGCATCTACTGTTTGTACTGAAGCTTTAGTATATAACTATAAAAATAATACATGGTCTAAACGAACATTACCTTCATTAACTTATTCTTTTGCTGGTCCAGATAACGTGTCTAATGCTTTTGTGTATGGTAAAGAGATTGTATACTTTACTACTAACACTACTCAAACATTAAAGACTAATGATGGATACTTGATGTGGAATGGTTCTGCATTAGCATCATATACATCATACATTGAAAAGAAAAGAATGAACACAGGAGATATTACAGGAAGCTCTTTAATATCAGCTCTGTATCCAGTGTTTGATAAAGTACCTAATGACTCCTCTATTACTATTCGAGTAATAGGGCAGAATAATTATGTAGAAGATGTTGATCTTTCTACAGATGATCCAGACTTAAAAGATACATTTATATTTTTACCTAACAATATGAAGTCACAAGGATACAAAGTTGATCCTCGTGTTAATGGTCGTGTAATGAATTATCGTATTACAACAACAGGATACTGGAGGTTAGCTGCTATGGCATTTGACTTTAAGCCTGCTGACAGGAGATAATATGAATAATCCACCTATTACAGGTAATGCTGAGTTAGATGCTTATCTATATCAACTACAGTTTGATTCTCAAGCTGTTACAACAACATCTTACTCAGACATTAGCAATGGTGTTATAGGTAATGCTGCTGTAGGATATACATTAAGGTATATTCATGTTAAGTATGCTGATGATAATATAGGTACTGGATTAAGTAACTCACCAACAGGTAAATACTACTTTGGAGTGTTTAATTCAGCTTCAACTACTGAGTCAACTACTCCAGCAGACTACACTTGGTTTAAAGTAACTAATGGATTTGATACTACAAAGAGTCTATGGTATGTAGTGTTAGGTGGTAGGCTAATACAAACTTTTATTGGTACAGCAGCTCCTAACGTACTATGGAATGTTGATGCAGGTATAGCTATTGACTTAGATACTATATCTTCTGTTAGTGGTAAGACAGGCAGGGTGTGTTATGCAGGTGCTACCTCTTATGCTATAGGTACAACACCTACAACACTTGTTACTATTAGCAATATATCTTTTCCACCCTTTAATTCATGGGGTGGTAATGAGACTTGGCAAGGTACTCCTCCTATCCTTAATGAGGGTGAGGGATTATTCATAAGCACAGGCGTGTATGATCCTGCCACAGCACTTACTACTTGGTCAGCACCTTACTTAGCTTCTATTAAAGTACTTTCTTTAAGTGCTATTACTGCTAACTTAGGTACTGTTAACGCAGGTGTGATTAATGCTGGTGATACTACTAATGGTGTCATTATTAATGCTAACAACAAAACAATTAAAGTCTATAACGCAGGCGTATTAAGAGTCCAGATCGGAGACTTAACTGCATAAGGAGGGTCTATGGCTTATGGTCTTAATGTATTTAAATCTAATAGTAGTTTAGTATATAGTACTAGCGATGTTACATGGAATCAAGTAGACTTTTTTACTGTAGCTGGTGGGGGATCTGCTAGCTACACTTATCCTGTATTGTCTGGTAGAGAAGTTCTTACAGCACAAATGTTTATTAATGCTCCACCAATAACCCGTAGAGCCTTAGCTCACACTATTACTGTAGCAGGTACTACTGTATCTGTTTCTGGTGGTTCTGAATCTACTTATATACTGGTATTAATGCGATGAGTTATGGTTTCCTAGCTACTAATAATAGCAATCAAGTTCTGATCTCGAGTGATACTCGTAATCTTCACTTAGTACAAAAGATATCTTCACCTACTGAAGTAACATTAAGTAATAGTAACTATGGTGGCATAAGAACGTTAAGATACAGAGCAACATGTAGTGTTACCCCAGTACCTTTCTTTACAATGCCTTCTACTAGCGACTACTACAGTTGTACTCGTGTAACTAATGTTAGTGGTAATCAATGGGATATTGAGCTACTTAAGTCAGGTGGAGCAGATAACTATCCTGAATTGTATGTGTTTGCTGACCCTAGGGGAGCCTCACCTACAGACACTTATGGTATGAAAGTATTTAGAGATGATGGTACAGCTTCTTTTGATAGTCGTTTGTCTCCATTAGCTATCACTGGTGGTTTATCAGTTACTCACCCTAGCAACCCTAAACCTTCTTTTCCTTATGGATTAGATGCTCATAACTGTAGCTCATCAGAGTCATCCTCTGGTGGTATGCTTGTACCAGACCAGTATAATACTTACAATGTATCATTACCTACTAAACCAATGTTCTTCTTTCCTTCTTTAGCTCAGGCTGAAAGAGAAGCTCTCTTTAGATATGAAGAAGAAGAATGTGATGGCTTTGAAAGTAAAGGTAATTGTATAGGTATATATAGATACTACAAATGGGAATCAACCTATTGGGCTTTTTATCGAGGTGGTCTACGTAGAGGAACTAACCAAGTATTTGCTGGTTGGATTGTAGCTGAGTTTGGTTGTAATTGGACATACTACCAAGACGGTTCTGTTATTGGTATTGGTACAGGTGACCAGTCAGGTGACGGTGGTACGTGGCCATATTCAAATGAAACTCTTAACTTGTCTGCTGCTACAGTAATTATTGGGGATGCTTCTAGATATGATTAAACCTTACCAAATAACCCATGTAAGAAAAGATGTAGATGGTCAGACTATATTTTTTAAAGTAAGTAAGACTGTACCTAAAGGAACTGGCTTTGCCACACTCACTATGGACTCTGCTTTGTTTGTAAGTGATGGTGAAGATATAGATGGTATTATGGATAATTATTTAAAAGACTCAGGATGGATGTTATAATGCCAGATACATTATTTAAACAGGATAACATACAGTCATTAAGCCATGACAAAGGCACAGATAGAGCAGATGAACTATTTGATATCGTTAAAAATAAATTTAGTTGGTTTAATGTAGATGAACATAGAGGTGCTTCAGAACCTTATGTGCATGAAATACTTAACGAAGAAGTAAGAAGATGTTGTGCTACTATTGAGTATATAAAGCCTTTATTAAATAAAGAAGTATACTTAGCACACAGAATATTTGGTATGGAAAGTAATACCTCATATCTATACACTACAGATATTATGCTTGGTGATAAGCCTAGTTGGGCGCATCAAGATATGTTTATTATAGCTGAAACAAATCACTATGAAGAATATAAAAGGCCATGTAAACCTGAGATGTTAGCATTTAAAGAATATTTCTTTGTAGCTTCTCCTGAAGTGTTGTCTACTCTTGGTTTAGACTTAGAGAATTTAAATGATGATACTTTGTTTAGTGCATTAGTGTCTAACAACGAAGTAGTATCTTATCGTAGATACACTAACTTTGATGAACAGAGTCAAGGCGTATTAGCTAACTGGCAAGTAATATATACACTAGCTGCAAGAAAAGCTCGTAGGATGGATCTTGTAAGAGAAATGTATTCTAAAGGATTTGCATGAACATCATTATATTAAAGCATGATGATGTTGTATCTCACTGGAATACAATAACAGACTTTCTAAAGAAAGCAATGATATATGGTCAAGGAGAATCTTCCTTGGCTGACTATCTTCGTAAAATATTAAACGATCAAGCTCAATGTTGGGCTGTTATAGACGACAATAAGATCGTTGGGGTTGGCTTAACTGAAGTACTAACTTATACACAACATAAGACACTTCATATTATAGCGTTCTCAGGTAGTAACTTTGAAGAACAATCTAAAGTATTCCCTACAGTGGAAGCATTTGCTAAAGAAGTTGGATGTACAGCTATAGAGCAATGGGGCAGAGCTGGATGGGCAAAGGTACTACCTAAGTATGTGCCTGGATTTAAACAAGCATACATAGTCATGAGGAAAGAAATATGAAATATAAAATTGGTAAAGTAGTACGTCAACGTATGGGTGGTGGTGGGTCAACTACCACATCAACTATTCCTGAATGGATGCGTCCATCTATTGAGAATGTAACTAATAAAGCTGGCGCTGCATATGATGCAGGTGACTTAAGCAAAGTAGCTGGTGCATCTGGTTTACAAGAAAAAGCCTTTGGCGGTGCTGCTGAGAACATTGCTTCTACAGGTGAACAAGGTCTTTCTTTACTTCAGGCTCAACAACAGCGACTATCTAACATGTCTGCTACACCTAGCCCTGAAGTTATTGCCGCTCAAAAAGAAGCAGTAATGCAAGACGCTCAAAAGCGTACAGCAGGACTTAATACTCAATTTGGTAATACAGGAACATTAGGTTCTGGTAGACAAGCTGTTATGCAAGGTGCTCAAAATGCCGCTACTACAGCTGAGTTAGCCAAGGTAGATGCTGACTATGAAAACAAGATGTTCCAAAACAGACTAGCCTCTGAACAAGCATTAGGTACTTCTGTTGGGCAAGCTGGTGGCTTGGCTAGTGGTACTGCTTCTTCATTAGCTAATTTAGGTGGACAACAACGTAGCATTGAACAACAACAAGCTGACGCTACATGGCAAGGTATTCAACGTTTGGGTTCTACTGTGTATGGTAATCCAGCACGTCAACAAACAGTTGCTGGAGGTAAGTAATGAAAGATGATCCGTGGGATTGGACTAAACAGTCTTCCATGCAGACACCTCCTCCACCACAAGCAAATAATACATTAGCTGTTCCTGCGTCAGGACAAACACAAGCACCTCCACCAGTACAGGGTCCTCCTGGATTTGGTCAAGTAGCTGGTAATATTATTGTTGCAAGAGGTGTTAATAAGGGTATTGATTCAGGATTTAAAGCTGGTGAAAAGTACTTTGATAAAGCACCACATGACCCAAGTAAAGTTATTATTGAAGATCGTGTAGGTACAGCTCCTTCATCAGAAGCCCCATTAAGCCGATCAACTGCAAATATTGATACAGCTACATCTGCTGCTGCTGGTTCATCGGTAGCTAATAATGTACTCCCTTTAGCTAATCAAGCTGTCTCTACTGAAGGTGTAGATATGGCTTTTCAAGCTGCTGATCAAGCACAACTTATGAATCAAGGCCTCTCAGCTACACAAGCAGCTTCAACTGTTGCACCATTATCTGAAGCAGCTACTACAGGAACAGTTATTGCTGAAGGTGGTGCTGCAACTACTGCCGCTACTGCTGGTGCAGGAGCTGCTGAAGCAGGCGCTTTAGCTGGAATGGGTCCAGTAGGTTGGGGCATTGGCGCTTTACTCTTAGCCAAACAGATGAAATGGATTTAATATGTTTGCACCTTTATCAGGAAAACAACAAAGAGAATGGTTAAAGTTCTCAGGAAAAGAATCTCGTGAATCCGCTAAGATGGAGAACGATGAGAAGCGTAAAGAACGCTTACATGAAATTAAACTAAGAGAAGCCGCTGCAAAAGCTGAGCAAGGTCTTGGTCATAAAGATGAGCTTCATGGTATTAAGATTGAAGAGTTAAGTGGACCACTAGGTAAAAAGCCACGTATGAATCGTCAGAAGTTAGGTCTACCCTCTTCTAATCCTATGTCTGGTACAGGTATGTTTAAACAAGGTCAACACATGTTGGCCCAAGGTACTGATACAGTCCCTGCTATGTTAACTCCTGGAGAGGCAGTCATACCAAGAGCTGCTGCTCAAGACCCACGTAATAAACCCATGATAGCTAAGATGGTTCAACAAGGTCGTCAAGCACAACGTCATGCTCGCGGTACTACTGGTGTTATTGATATTCCTCATCAGTTAGCTATGTTACCTACTATTAAACCTACTAAAAAGCGTATGGGTTATGAGGATGGTACATTAGATGCTCAAGATGAACAGATGTACAATCCAGACAAGTATGCTGAAGGTTCAATGAACATTGTTCAAAAAGATGGTATACCAATGATGCATGGTGGGTATGTACCTCATTATGAAGATGGTGTAGAAAGCGTATCTGGTTATGATGTTGGTGGCGGGTTTAACCCAGCTGGTATTCAAGATAATCCTGAAGATAGATTTCAACGTGCTATGAAAGGTACTGAATGGTATGGCGAATTTAATAAAGAGTACAATGAACCGCCTGATTTAAGCAGAAATGCTAACTATGATTATCGTAAAGCGTGGGATGCAGGTATAATGCCTGAGCGTTCACCTGAAGATAATAACAAGTATCATTGGCCTTCTTCTACATCAAACGGTTCAATGCTTAAATCAGCAGATCATCCTACAGCATGGAAAGAATATTATATGAGGGCTACTGGTCGTAACCCTGATACAGAAGATGGTTTAGATGAAGCTACTATGCGTAATGTTGCTGATAAATATAAAATTGGGCAAGAAGGGCAACCTAAGCCAGTAGATATTTCTGAGAAAAACCCTGTACCTAAAGCTGTTGTTCCAACTCCTGTAGCTGTGCCTTTAGTTAACACAGCTTCACAAGTAAACAACATGGATAGAGTTGCTAATCCTGAAGTTCCACCTACACCTCCAGACCTATCTATTGATACTGTGTCTGAAGTAAACAACATGGATAGAGTTGCTAATCCTGAAGCAATACCTAGCGTAAGTAGAAGTTTAACTCCTCCTCCACCTAAAGCCCCTATTGAAGATCGTACTAATCCTGAATATTGGATTAAGAGTTTTAAAGGTGCTAATAGTGATGTTGATAAAGCTGCTGATAGATACAAAAATGATGATAAAGGATTTATTGAATCATTTAAAGACATCTTTTCATACAAAGGTCTTAAAGATACTCTTGGTTTAAATAATCAAGAAATAGCTCGTATGGCTGTAATGTATTTAGGAAGTCGTGCTCGTGGTTACAACGGTGCTAAGTCACTTTCGTTTGCTGGTAGAAATGCTTTTGAAACTTCATTACAACGTCAAGGAAGAGAATCCGCTGAGATAGCAGCAGATCGTCGTGCAGAAAAATCAGATGAACGTGCTGTTCGTACTGCCGCTGTTAGTATGGCTGGTCAAGCAAGTCGTGATATAAGAGAAGATGAACGTATAAAACAACGCTATGAGCTTGAAGATAATCGTATAGCAGCTGCAGAACGTAAAGCAGAAACATTAAGAATATACGGTGAAAACAAAGACGCACGTAAAGAAGTTGAGAACGATATGGATCGTCTTGAGAATTCTTTAGCTAAAAATGTTCCAACAGCTGTACGTAAGAAAGCTATAGAAATGGCTTATGCACCTCTTAAATCTGAGACACCTGAAGCACAACGTCAAGAAAGACGTAACAATCTACGTAACGCTAACTTGTTTGTAAGCTCTAATGTTTTGCATAAAGACCCTGAGAGCGGTCGTCATGATCGTGTTGCTAAGTATGACTACTATGAGGATGCTAAAGGTAATCCTGTCTATGCTGCTCCAGATCCATATGGTTCTGGTAAAATGTATGTACAGGATATAAAAGGTAATGTAAGTACAGTACCAGGAGCATCACTTAGAAAGTCAGGTACTACGGCTAAACAAGCTGAATATGCAATGACTGTTGTTGATAAGCATTTATCTGGTATGAAAGATGAGAAAAATAAGCCTATTGATACAAAGATTATTGGTGCAAAAGTAATCAGTGCTGCTCAAGACTTTCCTGGACTCATTGAAAATCCTTATGCAGCTAATGCGGCTATAGAAGCAGTAGTTAAGAACTTAGATACTAAGAATATATCTTCTGAAGGTATAAGAAAAGCAATGGCAGGCGCTGCAGTTATGACGCTTAACCCTACTAGAACAGAATTGTTTGTAGATCATAAGAATAATAAAGCTGTAAGTGGTGTTTCAACTGTTGAGTTTGGTGATGCTATTTCAAAAGCTAAAGATAAAGATGGTAAGCCTATGCCCCTAGAAGAAGCTAGCCAGTACTATATGAAGCGATATGATAACTTACCACCTGAAGATAAACAAAAGATCCTGACCAAAGAAGGTTATTCTAGATTCCAATCATTTGTAATCAGAGACGTTAATGGTACTAAGTAAGTAAAAGAGGAGAACTAATGAATGATGTAGTTGAGATTCCAGAGGTACCTCCTCTTCCCTTACCACCTATGAAAGTTAATGGAGTTCAAACCAATGTAGAACCTACATGGTTAGACTCTGATACTGTTAGGCTAGGTAACCAAGACTATCGTGTTAAAGGTTACAATGCACCTGAGATTGCTCATATCAAGTCAGGTGTATATGTTCCTGGACAAGATCAGTCTGCCGCTAAGAATATACCTAAAGCCCTTGCTGATGCTGGATACAATAACGTTGTACCTACTGGACAGAATAGCTACAACCGTAAAGTAGCAGATATCCAAGATAGGTATGGCAATAGTGCTAGCACGTTTGTTATTAAGACTGGTTTAACAGAGCCTGACTCTCATACCTCTGTTCAAGACTTAACAGCTCGATCTGCTTTAAATTCTTTCTCTAGGTTAGCACCTAAGTTAGCCCAACAAGATCCAGCTATTGCTGCGGGTATGAAGGCTAGACAGGAACGTGAAGATAGAGCAAGATCTCTTGATAAACCTCTTTATGTACCTAAGATAGATGTTTTTAATGAGCAACAGTATGCAGGATTTAAACGTAGTATAGGCCATCAAGCAGTTCAAGCTGAAGAGAAAGAAATTGCTGATATACAAAAGCACCTACAAGAGCCAGACCTAAGCCCTGACTTAAGAGCTTCTTTAGAGAAGCGGTTAGAGAAGTCTCGTCAAGCTATTGTTGCTGCTTCTACTACACCTGACTTTGTTGGTGGTGTAATGGTACGTTCTGATGATCGTACTATTATGAACCAAGCTAACGATCAGCTAACTACTTCCTTTAAGAATGGTTTATACGATATAGTTAAAGGTGTTGGTGGTTTAACTGAAATGATTGGTGATAAAGCGGGATGGGACTATTTAAGCTCAAGATCTAAAGCTGGAGTTAAACAACTTAAATTGGAGCAGGCACAATTACCTGACACATTATCTTCATTCCGAGAAATAGATACCTCTAAAGGTGCATGGAATACTATTGGTGATACCACTACTTATGTAGGTAACTTGTTTGCTGGTACAGTACCACAGATGAGTTTAATGTTAATGTCTGGTGGTACAGGTGCTCTTGGTTTTGTTGCTGGTGCTGTTCCTTCTGCTGCTTTATATACAGGTCAATTCTATGCTGAACAACCTGATGATAAAAAGAATGCTGGACTAGCAACTACTATGGGTGTTGCTTCAGGTATTCTTGATAAGCTAGGTCTTGACTTACTGATGGGTAAACTTGGTAAGAATATGTTTACTGCCGCTGGTCATAATGATCTTGTCAAAGCATTAATGCAGAATGGTAAAGCAGCAACTAAAGAAGCAGCTGAAAAGTTAATTGAGACTACATCTAAAGCAGAGCTACTTACATTAGCTAGGTTTGGGGAAGAGTTTGCTAAGAAGCAAATACTCTCTCCTGAAATGCTAGCTAAGACAGCTGCTGGGCTTAGTGTAAGAGCTTCTGGAGAAGCGTATACTGAAGGTTTACAACAGTACGCTCAAATGTGGGGTGAATCTGGTAAGTGGAATAAAGATTTTACTTATCAACGTGGGTTTAAAGATCAGTTAGCTGAAGCCCTTGTTGGTGGCGCTGTAATGGGTGGCACTATATCTGGTGGAGGTTCTGCTCTTAAAGCAGCTCAATGGCATTCTGCTATGGATGCTAAGCAAGAATATGATCGTGTGATGAATGAAGCACAAAGGTTTCAAGCAGAGAATGTCTACCAGCAGAAGTCTGGTGGTGGTCATGCTGATATTAATAGCCTTGTAACCTCTCTTGCTGGTGAACTTGTTAATGCTCCTTCTGTTAAGCTAAATGACTTACCTTCTGAAGAAACGTTTAGATGGGGTAAGCTGTTAGAGCCTGGACGTCTGCTAAGACAACTAGCTCACACTGCTATACCCTCTATTGTAGATGAAAATGGTAACTTTAAAACTAACTTAGCTCACCTTAAAGCAGTGATAGGAGGCTATGGTATACTTCCTGGAGATCATGCTTCAGGTTCTTTCCAACGACAGTTAGGTGAATGGTCAGGTAACAATCTTACTCTTCCAGATGGTACACAAGCTTTTATTCCTAATAATAAAGATACTTTAGCTTCTATGCTTAAGACTAATGTAACAGTAGCTAACCAGATGGTTATGGATGCATGGACAAACTATTGGTCTCAAGGTTTAACTATACCACAGAATACAGAGAACGACTATACACTACAGCTATGGAAAGATTCTTTAGATATTACTCGTAATAAGATGTATGCAGCTGCTAGTGATGCTGGTGTTCCTCTTGATCGTATCTCTAATAGCAATGCTTTGTTTGAATCTTCTAAGATCATACCTGATCAATTAGTAGGTAATAAGAACCTTGTTATAGATGAAATGGTTGCTCAAGGGGCTGACCCTAGAGAAGCTGGCTTAGCTGTTACTAACTTAATCTCTGGTAATAAATCAAAAGCAAGTATGGCTCGTGACTACATGGCTACATATGGTGTCTTTGGTAATCCTAACCTTAAACATATCTTTGAAAGTAATATCTTTGATAACATAGAGCACGCTAAAGAACAGCTTGCTACATCTATTATGCGTAACAAGTATATAGGTAAAGATGGTGAAATCATTGGTAAGCTACTTATAAAGGCACAACAAGCTGGTGAGTTCAAGAGTGATGATGAATTTAAAAAGACAGTATCTGAAGTAAAAGCTTGGGTAGATATTATGAATGGAGACTTTCATTCATTAAGAGACTTCCCTAACTTACAGAAGATATCTAACTTCCTTACTACAGCTACTATGTTAGCTTCATTAGGTAAGGCTGCTTTATCTTCTCAGGTTGAAGTAGCTATGGCTACATTAGGTACTCCTGCTGTTCTTATTAAGAAACAAATTGATACTTATTTTAAAGAGTATGGTGCTGAGATAGCATCTGACTTAAACAAAGGAAGCTCTTGGGCTACCTCTGTGTTAGGTATTAGCATGATGAGGAATACAGCTGATGCAAAGCTTAATAATAAGCTTGATAGACTTTATGAAGAAGCAACATCACCTAAAACTAAAGACTCTAGACTAAAAGAGATTGAGACTGAAATAAGTGACTTACATCAACGACTCTTTGGAAGATCTATCTTTCATAGAGCTGGATTTGCTGAGACTGGTTTTGATGCTGCAAACAAGTTTGAATATCAAGACTCTATAGGATCTACCTCAAGAAAAATGATGGGAAGATATGCCAGCTTAATTACGTTAAGAGCACAGACAGACGCTAACCGTATGGCTGTTATTAGTGTTGCTGGTGATATCATGGGTGGTCAATTAAGGATACTCTCTTTAGTTGATCCTGATATACGTCAAAATGCTTTTAGCTCAGGTAGAGGTCTTACTAAAGAACAACAACAAGCATTAACAGAGCTTCAACAGTATGGTATTGATGTACACTCTACATTAGAAATGCTGGATAAAGCTCCTCAGCTAATGCCTTTTGATTCTTCATTTACAGATGCAGATGTATCTAATAGTCCTGAGCTTAAGCGTTTACAAGACCATGTGTTCACTGCACTTGGTAACTTTGTTGATGCAAGGGTTGTTAATCCTCAGCCACATAATACACCTAAGATATATAATGATCCAAGATGGAAAGCTATTACATTGATGGGTAAGTTTATGGCGACTGCTCATGCAGTTATTCTACCACGACTATACAAGCAGTATCTCTTAGAAGGTAATGCTGGTATGAAGTATTCTGCCTTTGCTACTATAGCAGGCGCTCTTGTAGTGGCTTCACTTATGAATACACTTAAAGACTTCTTGTCTTATGATGAGGATAGAGATAATCCTTTCCTTAAGACTAGTGCTAAGAAAGCACAAAGAACAGTTAATGCTTCTGGCTTGATCGGTCAATTCGAAAAGATCACTGATAAGATATCACCCGTTATACCTAATTCTGGACCTAAGTTTACTAATGATCCTGTTGGTTGGGGTGTTGATAAAATAAAAGATAATTCACCTGTTGCTTCTTGGACGGCTAAAGCCGTTGGGGGTACAAGTGAATTGCTCGCTGGCAATACTGAAAAGGGTGTTAAACAGCTCGTAAGAGCCACACCTGTGATAGGTAGCTTTCCTCGGTTAGCTAAAGATTTTGTATCAGCATTCAAAGAAAACAACGAAAGGTAAACTAAATGGCTACACGTGTCCCTAATATTAACCAAGCATCAAGAGCACCATTATCAGCGGATGAAATCCGTTCAATGTCCTCTGACATGTTTGGTAGTAAGGCAGCTCCTGAAGTACCAGGTTCTCAAGCAGCACAACAGGGTATTCAACAGTATAACCCTTATGCGGTTAATGTTCCTCCAATGCCTGATACAGGCTTAAGAGGGGTTGTAGAAACTCCTCCTATTACAGCTATGTCTGATACGAGTGACCTAGCTCAGGCTACTCAGTCTTCCTTTGCTGGTCGTCCTCGATATGAGCCTGTGTTAGATAGTGAGGGTCAACCAACAACAGATGA
>Ga0208975_1000651_pt1 | contig 16141 bp, 26 predicted proteins | sample GreLakmeER78MSRF_FD_187700 | JGI IMG/M metagenome (GOLD analysis project Ga0208975, IMG submission 187700) | Freshwater lentic microbial communities from great Laurentian Lakes, MI, USA - Great Lakes metaG ER78MSRF (SPAdes) | ecosystem: Environmental > Aquatic > Freshwater > Lake | place: Great... | reverse complement strand
GCCGGATTAGAAGATGATGTTATAGATATGGCGGAAAAATATGCAGAAACTTCTAAAAATTATTTGAATAAAATAGGTGAGATAGAATTTACCACAGCAGACGGATCGAAACAATCATTAAATTTAATTCCAAATTTAGGTACATACACTATAGAAACTCTTAAATCTGTAATAGAAGAAACAAATAAAATTGCAGGCGAAATGGAAAAATCAATATCAGAAAAAGCCGTATCTATAATTAATAGTACAACAAACAATGTAGTACAAGGAAACGATGCCCCTGCAATATTACCACCCGCAACTTCTACTAGACGTTCTGATTCTGTAGATCGTTTCTTAATGGAAATGGGAAGAATACGATAACGTGAAAAACCCCGCGCAAGGCGGGGTCTAAAATAAGTTCTAAAAAAGAGCTTTAGTTTAATCTTCTGCTAATTTAGCAAAATAAGATAAAGACTCATCGTCATTATCAAAGTCTACTTCTTTAGTTGGCGCTTTTACTGCGGGCTTATTTTGAACAACCGATAGCTTAGAAGTAGGGGAGCTTTGAACTTGTTCGTCAAGATCAATCTCGTCTGCTTTCTTACCGGGTGCCATTGTGGTACCGATACCAAGAACCATTTCCAATTTCTTCTTCAAATCATCATAAGACTTGAAATGCTTTTCATCTAAGAAAGCTGTCAAGGAATGTTGCTTGCCCCAGATAGCTTCAATTTCATCGTCGCTATTTGATACTGAGCTTGTAGAATCAAACTCGGATTTATCGTAATTACGATAACCTTCCACATTGCGAATCTTCAATTTGAAGTTTGCGCCTTCCCAGAAGTCGAATGGATTCATTGGCTTCTCGTCTTGGAACTGAGGTTCTGCTACATCTTTGATCTTATCAAAGATTTTCTTACCGAATTTATACAGGCGTACTGTTCCTTCGTTCTCGGGATGTGCAGGATCCTTAACAATAAGAATATTGGTAACATAGCTTAGCTTGCGCTTTTGCTTACGAGCAATTTCCTTATTTGCTTCTGAACCCGAATTCCACAATTCAGTATTGAATTCTGAAACAGGGTCTGCTTTACCTAAAGTGGTAAGTGAGTTTTCAATATACCATTTACCGGTTGGTCCTTGAAATCCATGATTCCAAATTCTAACCCATGGTAGATCTTCACCTTTAGGTGGTGCTAAGAATCTAATGACAGCATAACCGTTACCGGCCTTATCTACTTCTGGTTGCCAGAAGCGATCGTCTGCGCCACGTGATTCTGATTGGGGGTTTGCGATCTTTTCAACCTCTTTCATTAAAGAGTCAAATCCGCCGCGGGATTTTCTAAGATCAGATAGTGATGTAAATGCCATAATAATCTCCTTTGTATAGCGTTGTATTAAGTGTATAAGTTGTATTAACGTCGTTTGATTTTAATAACTGTCGCGTAATCATAATCTAATTCAGTTTCGTCATCTTCAATTTTTTTAGAAGATACTATATTATATATAAGATTCTTATGCTTGTCAATAGCATTTTTCTTCTTAATTCCACGAATTTTTTTCTCGCGGTCAAAATCTAAATTTCTTTTCTTGATGCTCATTTTAATTTTTAAGGCTCCTTATTCCTTTTAGTAAAATGTTATTGTTCGTCGCTTTCGGTGTTAACGACAATGTACGGCCACTTGGCCATTCTTTTGGTTATATCGGATTGGTTGTATGATAATTTGATTAAGTATCTTTGTGTTTCTTTTATGGATGCAATACATTGTTCTATCAAGTATCTAGCTTCGTCCAATTCTTTTTCAAGTTTAACTATCTTTTGAGCATTTAAGTCCAGCTCTGTTTCTGAAAATTCCATTGTACTTTTCCTTATCAAAACGTAAAAAAGGTTTATATTTTCTAATTAATCTAGAAATATCTGGCCACATTACATCGTCTCCAATATTCGTATCAAAGTATCCCGTAAAAGGAAATATCTTTTCAAGGATAACTAATGTTTCTAATGTTATGGTTTTTCGAAGAAATGCTTTAATTATATATGGGTGTTGGGATTTTGTAATCTTAAAAGCATCTTCAATACTCATATTTTCTTTTTCTAATTCTAGCATCAAAGTTTCTAGATCATTGGTAAAAATATAAGTTAAGCTTTCTGTTCGCTTTTTCCATTCTTGATATCGTTCACTAGCTTCGGAATCAAATAATCCTCCCCAACGATCGCCGGATGTAAAATTTGCTATTAAAAAATTAGCAACTTCCTCATCCGAATATGTCTTGGATACTTTTTTAATAGAATAGAGATCTTTGCGTTTAGCAAAGGCTTGCCGACTTGCTCTAACTTTGCCTTTTTGAGCAATGACATCATAATTGTCTGTAGTAAAATGCAACTTAAGGGCAATGTACATTTTATAGACTGAAAATTCATCCATAATCACAGCGGTAATTTACCTCGTTTTTTAAAATAGTGTCCGTCTTCTGCTTCTATTTGAATTTTATCTTTAAGTGATTGATTAATCAATTTAGAAATAGATTCAACATCAATATCAATTTCTCCGCAATATTGTATAACAGCATCCATATAACCTAATTTTTCTTTTGCTACTCGTTCTTCGATATAAAGAGAAAATTCGTTAGGTGATCTAAATTTTTTAGTTATAATCAAAGTATCCGTTAAGATATATTGTTGTAATTCATCGGTCATTTTATGTTTTCTTTAAAACCTATTACTATAAGGTATACTACATTATAAAGGTAATAATATAGATTGTCAATAACTGTTTTAAATAGTTGATCTAATTCTTCTTCGGTTAAAGTATTGGTATTTCGGGAAACAGACATTCATGGATAAAATGTGTAACATCTTCCTCACTTAGTCCTAAACTAGTCATAACTTTAGGTGTATGCGGGTTACATTTCTGATTCTGTGCATAGTAATTCTGTGCTAGTGCAGTATTTTCGACAGTATTATTAGTTTTTGCTACAGTGCTTAGATAATGTGCAACTGTAGTTCTAGCTAAATTTGTTATTTGGTCTAGTTCTGCTTCATCGCTTACGTTACCCGCGGCCACCATACTCTTGCTGAATATGTTAGTGGCCCATTCAGGAAGGGATCGTTCTTTACGCCATTCTAGTTTAGATACTTCGTCTGCAAACCAGGTCATCATAGGATGGTCAGCATCTCCTGCTTTTGAATAATCATGAAAACAACCTGTGATTTTGTTCTTGCCGGCGATAACATCAAAGCCGTAAATTGGTGCTGGATTGTGGGTGTGTGGAAAGATGCAACAATGCATCATCCAAAGTCCTTTGCTTTCTCTTGCATCTACAACATCAACGTGGGCACGACGATAACTATCGCTAGTCCATACTCGATTGGTCCACCCAGGTTGATTAAAACGCTCCATACCTGGTTCAAATATTTCTTTACCAGTTCTATCAAAGTTTTTTTCCAAAAGGTGCTGGATTTCTACCAACGTGTCCCATACTTTACTCATTATAATCTTTAATCATATTAATATTGTGGTCAAAAGCTATATTAGCCTCATCCGCCATAGATACATCTATTTTTTCACGTATACTTTTTACTAATGTGGGTATATTGTCAAACTTAAACATATTATTACTTCCTGGTAATAATTTAGCAAGCATTTGCCCGCCAAATAAATCGCCCATGTGCCTGACATATACATGAGCCATTATTTTATCTTTATCCTGCAACTCGTTTAAATACATGCAATAATTTATAGTAGAAGCAGTTAGCCTAGGCATTGGATCGTTTCTTGCAAGCTCGACCCAATCTAATTCTATTTGTTTAGATCTTTTAATATCCTCAATACCCTCAAACAATTTAAAATCGTCTGCTTTATTTTCCAATACATTATAAACCATTAGTAACTGATATAAGTATTCGGAATATTTTTTCCTATTTACATTTCCAGCAAATATAGATTTAAGAAAAGGTTGGGTTTCCGCTTCTTTATGTTTTTCTGCAGTTAATTCTTTTAATGTAGTCATGAGTTATACCACTGTTTTAAATATTCATAATGATTAAGATTATTTTCTGTAATGTAATTAATTTTAGCTTTTTGAATTGTTAAAAAGTATTTACAATATTCTTTTTCATCATCTGTTAACGGAATCGTATTTGTTACTGATGCTCCTGCAGCTATCACACTAAACCATTGATGTGACGTAAATGTAGGATAATCTTCGGAAAGATTAAATCTAGGATAATTGGGATAATAATAATCTATAACTTTTTTAGTATTTTTCGGTAAATCTGTTATTTTTAAATTTCGTATTGCTTTCCAATATGGAGTATCTGATCTTGTAGAAAAATAATAATGAGCCCATATAAAGGCAGATACTTCTGTATAAAAATTCTTAGTTATAAAATTTAAAATCTCTACATTTTCGTCAGACCAAATATTTTGAGATTCATTTAATGACACAATAAGTTTCTTTATAAAAAGAGTTGTAGTTGTCAGTCCAGTAGCTTCTAGTGGTTCAATAAATCCAGAACTAAGTCCTATGGCACATACATTTTTATATACGGATTTTGTATAACAACCCAATTTCATATCTATAAATCTACAAGGGGCGTCTAATTCATTAATACTTTCTCTTAATTCTTTTTCTGCTTCTTCATCTGTAATAAATTTACTGCTATATACGTATCCATTTCCTATCCTAGTAAAAATAGGAATAGTAAATCTCCAACCCGCATTCATAGTAGTTGCTTTAGTATACGGAACACATTCGGTATTTGGATCGGAATATTGTTTTTGAATCACTACGCATCGGTCATTTAATAGATAATCCTCATAAGAATTGAAAGGAACATTTAAACTTTGTCCCAATAGTTTAGATTCAAACCCCGAACAATCTATATAAAGATCAGCCGAAAATATTTCATTGGTATTATCTATTAATTGATATATACCATTTTCATTTGTTACAACACTTGTAATAGAAGTATCCACATGTCTAACCTTTGAGGATATTTTTTTCTTTATAGTTTCTACAATATCATTTGCTGAAAAATGAACTGCACCAATATTACTAGGAGAAGTTAATAAATTAAAATCTAAATTTCCTTTAAATTTGTGGCTTTTATTAGATTTTGCAATATTATAACAACTGTTATTATCTATATACTCAGAATAATTTTTATCAGCAAAGTAGTTGGCAATATGTAAATTATAATTTAAAATATAGTTAGTAAAATCATTATCTACAAAGTACGGCTTATCTGTCCATCCGGACAATTCTACTCCGAGTTTTAAACTAGCATTACTCGATTTCATCCAGTCGGTTGGCTCTAATCCGCATTCTACTAAAAATCCGGCAGTAAAAGGTTGGGTGCCTTCACCGACTCCGATAGTTCCTTTTTTAGTATCTTCTATAAGAGTGATGAATACTTTTTTTCTTAGTTTGGTTACTAATCCTAGTGCAGTTAACCAGCCGCTAGTACCTCCACCTAAAATAATGATATGCTCTATTTGTTTCATGTTCTTGATCTTGTTGCTCCAGGTAATCCGATATATGGTCTATGATCCCATTTATAATCGCGATAGTTTCCTTTTTTGTCTACGTAATGTAGGAATGCTTGTGTTTGCCGTTTTCCTTCATAGGGCAAACGCCAATGATTTAGTATATCACCTTTATACACAATAAGGTCACCGGGATTTAAACTAATTGGAAATTTTTTATTTTCTAAATCTTCAAACCAAATTTCCCATGGTTTTTCATCTATAGAAATATTTAATGTACAAGAATATTCGCAACTTGGTCTATCTGTATGTTCTGCCATTTCGGCACCATTATAATATATTCTTGCGTATGTGTATGTCGGATATAAGCTTTTACCTGTAACTTCTTCCATTAAGGGTTGCAATTGCAACGATAATGCTTCAAATGGAAGAGCAGAATAGTATGAAAAGCTTTTTGATATTTGCGTATCGGCAAATGCGTAAAGATCAGATTCGTTTTTACCTGTTCTCATATACTCTAATTTTTTTATTAATTCAAATTGAGTATCGAGATTACCTAATAAATCTGTAGAGACTGCTTCTCTAACTACTTCATATAAATTTGGTTTAAACATAATATTTTTAATGTAAGCCTAGTTCTTTTTAAAGGAAGAACTAGTAAAAAACCTATTTAATTAAAACCCAACATTAATACCAAGGCCCCAAGCATTCTCTTGAATGTCTTGATAGCTCTTGCTTGCATTAACATTTAATGCAACATTCTTAACAACGGGAATGCTGTAAGTACCAAATACTACAGATTGTTTTGTTTCTGTAGAAGCAGTTGTACCTACACGGGTTTTAACACCTGCCAAAGCAAAACCTGGACCTGCTTTTAAACCTGTAGTTGCACCTAATAGGCCGTATTGGTAATTTGCGCCACGAGCACCATTTGCTCCATTGTCAAATCCAACACCAATAAATGGTGTGAAGATGCTAACAGCTTTGCCGCCAGTAACTTCTAAGCTATTGAACATGCCGCCAGTGTGTGATACTGCAGTGCGACCTTGTACGCCCAATTGAATTCCGTTTAGATCTTTACCTGCACGAATATATTGAGCAGTGCTCATAACACCCGAGGTTTGATCTTTAACAGCATCAACATCTACGCTAAAATAATCCGCAGCAGATGCTGCAAATGCGAAAGCAACCAAAGTTGCACTAATAATTTTCTTCAAGTTAAACTCCTTTTATTAATAAAAGGTTGGTTATTCTGTTACGAGGAAACCAACCGAAACCCTAAGCAGCGTTTAGGCTGCTAATGCGAACTGTTCGTCGTTTGCGTTTACGTTATTTGCTTGATTAACGGTCATCGCCTACCGTGCTGTCCACGCATGTACTTGTTGCCCTGTCGAATCTAGGTCACCCCCATCAAAAGCATTCTTAATCTCCAGCATACTTGTGGCGATCAATCCACTTTCAACCTTCTCCGATCCTGCGTCCAGTTTAGAATACTTTTGGTGGAGGTGGGGGGATTCGCACCCCCGTCCAAGACACTTTTCTCTTTGCTTCATACAGCAATATCTCTATTATATATTGTCTAGAAAAAATAATCTATAAATTAGTTATTCAAATACCTTTTATTCTTTTATATTCTGCACGTAATTTTTTGAATTCGGATACCCAATCATCTCGACGTTCTTGAAATATTAATGGTTGTTCATTATCTACACCCATAATAACAACTAATCTAGAAACAGGTTTGCCGGTCATTTCTTCAAATGCAACCGCATACGCAGAACATTGAATAAAATAATCATGAATATCGTCTCTAGTTTTTAATCGCTTAGATGTTTTAAAATCGATAACCGATAGTTTACCTTTATATTCTGCAATACAATCTACAGTACCTGCTACTTCAAGATGATTGGAATATAAAGAAGATTCTAGTGCGTGAATGTTATTGATATCGGATAGATGTGGCTTTACATTGTTCCACATTTCCGTATCAAACATATTTACTGTAACATTTTCATTCAGTAAATGTTTTTCGCATAATGTATGTAACCTGGTACCTCGTCTTGCAGCAGTACTAGATATTCTGTTTGCCTCTTCTTCGCCTACTCTTTTACGCCATTCTAAAATTGCTTTTTTCTTAAGTAGACCCGTCACAGTAGTAACCGACGGATATTTTTTACCCGTCGGTGTTTCATAAACTCGAGTACCATCCTGGGAAGTAACACGCTTAAGCTTTGGAAGCTCACATAATATATGATTAAACATTATGCCCAATCGTCCCCTTCTTTTTTCTCAGGAACAAACTTAGAAAGATCTGGAGGTTTCCATCCTTCCGGCTTTAAAATTTTTCCATCCTCGCGCCGAATAACTTTGCCTGTAGTTTTATCTATTTTTGATAGATTACTTTCAGCAACTGCTTTCCATGCCCCGTCCCAATTAAATTTTTTCATGCGGCAATAACCTAGTATTACCCAGATCATATCCATGCACGCATCCAACTCTTCTACATCGTCTTCATTTTTAATTGCATCTACAAATTCTTTATACTCTTCGTGAATTAACTCTTTGTATAAATTTGCATTTTCTTCGGATGGGTTTTGTTCACACGCAATTTGAAAAGAAATAACGTCTAACGGCATACTTATCATAATATTATCCTTTGTTTATAAAACTTCTAAATTATGGTCCCAGTGTTTTTTTCTGTCCTCAAGACCAATTGTACCACCGTTGATCTTCTTTGTCATTGCTAATATGTCCTTTTTATCAGCAACTTCATTAAGACCATTTTTTTTCCAGAACCAGCAAGCAGATTCAATGGCGCCATCTATTGTTTCCAAATACTTGATAGTTTCATTCATATCTTTGCCGATTGCTTTTGCAAATGCAGCATAGTTATCGTGACCTGTTAATTGAATAGCACCCCGACCCCGATATTTATAACCATCACCCGACGCTTCGGGTCCGTTACCCATTCTGCCGCCATATACTTTGTTAGCAATCATTTCCGGTTTGCGCTCGTACTTTGCAGCTGTAGCATCATCGGGGAAGTATTTACCGAATACACCTCGAAGACCCTTTGCTCCATAATTTAAATTTTCTTGTAGTACAGTAAATCCTGCAGACTCGTGTCCACATTGTGCTAAGAAACCTGCTACCCTTTCCTTGGTGTTGATTTCATATTTTTCTAATATTTTGTTTAGTGCCGCTGTTAGCGCAGGAACATTTTTGTTCTGTGAAACGCAGCTTGATATTTGTTGTTCTGTTAATTGCATATTTTCCCCTATAGTTATTATTCGTACATGGTTTCATACTTCAACCGTGCTAATATATATTCCTTCACTATAGCGGATCTAACAATATCATCTACACCAAATTCAAATGTTTTAAAATTTGGCATCATATCTGCTATGACCATAAATTTTTTCAGACCCGACATATCATGTTTTTTGTACAAGTCTGTTTGTCTAAAATCTCCACAGAATAGAATTTTAGATCTATCTCCTACTCTTGTCATTATTGAATTTAATTCCATGTCTGTCATATTCTGACATTCATCTACAATAATGATAGAATTACTTAATGTAATGCCTCGTACAAAAGATGTTATTAAAAATTGAACAGCTTTTTGTTCTAACAATCTTTGGTATGCGTCAGGCCTCTCAAATAAGTCTGCGCAAATTTCTATATACGGTTCTGTATAAACTTCTGTCTTTTCTTTCTCGTCTCCCGGTAAATGTCCTATATCTCTGCTGGGCACTGCAGATCTTACTATGACAACTTTATTAAAATTACTTGATTTTTCTAAAACTTCTTCCAAAGCATGGTATAGTGCAATATAGGTTTTTCCTGTTCCTGCAATACCATGTAATAACATTATCTGCGATTCGTCGTATGCGTCAAAAAATCCTTTCTGATTTTCAGTTAATGGTTCTATTGTTTTCATGTCATCTAATCTTAGTTTTAACTTATTATTGGCAATAGTAAGTTGAGGTTTTTGAATAGATTGAGTTTGAAGATTTGTTTTAGTTCTTGCCATGAATGCCCTCGTTAAATGGAACGATAGGAGGACAACCTTGTTAGGTAATATCCTCCTCGAATTGAGAAATAAAAAATATCATCTATTTTAGCGTCGGCTCAATTTATCTTTAAGATTCGCGTGTCTGCCATTGGCAGCGCTAATCCTAGATAACACTTCTCGAAACCCGTTGTCAATAGTTCGAAGACCTAAACGCACTGGGTCTCCTATTTGCATAGTACTATGATGGGATTCGTGATTTGTTGATTTGCAGGATGTGCATTCTTGTTGATCTTTGTCATCAAATTTACAAAAGACTTCAAATATGTGGGAACACTGGGAACATTTTAAATCGTACATTGGCATAAAGTAAACTCCTATATTTTTATTTATACCTAACTATAATTGAACCATTGCGGAGTACTGCGTTTTTTCCAATTTGCGAGATGTATTTTGTTTTTTATATAATAATTCTGATATGACGCAATAGAATCACCTGGGATTTTCACATCTTCAGGCATAGCAGGAGTAGGTTGTGTAAAACCACTATTGCCAATATTACTAGGGATATTCTTAAGTAAAACATAACAAAGGCCATCTCTTTCAACTTTATGAGTTTTGCTATACCGATACGTGTATTCTTCACACAATGCGAGCAACATATTAGCTAACCAAATATAGTTCTCAGGTGATTGTCTCACCCAAATTGCTGAAGGATGATTGATATGTGTAGAAGCATAGAGAGTAGAATCAAGATAGCCAGAAAGTACATATCTTTTTTGTTTGCGACCAGTTTTACTGTAGCCATCAATGAGAGTGCCATCAAGAAAACGATGAGCAGTAGAAAGTAATTGAGCATATTCAAGTATCATTTTAACAACGTGTTTATCATTGTGCATCTCAGCACACTCTGCAGGATTGTGATCCAAATAAAATATATTCATAGCGATTCAATAGATCTAAGTATACCTATAATAATTTGTTTTGTTTTACTAGAAAAAATGGTAGAGGATTTCGCCTCTACCAATGCCTTAATAACTGTCAACGGATCGTAATTTTCTAATGTATTTTCTGTAACTTTTTCTGGTAATTCTGAGAATACATTTAATGACATTACTGTTACAAGTATCTCTTCCTCCGTATACAAAGGAATCTTGTAACCTTTAAATAAAGCTCGTTTTTCTGGGAATCTATAGATCTTAGCATTCATCTAGTATTTATAAACTAAGCCAAGATTTAACCTTTTCGATTGTTTCATTTGCATTTGTGTGCAAAGATACATACCCATCCATGACTACAAAGTCGTCACACACATCTTGCGTATCATCAATCAAAAAAGATTGATTATTTGCGAACCCTTTTTTGTACCAACGACCAGGAACAATAATTGCAGGAAAATTAATAGAGTTTTTACACAACCAATTAATTTTTTGAGATTGTACTGATGCGTGATCTTTAAATCCGCCGCTAGATGATAGAATCGCAATGTCTGCTTTTTTGTTAACAGAATTTAGAAATTCGACCAACTCAGTTGCACCTTCATGCAGATCAAAGGTTTCGAAATGCTTGTCATCCACAATTGTACGCCAGTGTTGCCCAAATTTATTACGAGCCTCACTTGGAGCATGACCAAACAATTCTACAAATCTTGAATTGAAGTCTGCAAGGACTCCATCCATGTCTACATATATTTTCTTAATCATTTTACTTTGTTGCTACTATCTGCAACATCCTTGTCTTCACGCAATTCAATAAACACGGGCAAGAACAAACTTTCAACACCTGATCTATCTTTAATACGAGCATTATATTTGACAGTGACAATTTTTCCTATTACTTTACTGTGAGTATATGCATCTCGTTGTTCATCGGAATACCCCGAACCAACATTAACACGAATAACACCGTCGCTTGATTCACACACCAATGCTCCGAGCCGACCCTTATTTTTACCAGTACCTTCTTCCCAATCAACAACAACCAATTCACATTCCAATTCACCTTTGAATTTAATTTGTTCTTTAGACCGTCGATCTTCCCAAATACCTGTTTTGGATTTTAAGATTGTGCCTTCTTGGCCTTCAGCAAGAAACTTCTCAAAAATTACCTGTGCAGAATAAAGATTATTGACTTCTTTATTCCAAACCAAGTCTACATAATGTCTAAACTGATTAAACTGACCTTTGACGTGTGAAATAGAATTACCTAATTTAGCTAGACGAATATTATACGGTTCCGTATCTTTGCTTGTCTGGAATGAGCTAAGAGGAATAGCATCCCAAAGAGTTGCTCGTACATTTTCCGATTCCTCCATACTCATAGTACCCTTAATTGCTTTAGATAAAATGCCATTGCCTGTTTGTCTATTGACTGGCTTGCCTGCATAATCAGCAATCAACAATTCACCATCAAACACCATGTCTTGTCCATAGTGTTCTGCCATCTTAAGAAAAGGTACACTAAAAGATTGATTAGGGATGCTTAATGTCTTGCCATTACGAGATCTAAATTCTACAGTGTTGCCTCGGGTGATTGCGTTGAATCGCATTCCGTCAAGCTTAAGCTGGACGTACGCTGGGAAGGAGATTTTGTCAACGAGTTTTTGGTCGTATCCAGAAGCCAACATAATTGGGTATGTCGAGACAACTCCTGGCCAAATTTTGTTGACTGTTGCTTCGGAGACTCCACACCGCATGTCTTTTGCAATAATACGCTCAATGATCTTTGCATCTTCATGATTAACCGATTCTAAAATAGTTTGTAAATGAGAAATACCTGCGTTACCAGTATGTACTCGCAAATAAAGAAAGTCCAACTGATTCAATGCATCATCTAAAGGAACACCTGTATCTTTAGGTTGATATGTAGGGATCTTGCGAATATAAAACTGAATAAACGGATCTAACGCCAAATGAAATACTCGTTTAAGTAATTCATTGTTCTTATTTTTAATAAGAATAGCTTCTTTAGCTAGACGGGAATTGTCTGATGCTAATTGTTCAAAGATCGTATAGATTTGGCTCATTTCTTCTCCTTAATGTCTTATTATAATACCGTTCGGATAAGAAGTCAAGAAGTAACCCGTTCAAGAAAAGGGTTAAATTGCCCTTTAATTTTAAATGACATTTTATAGTCTTTTTCCTCCGAAATTAGTTTTTCTTTTACAGGTTCAATAGATTCCAAATCTTTATAAACACCTACAATATTTTTCTTTTTAACACGTCCAATTTTATCTAAATAATTGGCTTCAAGGATATATTGATTAAACATATTAAGTAGTTTGTTTTTCCATAGTAGTACTATTAGTAATAGTTTGATACATTGTCTCAAACTCCTCATGTTCTTCCAGCTCAAGGCTAAAATTTTGTTTGTGATAAACTTTTGCCATACGTCGAAATGTCTTTTTTGACAATAGATGTTTTTCGCAAATGTCTTTAATCGCTTCTCGAATAAATTCCCGTTCACCTTCTGTGCGAGCCATTGACGCACTAATTTCTTTCATGCATTCTAGAATCTCTTTACGGTCGGTTGGGCTTGATGGGATAGTCATAATTATTTTCTTTCAATATCATCTTCAATACAATTATCTCCATACTGGATTTCGATAATTTTCAACGGAGCATCTGTTTCATTACAAAGCTGATGCCATTCAGTTTTCCTAATATGGAGACTATCAAATTTTTCATAGACTCCTTGTAGGTCAACATCGGTGCCTGCGTCCAGTGTATAGACAGAGGCTTTTCCTTCAGAAACAAACCAGTGCTCTGCTCGATCTTTATGTCTTTGCATACTAAGACATTTACCGGGATCAACTGTTAGTTCCTTAACTTTAACTTCTTTATCTTGTTCATGTAGGACACGATAATAACCCCAATACCTTTCAGTCTTAGGAGATTTCCATTCTTTAAGAATCCATGAACTAGAATTGGTTTTGTCTTCTCCACCTATACCAAAAGCAAAACTCAATCTGTTATCTTGAATAGACATTTCGGGAATGTTATCTTTATTCCTATCCCCGCCGTTGGCAAAAATAATTTCATAAGTTGGATATAAGTCCAATGCATATTGAATAAATTTCTTGGCGCTATCATCTGAATCATACGAGTCATCAAATACGACGATGTCATCGACACATTCTAATTCCTTAATTAATGCTGATCTTTCCAGAATAGGCATAAATGGTCTACCTTTTTTTCTAGTCAACCATGCATCAGAATTAATGCCTACTACAAGCCAATTGCCTAGACTTTTTGCAGTTTTTAAATATTTGATATGACCACTATGTAAAGGATCAAACCCACCTGTTACTAATACTATTTTCATTATCGCCTCATACTTGAAATTGATTTTGCCTCTTCGTCACTAAAGATAGGAACGGCATTGGACTTATGCATAGTACCAATGCCAATCATCTTTGTTCCGGTATATTGAGGAATTACTTTAGAACTACCAATACCATCACCAGTATTACGACTAGGAATATTTTTGGTATTTGTTCTACCAACGGGAGTAGACAATTTATAGGACAATGTCTCAGCTGCAAGAGCTCGTTGGCGTTTTTTTTCTTCTTGAGACTCGCCATGAGACTTTAGAAGTTTTTTCCATTCTGTATCAAGCTCTCGAGCACGTCGAGCCTCGTCTGCATTCTTAAATTTAAACTTGCCTTTTTTCTTTCCACCTGTAGAAAGCCAAGGTCCAACTATGTGCATAGTCATAAAATACTCCTCACGAATAACATAATTATAACACCTTTTTCAATACTTGTCAAATGCTCTGTATTGATATTCGGTCATTTGTCTACTATCATATTTTGGATCATCCGGCATTAATCCCATATTTGACCAGGCTTCTTTGGTAGGAAGAGGTTCCGGCTCCTTTTTGAATATTTTAATTATTCGTTCAAAGAAGCCTCGTCCTTTTTTACTGCAACAACTTCTTTAACCTTGGGTGGCATCAAATCGGGATATGCTTCTCGCACTAAATCTTCTTTAATTGATTTATATTTGGTTTGAATTTTGCGATCTTTAGCTAAACAAACTAATTCTGATTCTGTCCAATGTAATCCCTCTAACATCTGCAGAAACAATTGTTCTTTACGCATTTTTGTTAAATTAACACCTGCATCCAACCAAATATAAAATCTTCTGAATTCGGTATACAAATTTGATTCAGAATATCCTACGGGGATAGAAGTATCTTTCTTAAATGGTGGTTCACCTTCGGGTAAATTTACCTTTACTCGCGGATCATAATTGATTTGTAAAATTCCTCGAAGTACTTGATGTTCGTAGGCTTTAAGAACTTTGATTTTGTTTTCTCTGCCTATAGTTCTTTCTACTTCTTCTAGAATTTGTGGTACTGATGTTTTCATTTAAAATTCCTCTATAACTTCAAGCATATTTTTCATTTTATGTTCAATGAAAAAGTTTAGCAATTTACTTTTATCTTTTGTTGGCTTTTCAACATAACTATTTATAATAGATTCCTTGATTCCTTTTGGTATACAATCAAAACTAACTAGAACTCGATTGCGATCATAGTTTGCTTTGAAGTCATCATCCTGTGGCATTTCTTCCGGATCCTTGTACCAAATATCTACCTTCTTAGATGATACTGGTTTTTGTCGAACACCTTTTACAATACTATCATCTGCAGAAAATACATTTGGCACACCGTCACCCTTGTCCCCTCGAATAATATGTTCGAAGATATATTTTTCTGGGCTAATGTCTGGTTTAACATATTTTTTCTGTACAGGAGAAAACTGTTTTACATTTTCATACTTTTGAAGTTGAATAAAGTCATGGTCTCCAGAAAGAACTAAGAATGGCTTTGGTTCATCAAATAGGACACTGCTTGTATCATTGGACTGAGACCATTCTGCTAATACTGCAATTACATCGTCTGCTTCCGCACCATCAACATTAATAACTTTATAAGGAAAGAAAACATCGATCTCGCTTCTAATTAAATTGAGTGCTTCAAAAATTTGTTTCCAATCAAGACCAGAGTCTTCCCTTGCCTTTTTTCTGCCTGCTTTATAATACTTAAAGTATTCTCGGCGCCAATAGCTTTGGTTGTCGCATGCAATAACAAGCTCCCCAAATTCTTTGCCAAATTTTTGTTTATAACTTCTAATAGAATTAAGAATCATATGGCGCAGAAGAGGGACCTGCACTACAATGTCTTTACGGTTGCCTAACTCCATCATTAGATTGGAGATGGCGGTTTGGTTAAAATCTACTACTATCATAATGAGGTGTTTGTTACTTTTACTGAGGTTACGATTAAAGGGCTTACTTCTGTTGATGATACTGTTACTACATTTCCGCTTGCGTCAATAAATGCATTTGCGCTTGTATTTTGATTTTCTAATAGTGTGACCCATTTTGATACTGTTTCTTTAACATTTGATTTTAATGTTAAATCCATTACTTGAGTACTACATCCTGTTAACAAATTGTAAACCATTTGTGTAATTTGTGCAGTCACTGCACTACGAATAGATGCTTTATTGATTGAAGCAATATACGATGCATTAAGACCATCAATAGTTGCAACAAAAGTTGCTAATGCTTGTTGGTAATCAGAAAACCCTGTAGCATTTTGAACTTTTTCTATAATAGCATAGATATAATCTTTGTTCTTTAAAGAATCA
>Ga0208975_1000650_pt1 | contig 16146 bp, 32 predicted proteins | sample GreLakmeER78MSRF_FD_187700 | JGI IMG/M metagenome (GOLD analysis project Ga0208975, IMG submission 187700) | Freshwater lentic microbial communities from great Laurentian Lakes, MI, USA - Great Lakes metaG ER78MSRF (SPAdes) | ecosystem: Environmental > Aquatic > Freshwater > Lake | place: Great... | reverse complement strand
ATCCGGGAGGCTGCGACCTATGCAGGATAGTTCCTCGTCCCTGATGGCCCGTGCGGCTGCGTTTGATGACTTCAGGCGTAACCAGGTAATCCATTCAAGCCAGGTGGACGTAGAGAAGTACCTTGACGCGCCGGACCTGTCTACGCACGTTAAGACCGCTCAGGAGGTGATTGACGAGATCTGGGAAGAGGTACTGTCCCCGATACAAGTAGACCATAGCTACACGATGCCCTGGTTGAAGACGCACATGTCGTTCCGCTTCCGGCCAGGCGAGGTGACGCTGTACGCAGGGTCCAACGGTGGAGGTAAGTCTCTGATCACTGGCCAGATTGCTATGCATCTGATGAAGCAGAACCGGAAGGTTTGCATTGCTAGTTTTGAGATGAAGCCAAAGCGGACTATCTACCGGATGCTGAGGCAGTTCTCTGGGGTGAATATTGACGAGCCTGGCTTCACAAGCCGTGACAAAGTAATAGCGAAAGTCCTAGAGCGTTACGAGATTTTCGTGAAGGACAGGCTGTACTTGTACGATCAGCAGGGTACGACCTCAGCTAAGCAGGTGATTGCGATGGCTAGGTACTCGGTGACTGAGCTTGGCATTACAGACATTTTCGTGGATTCGCTCATGAAATGCGTTCCAGCGGAGGACGACTATAACGCCCAGAAGTACTTCGTCGATAACCTGACGGCCTTAGCGCGGGACTTGAATGTACATGTGCATTTGATCCACCACATCAAGAAGCTGCAGTCTGAAGAGGTCGCGCCGAACAAGTTCGACATTAAGGGCTCCGGCGCCATTGGGGACCAGGTAGATAACGTGCTGCTCGTGTTTCGCAATAAAAAGAAGGAGCACAAGATACAGCAGGGTCTGCTTGTTGACGAGTCGGAGCATGACGTGCTGTTGATGTGCGAGAAGCAAAGGAACGGGGAAGGTGAGGACTGGTTCGGCCTTCACTACCATCGGGCAAGCCAACAATTTGTGGAGGCGGCAGACAGCGTGCCGATGTCGTTTGATGACAAGGGAAATTTCTGAGGAAGAGCACAAGTACCGGTGCCTAGTCCGCTGGGTCATCAAGTACCGGATGGATAACCGGGACGCTGCGCATAAGTGGTTACGTGGTGGGGTAGATGAGAAGAATATTTATCGTAAGGGTTGGATGGAGGTACGTCCTGATTCACCGCTAGAGAAGGACGTAATTAATCAATGGAAGTTAGGTAACCGAGGGGAATACGATCAATGGAAAGTTTAAGAGATAAGGTACAACTTGCCGCAGAGGTTGCACTTGAAATTTGCGAAGAAATTATTGACCAGCTACCTGACTTATTAGGAGATGCGCCGCGGGAAATTTATGACGGCTGTCTGTTACTAATTGGTCAGCGTTTGTCAGCGCATGCAATAGCAGACGCAATAATGAAGGCAGACATGAACGCTGCAATTTTAATACACAAGATGTCATCGGATGAAGTGATGAACATTGCTAATGAAATTGTGGCTGAATCAATCATATCAAAAGCAATGGGAGAACAAGATGAGTGAGATGAGCGCGTTTCAACGTAAGTTTCTAAACCGGGCTGGGGCTGTTGATCTGTTCACGCAGGAGGAGTTCGATAAGGAGCTAGAGCTTGCTAAGCAAGAGATTTTGCAGATGGCCATCATTGTTACTGCACAGTCGGTTTCGATAGAGCGGGAGATCTGCGCAAAGATAGCTGAGAAGTTTAACCAGGCCGCTGCTGACGCTATACGTAAACATAAAGGCAATATCACTCTATCGGAAATGCCAGATGCTGAGCCTTGAGCTGCCCTGGCCACCGTCGGTCAATAGTTATTGGCGCACCTTCCAAGGGCGCATGCTGATCAGCAAGGATGGTCGGAACTATCGTAAGGCGGTCCAAGACGCGGTGACCTTGAACCTGGCTAACAAGCACTGGGAGGGGCAGCTCAAGGTAGAGGTAGAGGCCTTTCGGCCAGACAACCGGAAGAGGGATCTTGATAACCTGCTCAAGGCAATCTTAGATGGGTTAGCGCATGGCGGTGTTTACCTGGACGACTCGCAGATAGTAGACCTGAGGATTTACTGGGCGCCGGAGAAGGGTGGGAAAGTGATCGTATCAATTGAGGAAATCAAATGAAAAAGAAAGCATGGGGGCTCAAGACAAAGCATGGGTCCTTTATCAACCGGCCGCCTACGCATCACTGGGAAGCTGAGCGGGTGCTGCTGTTTCGTACTCGCAAGCAGGCCAAGTCGTATCTTGAGAACGATCAGTACTGGGAAGGTAGAGCTGTACCGGTGCGGGTAACTTATGAAGTGAGGGAGACAGAAGATGAATAATACTGACCTGCTTGATTTTTATGCCGGGCTTGCTCTGCTTGGGTTAATCACGAAGCACGGGTCAAACTTTGGCCAGACTTGGTTTGCAGAGGCTGCATTTTTACAAGCCTCAATAATGCTTGAAGAAAGAAAAAAATACGTAAATTTATCTGATGACGATTAAACCAGGGGATAAAAATGAGGCCGTTAACTAACACTTGGGAAGAAGAAAAACCTGAGGACGATATGCTTAGCCGGGATCCGCACACGATGGTGGACTTTATTTTTCTTAATCGAGAAAAGCTTGCAGAGGCCGTTGGGGCTCGGGGGTATCTGGAGAATTTCCTTAAATCAAAGAAGGCCCTGCTTATGAAAGCCAGCGGAGAATCGACCATCGGGGCGCAAGAAAGAGAGGCCTACGCGCATCCTGATTACATTGCGCTGTTTAAGGCGATTGAGGAGGCCAAGGTGCTTGAAGAGACGCTGCGGTGGGGGATGACAGGGGCTCAAATGCGGGTAGAGATCTGGCGCACTGAGCAAGCAAACTTTAGGGCTGAAGGTAAGATTGTATTGTGATTAAACTCGGGGACTGGGTGATGATCTGTGAGACGGGTGACAAGGGGATAGTCATCGCCGCGATGGATCAGAACGAGCGGTTTGTCGTCCAGATTCCTGCCACAGCAAAGTGGGTGTATACCAAGCAGGTCCATGTCGGCATTGAGAAGGTAAGGAAGATCAAGCCGATTCTACAAATGAAGTTACTTTTCTAATTGGAGGTTTTATGAAACATCATGATCGGCTATCTATTGTTGCAGACATTCGGCCAGCACAACGGCCCGAGGACGAGTTTAAGACCCCTTGGGGACGCGTCTGGACGCACGGCTCAGATGTGATGGGTACCTGGCGTAAGCAACTTGTCAACGGTAAGCCCTGGGTGCCGCCGAGCGAAGTGCGGAGTGATTTCCTGTTTAAGCAGAACAGGGATAAGGTTGCCAAATGACGTCACTCTCCATTGTGTTATTAGTTGCCGGGTTTTTTATTGGCGTGGCGGCAGCGGTTGCCGCGGTGGGCTTTGTTCTGTATTGCTTCAGTGAACAATAAACTTAACGCCGCGGAGCGCAGGCACCTGCAGCGGGTCAAGAGCCTACCTTGCTCCGTCTGTAACGCCCCGCCCCCGAGTAGCGCTCATCACGTTAAGCAAGGGCTGCAGTATACGACTGTGGCCCTCTGCTACGACTGCCACCAGGGCTCGTTGATGGGGTGGCATGGGCAGAAGCGTGCCTGGGCGATTCGCAAGGTAGATCAGCTCGATGCGCTCAACGTTACCATTCAGAGGCTTATAGAGAACACCTATCAAGTTGAGGGTAACGATTAAAAAGAATTAGGTCGGTAGTTGTATAAATCTCTTGTGTGTTTGTTTAATTCCGAATTACACTACGTCTGTAGTCCAGTGATTCACAACCCACAGGAGACCGACCATGAACAACGACTTAAACGCAAACATCATCGACAACCTTGGCTCTTTGCTTGCAGAGATCGCCGACCTGACGGCTAAGGCCGACCTCATCAAAGATGCACTGAAGGACACCGCTACCGCGCCAGGTTCTGCCGGTAACGTCTTCGAAGGTGCCTTGTTCAAGGCCACCGTCATCGAAACTAACCGCACCACGATTGACCACAAGCGCTTGTTAGCTGACCTTGGCGTAAGCGCTGAAGTAATTGCTAAGTACAGCAAGACGGCTGCCGTGTTCAGCGTCAAAGTAGGGGCACGCTAATGAAATTCCAAGAAACTTTTTGCAGCCAGTGCGGTCAGGGCTTCGGCCCTGGCGACAGCGGTTACTCGTCGTGCAAGTCGCACTCCTCAGCTTACATCCCCACTGACTATGCGCGTGGAATTGATGATGGGATGGCAATTTTATTGAAAAAAATTAATAGCGCGTTAAATACTGATTTTACCGACGCTGGAGAGGCAACTGCCTATTTATTCCGGATGAGGATTAAGGCTGAGTTCAGCAAAAGGGAGGCCGAATGAAAGTCGGAGAGCACGTAAAGTTCAACAAGAAGCTGCCACGCTTAGCTCACTGCCGGGGGTTTATTACAGCAATCGACGGCATGATCGTCAAGATGCACTGGTATGAGGGGGCCGAGGACGGTCCGATGCATACCCTGCTTGAGCACCTAGAGCTGGCAGGTAAGGCGCCTCAAAAAATATTAAATAAAGATAGCCTAATTGTTTAATTCGATGTTACACTACGCATGTAGTACTTCATAACTGATAGGAGAACCGACCAATGAAACAGCATCCTTACCTCGAATATTTTGTCCGCGGCGCCTGGGGCGACATCGAGTGCCTAGTCAACGTTACCCATTTCCACCATCAACCTGCGGACCGTAGCTGCACAGACAGCGACATGGACTACCGCGGCTTCACCGAAGTCGAATTCGGTTTGCTGCACCTTGACGGCACGCCGGCGCCTGAGCTGGAAGAGCTGATGGATATCAAAAAAGTTGCGGATATCGAAGAGATGATCATTGCTAACCTTTGGGAGAACTAAGATGCTGGCCTACTGCGATTACATTATTGCACTTATTAATACTGGTCTGTCGTGTTACGACGTTGATAAAAAGATCAGCACGATTAGCCCGATTGGCTACGACCTGGGTTCTAACGGCGAGTTATTGAGCACTAAAAAGACGTTGGAAGTGACGGACATGAACGGTAAGAAGTACCGGATTACGGTGGAGGAGCTATGAGCATTAGCCCGGACGATGTTTATAAGAAGGCTATACAGCTCGGCTTCAATCCAGAGACCGACGAGATCCGCTTAGGGCGCCTTTTAGCCCTTTCGCAGTCGTTCTACCACCAGGGGTTCATGGAGGGCGTAGAGAGCCTTAAAACGGCCTTAGAACACGCCAGGAACGGGGAGGCTGCATGAGGGTAGCTATCCTGACGCCGGCTTACGATGGGAAGGTTGTCTGTGATTACGCAATTTCAATGGCTGAGCTGTTTAGGTTGTCATCAAAGATTGACTCATTAGAGATAAATTTAAACTTCCGTATGCACGATGCGTTGATTCAAAAGTCTCGCAATGACCTATTCACTGAAGCTTATGAGGCTGGCGTTGATGTGATCTACTTTATTGACGCGGACCAGTCGTTCTCACCAAAAGCGTTCTTTGAGACCTTAGCAAGCCCGGCCGACGTTATCGGGGTGCCGGTAAGGATGAAGACGGCAGAAGATCGGTACAACATTCGGCCAGAGAATATTGATGGGCATCAGTTCCATCCTGAGCTTGGGTTGTTAGAAGTTGAGTGTATCGGGACCGGATTTTTGAAGCTCACCCGTACCGCAATGGACATTCTGTGGAACGCTAGTCCAGAGTACCGGTATGACGGTAAAACCCGTCGCATGATCTGTAACATGGACATCGTGGACGGGGGATTGATTAGCGAGGATGTACAAATATGCAACAAGCTAAAGGTTGGTGGTTTAAAGATATTTGCAAATATTGACGCTACCTGCTCTCATTTTGGCACTAAACGATTTGATGGCAATTACAAGTTGCATTACTTCACAGAGCAAATAAAGAGGGAGTCAGCATGAAACGAGTGACGTTAGAGGACGCGCCTGCTGAGTACAGCCTGGAGCAGGCAACGATCTGGCTAGAGGCCTACAACCAGGGGTTTGAGGTTGGTGTTGAGGTTGAGCGGGATGATTGTGCGCGGATGGCTGACCATTACTTTGACTACGCCCCGAGTAAGCAGATGCGCGTTGCTTACGGGAACATTGCTGACGCTATTCGTGGGAGGGACCATGACAGCCTCTAAAGACATTATCCAATTAGCAATTGATGCCAGCGTTAAGGCTGAGCGTGAGGCCTGCGCGAAGCTATGCGAAGACCTCGCTAAGTGGTGCAGCGAGACGGTAGCGGCGGCCTTTGAGTCTGCTGCAGAAGAAATCAGAATGAGGGGGGATAAGAATGACTAAAGATGAAATTACCCGCCTGGCTAAAGAGGCTGGGTTTTGTGGGTTCGACGGCGACAACAAATGCTTGCGAGAATTTGCCGCCCTAGTCATAGCAGCAGAGCGCCAGCGCAAGGCCTGGGACGCAACATATTGGACTGCTTACGAGCAGGATGTGGCGGCAGCGGAGCGCGAGGCGTGTGCAGCGTTGTGTTTTCAGATGTGGAACAAGTGGCTGGACTCTGAAGATAGAAGTGAGTTTACGCGCCCTGATGCAGAAGATTGTGCGGCAGCTATCCGCGCAAGGGGGCAGGTATGATTACTCTTACATACGAAGAAGCAGAGCAGTTATTAGCTGCGTTCTGCCAGTCTAGTCAACCCGCATCTGGTTATAGACGTAATGAATTACATTTAACTCCCAAGTCACACGTTGCACTTTACAACGAAGCAATTGAATTACTACGCGCAGCACTATCGCAGCCTGAACGCGAATGGGTAGGACTGACGGATGAGGAGAGGTACTTGGGTGATGCTAGGTCAGAACAAGAGATTGAGTACGCTAAAACCATCGAAGCCAAGCTAAAGGAAAAGAACACATGACTATGATTGAAAAAGCATTGGCAGTTGTTGGGGTAATAATATGTATTAGCGGAGTACAAATGGCTGCGGTTAATTACCAATGCCAAACTAAGGGTGAATTTAAAACCCCGTGGTGGTCAGGCAGTGAAACACACTATTCCTGCAAGGAGAAGAACAATGGCTAAATTACCGTACACAATAACGATCTGCCCAGATCAACCGAACCCTAAGCAGTACACAGCGATGACACCAAAACTTGTTAAAGCGATGATGTACGGGAATGACATGACGATTGACCAGCGCAAGTTTCTGTGGCCTGCGACATCCTCAGACTTTGAAGGCAAGCTACGTGCAATGCTAGATAAAACAAAGGAGAAGAACACATGAACGATATGACTGATTGGATGACTGAAGAGGATGGGATCCCGCATAAAGATGGCAGCGTGCGGTGGTATATAGTTGGGCCTGAGGAGGATATGTACGGGTACCTTGGCTGGCATGACATGACTGATTGGTACAAAGGATTGGAAGAGGTAATGTTTGACGCAAAGCAAATCGCATGCGATTCGTTTAATTTTCAAGTTTTACGTCATGATCAGCTCATTACACTTTTAAGGAATGTTCATTTTGCAATAGAAGAAGCGTTAGATGTTCCAGGGGAAACCACCTATAACTATTGGCTCAAGAGGAGGGTGGCGGCGTTACAAACGCAGAAGTTACGGGGGGATTCCCAAGAATGAGACCGCATGCCCTGCTGGACCATTTGATTGAGAACCGTTGGGCAGATGGTGACCGGGACCTGGTAGAGCTGCTAGACATGTCACGGTCTACGATCAGTAAGATCCGGTGCCGTAACGTGCCAGTAAACCCTACCCATATCCTAAGTATCTATGACGCAACAAACTTGAGCATTGATGAGATTCGGGGGCTTATTGACAAGGCATCGCAGGAGACAAATGATGAAGACGAGTGATACAATGAAACCTAAGCCGTGGGAGGTTGTAGTGGCAACAATATCAATTGTGCTACTGTTTCTCTTGGCTGCACTACTTTAACCTTTAAGGCATCCTACAAGGGAGCCTTGAAGGCTACCGGTGGTCTGGAGTTTGCCTTGGTCGGTTTCGCCAGGCCTGACACCCCGGAAAGACGGGGGACTTGACAGTATTAGTCTGGGCGTATTAATATTCACACATCTGCTACGGGTGGTGCCGTAGTGGTAGTAGGTAGGAGCGAGAGAATGCCCTGATAAGGCAGGCTTCGTCAAAGCTGTGAGGATCGTGCCTACCCACGCCTCATATGCGGCCAACCAAGCCTAAAGCCTCCTTTTCAGGGCTTTTTTATTGGTGGCTGCCGATAGACATGCGGTACGTCGGTGGTGTCTTGGTACTACTCTGCTACACGAGCAAGCCAGAGCAGAGACGGTGGGCGAATCCTAGAGCCGGGTGGTTGAGAATAGTCTGGGATGCTGTGCGACGGGGATGGCTCCGGGCGACAGAAAAGCGAGTCCGTTTCATTACGGTATGGGCTTGCTTTGCTCTAAGGATTCACCAAGCGACACCCTCAAAAAGCCTATAAGGCACAAACGATTACCTTCACCGGGGAAAGAGATGAAACCGTTAACCGAAGACCAAATCCAAGAGCTATACGACATAGCCGCAATGGAAGCCTGGAAGACCTTCGCAGCTTACCCGCCAGAAATATTTCCCATCATCTTCGCTAGAGCTATCGAGTCCTATCACGGGATACAAGATAGACAATCCCCAGAAGCATAGCTACACTGCGACCAAAGGAGCGACATTATGGCCAAGATGGGAAGACCAAGCATATACAACGCTGAACTAGCTGCGAGTATCCTAATCAGGATCAGTAACGGCGAGTCATTGCGTAGCATTACGAAGGACGAGGGGATGCCGACGCAAAGCTCGGTGTACCTGTGGTTGCTACAAAAGCCAGATTTCTCGGAGCAATATACGCGTGCACGGGAGGAGCAGGCTGACACTTTAGCTGACGAGATCCTAGCTATTGCTGACGAGATGCCCGACTCTGTTACTGACGAGAAGGGGATTAGCCGCACCGATTCTGGCTGGGTAACTTGGCAGCGGAACCGCGTTGACGCTAGGAAGTGGGTAGCCAGCAAGCTCAAGCCAAAGAAGTACGGCGATGCCTTGAAGGTCGGTGGTGACAAGGATAACCCATTAGCAGTCACGGTGGGGACTGAGGTCTTCGATAGCGTGCTTGAGAACCTAGCGCTGCAGAAGCAACTGCAGAAGCCGAAAAAATGAGTGACCTGGCCGAGATACTGAGGGATGACAAGATTCGAGCTCAGTTCATGGCAATGCCTCCGGCGCAACGGGCGGCTTACGGCTGGAGGATGCAGTGGCTATCTAAGGCGCACAGGCATCAGATATTACCCAGCGGCGACTGGTGGAGCGTCTGGCTTCTATTAGCGGGACGTGGTGCCGGCAAGACCCGCACGGCGGCTGAGCAGCTTGCCTGGTGGGCCTGGACCGAGCCTAACACTCGCTGGCTAGTCGGGGCGCCAACGAGCGCCGACGTGCGTGCTACCTGCTTCGAGGGGGATAGCGGCCTGATGTCGGTTATCCCGCCGATCCTAATTAAAGACTACAACCGCGCCTTCCACGAGATCACGTTGACTAACGGATCCCTCATCAAGGGGATCCCGGCGTCCGAGCCCGAGCGCTTCCGCGGCCCACAGTTCCACGGCGGCTGGTGCTGCTCCCCACTTACCATGATTGCGTTACCTTGTGGTGGCCAACGTGCCATTGAGGATATCGTTCCAAACGATATGGTGATGACGCGTCACGGCCCCCGTAAAGTTTTGGCCGCCGGGGTATCGGGCAACCCTAACGATTTAGTGCGTATCGATTGTGGAGATACGAACTTGACAGTAACAGTAGACCACCCTATTCTCGTTGGTGACCAGTGGGTTCCTGCTGGCGACATCAAGAGGGGAGACAAGGTATGGCTGGCTACAAGTACATTAATGGACGATATGCACATAGAGTTATCTATGAGCGCCATCATGGTTCCATCCCAGCAGGTTTCGTCATCCACCACAAGGATGAGGACAAGAGCAACAACGCTATTGAGAACCTTGAGGCAATGCCTAAATCTGAGCATCAGCGCCATCACGCAACAGGTAAAGAAAACTCATCGGCTCAACGGCAAGCTGCAACTAAAACTCTTGAGTCATTACGTACACCTAAAGATGCAGAGTGCCTGCATTGCAAAGGATCGTTTGTTTCGCTATCTGCCAACAAGGCTGGAAAGTTTTGCTCTCGTTCCTGCCTTGAGCAATGGCGGTGCAATAAATTTATCCCTGAGCCACGAAAGTGTCTTGTTTGCCAAAAAGACTACACAGCAGTTAAACGGTTCCAAATGTACTGTTGTAAGCAATGCAACGCTAAATCAACAACAAGAACGTATCGAGTTGAGCCAACTGGCGGTACTAAACGTCGAACGGTTGCCGAACTCACTGACGTACAACCTAACGGTTGAGGGTGAGCATGAGTTCATTGCTAACGGGATCGTAGTTCACAACTGCGACGAGCTGGCGGCCTGGGATTACCTCGACGCCGCCTGGGATCAGATCAACTTCAGCGTCCGACTCGGTAAGCATACCAGGCTGATCTGCACGACGACCCCGCGGCCGAAGGACTTGATCATCGACTTGATTGGCCGTGACGGTGACGACGTTGTTGTTACAACGGCATCGACCTACGACAACATAGCAAACCTGTCGAGCAACTTCCAGAAGCAGATCATGCAGTACGAGGGGACGAAGCTTGGCCGGCAGGAGATCTACGCCGAGATCCTGGATCCTGAGGAGTCGGGCATCGTTAAGCGGGAGATGTTCAAGCTCTGGCCAAACGGCAGGGAGTTTCCCAAATTCGAGTACATCATTCAGAGCTACGATTGCGCCTACACGGAGAAGACGGTCAACGACCCGACGGCATGCATAACGTTCGGCATGTTTAAACCGCTGGACGGTCCAATGTCAGTGATGGTGATCGACGCCTGGCAGGACCGGCTGCAGTACCCAGACCTGCGCCCAAAGGTCATCGACGAGTACGACACGATATTCGGTGAGGGCAAAGAAAAGAAGCGGGTTGACCTGATCCTAGTTGAGGACAAGAGCGCCGGCATCAGTCTTATACAAGACCTGCAACGCGCTCACCTGCCGGTCCGCGCCTACAACCCTGGCCGCGCTGACAAGATGCAGCGACTCAACATTGTCTCTAATATTATAGCCAGGGGCCGTGTCTGGATCCCTGAGAGCGGCGTCCGTAAGGGCTTCGTGCGCGACTGGGCCGAAGGCTTCGTGAGCCAGATCTGCAGCTTCCCAGAGGCCACGCACGATGATTATGTGGACGCGTGTACCCAGGCGTTACGGTACCTGCGTGACGCCGGCTGGCTAGAGATCGACGCACCGCCGCGGGATGACTATGACGAAGAGGACCTGATCGACTCAGGCATGATGACCACGCGTGTTAACCCTTACGCCGCATAGTCGGTAGACGGTTAACGGAGACCCCATGATAATTGACAGACTTACTATGTGGAGCTGACGATGGACTTACGCGATTGGTATCGAGCTGGGAACCACCTGCCTAACATGGCCAAGGGCGGTGAGGTGTCTGGCCCTAAAGGGTTCGGACTTGCTGACGTGGCCCCGTTCGTTAGCCCAATGAGTATGAAGACCGGTGGCCAGGCTCGGACACGGGCAGGCACGAAGGTAAAAAAAGATGACATGATTCCTGGTGCCATGCGCGGCTTAGCGGAAACCTTAGGCGGCCTTACGCGTGGTGCGGCATCAACATTTGCTGGTGGCCCGGCAGATATTATCAACATGTTTGATCTCCCTAAGCTTATGACTGGCGAGTCTTACCAGATACCGTATGGCTCGGAGTACTTTAAAGAAAACCTGCCGTTTGCCCCAACGACTCAGACAGGCAAAGTCAGCCAGGAGTTAGGCGGCTTTGTGCCACTGCCGGTGAATGCATTGCCCCAGGCTTTCAAGGCTGGATCTAAAATGCTTGGTCCTGCTATGGCCAATCTGCTTGAAAAAGAGATGAAGCGGTTTGGCATGATGATGGGGGTAGCTCCTGAGGGTGGGGCACCTAAAGCTAGAGAGTTGAAAGGCGCCTTAGCCCCAACGAAAGAGCCAGTCCGCGGTGAAACGAGCAAAGAGCTCAGGAAGCAGCAGAAGGAGCAGCTAACCGACGTTGAGAAAGAGAAATTAGAACGAGTGCGCCAGACGTCGCCTGATGTTTATGATGCGACAAAGTTTATGACGCCGATGGAGCTCGGGAAAATATTAGCGGATCCAGACAGTATTCGCAAAATGGATCGGCTGTTAAACGTATTGCCATCTGCCAAGGAATTGGCCAGCGTCGCAAAGGCCGGTGAGCCCAAGCGTGGTTGGTATCGCGCATCAACGCAGGCTTTGATTGATGTTTTTGGCGTACAGGACGCACCCCGCTTTGCGTCATTGTTGGCCGCCATGTCGCCGCAGACATCCGTAGAGATGAATCTGTTGAACACATTGAACACCTGGAAGAACTGGACTGCTGCTGGCCGGCCGGTTGATCCTAGTGAAATTCGCAAAATAATGGGTGCATCGGTCGCCGGTACTAAAGGTGAGGAGTCTGTGCTTGAGGCATGGGCTAACAATTCCGTCCGAGCATTAACGGCGCGAGACCCAACAAAGGTAACGCTATCTGGGCCAAAGGTGGATTCGTTTTATAAAAATCTTACCGATGACGTATACAAGGTAACTAACGATGCGTGGATGGCATCGGGCATGGGCGTTGACCAAGGCCTATTTTCTGGATCCCCATCGGCAATTCAATTATTAAAAGGCGACCCAGGTCTATCCCCTGGATACATCGGTGCGTCTGCCCGAACACGGGAAGCAGGTCAAAAAGCCGGGATGTATCCATCCGAGGCCCAAGAGACTACCTGGTCCACCTTTATGCCATTGTATGAGATGCAGAGGGCAACGGGCTTGCCTGCAAGGGAGATCCTCCAGCGTGGGCTGTTAACACCGGATGTAATCCGCGGTACGCCAGATTTTGCTACGTTACTCGGCGAAGGTAAGTACGGGAGCATATTAGGGGAAGCTGGATATGGGGAGCAATTGGCTGGCCTCAAGCCAACGCCGTTTTCTTCGAAGACGCAAAGTTTATCGCTTGGTGAGCAGCGTGATTTAGAAAACGCAGCTAAGCGGCTTGAAAGCTTGCGTGATTTACGTGGCATGGAAAGCCGTGGGCGTGTATTCCCTGGCGTAAAGATAGATAAGGAAACTGGCGAGATTATCCCGCCCGAGTCAGCCTTTGCATATAGCACGCATGAATATGTGCCAGGCCGTGGGACTGGGCATCTGGAGGATTTAATCGACGCTCCCTTTGGCTCCCGGTCTAACTTCTCTAGCCGCGTCTCCTCGGCCTTTAGAGACCCTCAGGGGCTCGATATCATGCAGCAGTCGGTAGGATTAAAGCCTATAGCCACTCGCCCGATGACGGGTGCTTTCCGGCCTTCTGGTGACATTCCATACCAGGGCACATTAAAAGCCCCAGACGTAAGCCGGCAGCCGATGGAGATCAGCCCAGGTTTTGCGTCTGGCGTTGAAGTGCCATTGATTCCAAATACAAAAACTGGCGCCCTAGAAATACCTGGGAATATTCAAAGGCAGTTAACCGGGGCCGAGGCTGGCCGCGGGTACATGACGGCACAAAGGGGTTCGCCGTGGCATGCAATGATGCCAGACGAAGAGGGAGGCAGCCTTGTTTTGCCATTAGAAAAGAAAGCCGACCCAGAAAAAATGGGATTAACGTCGGCATTACTTGGTGGCGAGTACGACTTAGCGGATACGGGCGCCGGCGTATCAGTTTTAAATTGGGGTGACATTCCAGCCGTTAAGGATGCCAAACAGTTATCTGCCTTAATGGGTAGCAAAGACGCACGAAGAGCTACTCAGACGGGTGACTACGTAGATTATGGTCCTGCCTGGGAACAGAAAGAGGGGTCCGGTGCTGCGACCCGTCAATTCTTAGATATTTACGGTGGACTGAGGGCGCCAGAAAAACAAGGCCTGTCTGCCGGCATGCAAGAAATATCTCCTGAGTTACTAGAGATTTATCAGTCTGTATCAAAAAGCAAGAAAATGCCGACGCGTGAAGACCTAATGAATGCGTTACGAATCATTCGTGACAAGGGGGTTCCTGGCTTGATCGCGGCTTTGGCTGCCGGCGAGGCTTTGCCTGCTGAGCAAGAGAAGCGTAAGGGCGGCCTTGCCCACTTATCACGAACTCAGGCCCACGGGCGAGGATAGCTTTGGTCTCTTCGTTTACTTCTTTCGACCCGCGTATCCAAAGTACGCGTTCAAAACCAGCTTTGACGCGCTGGCCGTCTTCTTGCGTGTATTCGACAACAAGAAATTCTCCGTCGTTTTCAAAGCCTGAAACTACTGCACAACGTTTTTCATTGTCCATGATGCCCTCCCTAAGGGTAGTGGTCGGAATCATTAATGTAACACAGGATTAAACTATGGCACAAGAATTTCCAATCGACCCAGCGTTTGACCGATTCGTAGATCCTATGTCTGAGGCGCCACAAGGCGAAGAGGATGAAGAGGGCGTTGAGGTTGAGCTTGATATTAACGATGAGGACATCGAGGAGCTCCCTGATGGATCCGTCATTGTGACGATGGACACAAAGGGCCCACGCGAGAACGAGGACTTCTATCAGAACCTGTCAGATAGCGAAGATTTTGACTTCGACGTGTCCACGATGGCTATGCGTTACATCAAGCTTATCGACAACGACAAGGAAGCCCGTAAGAAGCGCGATGAGCAGTACGAGGAGGGCATCAAGCGCACCGGATTAGGTAACGACGCCCCAGGTGGTGCGCAGTTCCAGGGCGCCTCTAAGGTCGTCCATCCTGTTATGGCTGAGGCCTGCGTTGACTTCGCCTCACGGGCAATTAAGGAGATGTTCCCGCCTGACGGTCCGACCCGGACTAAGATCCTTGGCGAGGTAGACAAGGAAAAGATAGAGATCGCTGAGCGTAAGCGCGACTTTATGAACTGGCAGCTCACGGAGCAGATTGAGGAGTTCCGTGACGAGGAGGAGCAGCTCTGTACGCAGCTCCCGTTAGGCGGCTCCCAGTACCTGAAGATGTGGTACGACGAGAAGAAGCGCCGTCCATGCACCGAGTTTCTGCCAATCGACAATGTCCTGCTGCCGTTTGCCGCGGCTAACTTCTACACCGCCCAGCGTGTAACCGAGATCCAGGACATTACGGAGATGGAGTTCAAGTCCCGTATCAAGTCTGGCCTGTACCGCGACATCGACTTTATCCGCGCCACTGCTGAGCCTGAGCCAACGAAGCCTAAGAAGGCCAACGACAAGGTTGAGGGTATTACTGCCGGCGACAATGAGGATGGCGTGCGCCGGGTTTACCACATTTATACCTGGCTAGAGCTCGAAGAGGACAAGTACTCAAAGGGCGAGAGCGCCCCGTACATCCTGATGATTGATGAGTTCGACAATGAGGTCATCGGCCTGTACCGTAACTGGGAAGAGGGCGACGAGACCATGTCGAAGTTGGACTGGATTGTGGAGTTTAAGTTCATCCCTTGGCGTGGCGCCTATGCAATTGGCCTGCCGCACTTAATTGGTGGCTTATCTGCAGCCTTGACGGGTGCCTTGAGGGCGCTTTTAGACACCGCACATACCAATAATTCGCTGACTGCGCTGAAACTGAAGGGCTCGAAGATTTCTGGCCAGTCGCAGAACATCGAAATCACGCAGGTAACGGAGATTGAGGCTGCCCCTGGCGTTGACGACATCCGTAAGGTGGCTATGCCGCTGCCGTTTAACCCGCCAAGCCCGGTGCTTTTCGAGCTTTTAGGCTGGCTGAACAACGCAGCCAAGGGTGTAGTGACTACGGCAGAGGAAAAGATTGCCGACGTTAACTCAAACACGCCTGTTGGCACGACCCAGGCGTTAATTGAGCAGGGCGCGGTCGTATTTTCGAGCATCCACGCCCGTATGCATACGTCTCAGGGCCGTGTCTTGCGGATCCTGTCCCGAATTAACCGTTGGTACCTCGACGATATGCGTCGTGGCGAGATGGTTGAGGATTTGGACATTAAGCGCGAGGACTTTGCCCGTATTACGGACGTTATTCCTGTCTCGGACCCGCATATCTTCAGCGAAACGCAGCGGATGGCGCAGACGCAGGCGGTTATGGCGATCATGGAGAAGAAC
>Ga0208975_1000649_pt1 | contig 16155 bp, 9 predicted proteins | sample GreLakmeER78MSRF_FD_187700 | JGI IMG/M metagenome (GOLD analysis project Ga0208975, IMG submission 187700) | Freshwater lentic microbial communities from great Laurentian Lakes, MI, USA - Great Lakes metaG ER78MSRF (SPAdes) | ecosystem: Environmental > Aquatic > Freshwater > Lake | place: Great... | reverse complement strand
CTTGTACTTTAAGTGCACAACCTTCAGCAACTGCTGCTATTGGTACTTGGTTTGACTGGGTGGTAGATAACTTCTGTTCAATCACTACGGGATTGACTGCATCAATTACCTCTACTAACACAAACGTAACTACAATTACTAATTTCTTAGGAAGTACAGTTAGATTTAATAATAGTGCCAACTGTTTAACTGCTTTGGGCGGTACTGCAACTGATTCAGCTCATGCTACTATCGGTTACTTAACTACCAAAGTATGTGCAGTAGATACAGTGGTTACTGCAATACCTAGTTATATTAAGAATGATAGTGTTGCACTTAACTGGGTAGGTTGTTTTGGATCGGCTCCGTATAGTTATGCTAATACAGGAACTACAATACAAACTCAATTACAACGTATTGTAGCAGTATTAAATGCAGAAAAAACTACATACTCAGGAGACTTTGTAGTAACTGCAGCAGGTTGTGGTTCTAAAATTGTTTCTCTAGCATCTGGTGCAGCATTTTCATGTGCTTCTCTGTCTGCTTGTTCTATTGATTCTTTAGGAGATGTAATAGTAACTAGCCCAGCTAACCCTCACGTACTTTACTACAATGGAACTAACTGGGTTAACAAGAACATCAACGCATTAGTTACACTTTCAAGTACTGACTTGAGTGTCGGTGTTACTGCAACTACAACTGCAGGTAATGTAAACTTTGATTTGAGTGTTACGGGACTTACTGCTACAAGAACTAACCTTACTGCAATTGCGGTTACAGGAGCAAACAACACATTTAATGGAGCTTTCCCTACTTCTCCTGGAAGTGGTTACGTACAAGCAACTAAACAAGGCAGTATTGTAACTTTAGCAGGTAGTATTGAACTAGTAGTAACAAGTGGACTTACTTTGGCTTATGGTACACCAGTGCCTATTGCAACTGTTCCCGCTGGTTTTAGACCTGTAGCAGGAGCTATCAGTTTCTTTACAAGAGTATTTAAGAAAGGAACTGCTCCATACACAGACCCTGATGGTGCTTTTGATGCAAGAATTACTATTGATACAGGCGGTACTGTAAATATAATTCCATATCCTGCTTACCCTGGATCAAGTTTAGTACTTACTCTTGCTGGAAGTAAAATAGAAATATTAGTAGGAGCACACTCTTATAGTATCCTACCATAAGATCTTGACAGTTTACTTGGGTTGGTTGTCTGTCAAAACCCCGAATAGAGCCTAGGCAACTAGGCTCTTTTGGTTTAATTAAAAGTAATTGACATTAGTAATACTTTAAATTATATTTGTATAAAAGTAACTCTACATAAACTATGACAATATCAGATATAATATCCAGAATTAAAATTTCTAATAAATTTATTAGTGACGATGATTTCATATCTGATAGGTTTATCTATAATACTCTTAAGAGTAAAGCTAGTGCAGTACTAAGAAGAGAAATTAATCTTCGTAAGTTATTAACTTCTGATAACGTTTACAGTGTTTATGAGTGTGTTGAGTTAATTCCTGCACCTGGAGCTGAGTGTGATTTAGGATGTGACATAAGAAGAACTAAGAAAAAGTTACCTAAGATTGAAGAAGGTTTGTATTCTTACTTTATTCAAGGTGTCTTTAACACATCTAACTCTGAGGAATTGTATCCTACAACTATACGAGATTTTATTAATCACACTCGTCTAAGAGTTAAAACCAATAGATCTTACTATACAATTAGAAACGGATATCTCTATGTCCTTAACCCTGACGTAGAAGCTGTTAATATGTATGCTTACTTTACTGAACCTATAAACGTAAGTCCTTGTGCTAGTATCTACGAACAAGAGTTTAAGTTTCCAGAGTATCTAATGGATTCTTTACTAGAGTTAACTAATCAAAGTTTTATAAATTACCATAAATTACCTATGGAACCATTTAGTGATAACAAAGATGACGCAAGCTAAAGAAAAGTTGTCTTTGAAGTCAGATGTTAATCCTTCTTCTTTAAAAGCTTATAAAAAGTTTTTAAAGGAAACTGGGCGTTCTGAGATTTCTTATGAAAAGTTTAGAACAATCATTGTAAAAGTAAATGAAAAGGTTTTAGAAAAAGTAATGACAGGCCGTTATAAAATACGGTTTCCTAAAATTGGCTTGTTGTCGCTCATTAAGGTAACTCCTACTAAACTCTTAAAGAAAATAGATTGGGGTCGGTATCATAAAGATGGAGTATACACAACGTTTAAAAACTACCATACGGATGGTATGATGTACCGAATCTTTTTTTATCTTTACGAAAGAAAATACCCATACTTTGGGTTCTATAATTTTAGACTAAGCAAACCTAATCAAGTAATGTTAGGACAAAAGATTAAAAATAATGAAATACGATAACATTAATTATATAACTTCTGAGCCTTTAATTGCTGAGGTAAAACAAGAACTAAAGTCTTATTTTGAAGCAGGTGCAATAAGTGAAGTACTTATACCTTCTTTCATTGACCAAGCATTACGGAAATTAAAGGTGCTAGCACTTCGCCCAGAAGAAGCTATTATTCGTTTTGAAAACTACAAATCAGAATTGCCCAACGATTTCTATCTACTAGACTACGCATTGTCTTATGAAAGTAATGTATTCTGGGAAACAGGATTGCAGACATACTCTGGTTACTGGTATAAGAATATAGCAGCAAGTTGTGAGGGATGTTCAGATAACATTGAAACCTTTGAACAAATAAGTGTAGTAGGCCCAGGATATAAAATTTCCTTAAAAGTTCCTAAATGGATTAGAGTTTATTTTGATTCATCTTCTTTGTGTGTAGAAGGGTGTGACAACCTAAGAGTAGCTAGCACAGACATTATCAAAATCAATCAGCATAAAAAAGTTAGTGCAAACTTTATAGAAGGTTGCGTATACTTAAGATACTTTTCTAGACCTGTAGATGATTATGGCATTCCTATGATTCCTGAAGTTTTAGAAGTGGAAGAATACATCAAGTCATATTTAAAGTATAAATTTTTTGAACAAATGTGGCATTCTGTAATGGATGAGTCCACAAAACAAGTAACAGACAAACTAACGTATTACAAGAGAGAACAACTTGAAAAACTTCAAGCTGCTTATAACTATCTGATGACTAAATCAAAACAACAGATAGCTGACTCAATTGTACGTACTCGTAATCGTTTTAGTAAATTCCACATTAGATAATGGAAATTAAAGGTAATCAGAATACCAAAGGGTTAAACCTAGATTCAGTCAACTGGCAAGTAGAAGGAAGTCAGCTGACTTGGGCATTAAATGCAAACATAATGTCTCATGATGGTAATACGTTTACCTATACAAATGAAATGTCCAACCAGATTTGTGTTGACTTTAGTTCATTCAAAAACGGATACAGAATTAATGGTCTACTTAACATAGTAGAACAGAACAAAGTAATTGTATTTTTAGTAGGCCCAGACGGAAAAGGAGAGATAGGAGTAATAACAAATAATGGTTTAGACTGTGTTGAGTTAGATTCTGTTGAGACAGACTGTGGTTGTGTAGGAGGTAAGGTAATTAAAGACTCAGTTGTAAAAGCAACTACTACAGTAACTTCAAACTCAACTACTTGTTTTTATGGAATTATTGACGAAACTATTGATGATTTCTCTGGAAATTATGTGACAAACTATCCTTTTTATTACGTTGATTGTAATGGCAATAGAGTAAGTGGCAATACAAGCAGTCTCACATTTAAAACCGTAGAAGAGTGGTATTTAAGTTTAGGTTATACTAATTTTACAAACACTAATGCTACCTATTTAAGTAAAGTAGTATCTCTGATATGTTATGATTCTGTAGCTACTATAGATTATGCAATGGAGTTAGGAGTTAATAGTAATGTATCTCCATTACAACATCCTAACCCTATACTATACGATACATTTCCTTGTGCTGCTACAGTTGTTGAGAAAACTTGTTGTGATTACGAACCTGTTTTAATTGATGAGTGTTGCCAAGATTGTTGTCAGGATTGTTATACAGTAACTCTAGAAACATTTAATACCTCTGTTCCTCTTGGAGGATCTACAGGTCAAGTGGTAATTGAGTACACTGATTGTAATGGTATAGTTAGAGGAATTGAAACTCCTAACAATACGTTTGAAGGATACGGATCATTTAATATGGTTAAGGACTCATGGAGAGTTATTCAAAGAGGTAAACCTGGTGTAGACGTACGGATAGTTTCTGAGCAAGTGTTTTCTACAGGAAACTGTAGTCCTTGTTTAAACCCTGCTCCTGAAAACTGTTGTTTAAACTTTGATATTGAGAATCCAATTTATGCTACTTACCGAGTAGACCAATGTGAAACTAGAGTTTACTTTGTAGATAAAAAGAATCCTCCTCGTTATCTTTCGTTAGAGTTTCCTTTAAACCGTGATGCTTGTGGAGAGGCACAAGATTGTGGCGGTAAGAAATTAGTAACTAAGAAGAGTTGTGGAGAGTTAAATATATTCCCAAATACTTGCCATCCTAAAGTAACTCCAATTAGAGTTTCTAATGGAGGTCAACTTAAAGCAGGTAACTATCAGTTTTCTATTGCTTACACAGATGAAGAAGGAGCAGAGCTTACTGATTACTTTGATTTTTGCCAACCTATTCCAATCTTTGAAAAGAAGTTAACTAATCTTACAGATTACCAAACCAACTATGCTATTACAGTTCAAATAGATCATAAGGTTAATATCTTTGAATACTTTAGTTTAGTTGTAGCAGAGACAATACAAGGAGGAACTACTAATTATTATTTGATTGGTACTTATAGAGTACAACAGCAATACCTTACAGATTCTATTGTTTACACTGGCGAATATAAATCAACATTTAGTTCTATAGCACCTTTAGTAAGAACTCCTTATTATAACACTGCAGGTATAGTAGAGAACCAAAACGACATTTTAATGTTGGCTGATTTGGAAAAAGAGTATCAGTATAACTTCCAACCTCTTGCTAATAAACTTAAGTTGCAGTGGGAAACTGTTAAGATGCCTCATGGAGACAAGTGGGATTACAGTAACCCAGAAATTGCTTATATGTTTCGCACCTACCAGAGGGATGAAGTTTATGCTTTTGGTATTAAATTTAAACTAAAGACAGGTAAGTACACGGAAGTATTTCACATTCCAGGAAGAGCTAAGAACGCAAGTCTAGGAGATACTACTTCTATTCCTATTACTAATACAGATTATTTTACTGAAGACGGAGATTGCTTAGATGTAGCAGCCCCTAAAGAAAAATGGCAAGTATATAATACAGCAGGGCAAGGTCAAGTTTTTACTGCTAATCCTCCTACTGAACTAGAAAAGCAATTCTCTTGTGCTATCTACAATGATAAGAGAGGGGAGTTTGCTTACTGGGAATCTACTGAAAAATATCCTTGTAACGAAGAGATATGGGATACAGACGCTTGGGGTAACTCATTAGCAAACCAACCTATTAGATTTCACAAGTTTCCAGATTCTTTAGTTAATCATATTCATGATGGCATTTACGCAACAGGTAATGTATTTCCTGCTTTTGATAACAAGTCTCATATTTATCCTATTGGAGTTAGAGTAGATGCTGACGTATTTAATAATCTTATTAACACATTAGAAATTGCAAATCCTGCAAACGCTAATAAACCTTTTTATGCTAAAGATCTTATCTGTGGATATGAAGTAGTATATGCAACTCGTGTAGGACATAAGTCTATAGTAGCAAAAGGTCTTCTTTATGACGTAGGAAAATATAGAACTGACGAGGGAAGTAAAGAATACTACTATCCTAACTATCCATTCAATGATATTAACTGGAGAGGAAGTAGTTCTGTATCTGACCCTTATTTACGAACTTCAGGAGATTGGTATAAAAAACAAGATAGAAGAAATAAGAATGAAGATCTTGGTGAGTTTAGCCATAATGGATTTACTGACAACAATATTATAAACTACAAACACAGTAGATTTACATTCCATTCACCTGATACTCACTTCTCCTACCCTAAAATCGGTAGTGAACTTAAGTTAGAGACTCTTGAGATTGGTAGTGTAATGGGACACTTTGTAGAGGTAGATGAGCATAGTAAAATAAAATTGTACACTGATAAGATACAAACTGTATCTAACCTTCTTTCTATCTTACTAAACATTAAAGACTACCGTATAATGACTGAAAACTATTTCCAAGACAAGGAAATGTTTGCTCAGTTGATTGAAAGATTTACTCCTAAAGTAAACTTTGCTTGGCAGTATAATGGAGTAGCCAAATATAATGGATACTTAAGTATTCCAAACTCAGGGCACAAACGTAGAAGTGTTAAGTTTGGTAACTATGCTCCTAGTGAAATTTTGAATTTTGGTCAGGGCGAAAAACCATTCCATAATAGATACAGAGAATCTAGTGTCTATTTATCTTTAAACACAACGTTTAATCATCATCACTCAAATATTATAGATAACTCTAGATACGTAGCGTCAGAGCATAATAAATCTCTACCTACTGACATAGATGATAGTAGAACGACAAGAGCATACTATGGTTCTGTAAAAGTCTATAGACCAAACCAATATGGTCCATTAACAAATTTACGCTACCTCTCTACTGGATACTCAGTAGACATAAACATCAATCCTAATAACGGATTAGGTCAAATGCAAGAAACATACTATCCTGCATTTGGAGGAGATACATTTATCAATGCCTTTGCTTTAAAACGTAAGCATGCTTTCTTCCGTCAAAACTTAGCAGGTAGACCAGATGATATTCCATTTAACTATTACTTGTTTCCTAACTTAGGATATCCTAGTCACTTTTATGGATACAATGCTGCTGCTCAGGACATAGAAGCAGTTCTAAAAGACCAGTTGGACGACTTTCTTATTTGGGCATTAGTAGCGGCTGGTCTTGCAGGAGCCGCAGCTATATTTGGAGATGGTATTGCTGTAGGAGAAATAGCATTTGCTGCTTTAACTACAGGGTTTAAGTTAGCTACTTTAAATGTAGTATCCGATTTATTGGCTTCTACTAAACCTTATGTATTTTTAGATCAAGATGAAACATTTGCAAACACTTGGTTAAGTATTGGAGTAGGTGGAACATACTTCTATTATAAGGGTATGATTTATTTATTCTCTTACGGTCTTCCTATTTTCTTTGTTGAGTCTGACGTAAACGTAGATTTCCGTCATGGAAGAAATGACAAAGAAGAAAATTTCTACGGGGCTAAAGAACTTGGAGAAGTTCCTGACCAATGGTTGCAAGAAGTAACTGTACCTATTAAGTACGATAACTTCTATAACTATAACTCTACTTACTCAATTCAGAATGTTATTAATCCTAACTTCCCATACAACGAAAATTACCCAGAACTGTATTGCGAAACTGACTTATACAATAGAGTAGTGTACTCAGATCCAGCAGGTAGATATGGTAAAGGAGATCCTTGGTTAAATTTTAGAAGAGGTAACTTCTACGACTTTCCTAAAAGTACAGGTAAATTAATTGCTTTAAATGGAGTAGAGAATGGTAAAGTGTATGCTCGTTTTGAAAATAATACTAAGGTATACAATGCTTTAATTACTTTGGAGAGCAATAACCCTATTGCAATGGAGATTGGAAATGCTAGCATGTTTAACCAAAAGCCAATTGAGATGTCCACTGCGGATATTGGGTATCTAGGTTCACAGCATAAAGCATTTGTAAAAACAACACACGGAGGATTTTGGGTTGACTCTCGTAGAGGTCATGTTTATCAAATTACAAGTGGAGGTATAGATGAAATTTCTTTAAGAGGATCGATGCAATGGTTTAAAGAAAACTTGCCTTTTAAAATTCTTAAGGACTTCCCTAACTTTCCTATAGACAACACCTTTAAAGGAATTGGTATATCTCTTGGATGGGACGAACGTTTCCACCGTTTATTCCTAACTAAGTTAGACTATAGACTAAAAGAACAATACCGAGGATTTGTTACTTATGAGAATAAGAAACTATACTATAATGATACTGAGATTGAGTTTGGAGATTTGACCTATTTTGAAAATCATTCATTTACTATTTCTTACAGTGTACTTATTAAGTCTTGGATTTCTTTCCACTCTTTCTTACCAAGTGCATATGTTTCATTTGTAGATCACTTTCAGACTGTTACTCCCACAGGCACATGGAATCATAACCTATCTCCGTTAACCTATCAAACTTATTATAATCGTTTCTATCCTTACATCATTGAGTATACAGTAAACAATGCTCCAAATACTCACGTGGTTAACTCTATTAATTATAATCAAGATATCCACAAGTATTATAATAGGAACGATTACTATTCTTTAGGTTCGTATAACGATAAGAATACTCCTAACTTCACTAAAGCTATAGTTTATAACAAAGAACAAACTTCAGGATTAGTTAATCTAATTGCTCAAATCCCAAATGATGCTCGTCAACGTTTACTATACCCAAGGGTAAGTAAGTTTGGAACAGAATTACTTGTAACTAAGAAAGATCTTAAAAATAACTTTAATGGATTCTGGGATGCTACTAACAATAAAGAAAACTTCCAAACTTTATTTAGCACTAAGTGGAATGATTTGAGTGCAGATTATCCAATTGACAAAGTAGTAAATCTAAAATCTGTTATTACCACAACAAGATTAGCAGGAAAACAAAAGATTCGTTCTACTTTCTGTAAAGTAAGACTTATTCAAGACAAGTTTAATAGATACAAGTTTATCAATAACCTACAATTTACACAAACAACAAACTCAATAACATGATATCAGAAGTAATCAGCTCAGTAAAACCCGAAGTGGTTTTAGGACAGATGTTTCAGTCTAGAGATATGATGCACATTGCACATTTTCAAACTACATCTTACGCACAGCACACTACATTGCAAAAATATTACGAAGGAATTCTAGAACTTGCAGATGAGATAACAGAAGTATACTTTGGTTGTCTAGGAAAAAGGTTAAATTTTAAAATTCCTTCCTCTGACTATATGAATCCTGAGACTCACTTAAAACAGTTTAAGGATTATATAAAAAAGCACCGAACTGTTTTTGGTTCTGACAGAACAGATGTACAAAATCTTATAGATGAATTAATCGCTTTAATCAATAAGACATTATATTTGCTTACCTTAAGTTAAACTAATGAAATCATCTCTGTTTGAATACTATAAATCCAAGTATAAGGTAGGAGGTAAAACTCCTGTCAACTCTAAGGGTATGTGGTATCAAGATGGTGATGTAGTAGTTCCTTCTAATCAAATTACTATGAAGGGCCCTAATGGAGAAAAGGATTATTTTGATTCTCCTATCTTAGGTATAGGTATGTTATCAGGAGATAGTCAAGTAATGCAGCCTGGACAAGACTATTCATTTCCTAATGACAATGCAGTTTTTGAAAAGAAAATGCAGATGGGAGCAAAAACTAAAGACTTAACTCTTGATCAACAGACTCGTTTAAGGAACTATATAAAAGAACCCCAAATTGAAAATATTAATTTACCCTCATGGTTAGGTCTATCCTCAGGTGCTACTGACTATGCAAAAAGAATGGGGCAAAGAAGTTCTGAACAGTTAATAAATAATCCTGGAGATATCTCAAACCAAGTAAGTGATGCTTTTAAAGAAGGTTTAGATTATTCTATAAATGCGGCATTGCCTACTAAACTAGGACAACTTAGTAGTGAAGGGACTTATAATCCTTTTGGAGAGAATACTTTACAAAGTATGTATAGTGGTTTAACTTATAATAAATCATTCCCAAAAGGATCTATCACTTTAAATCCAGATAGACAAGAAGTACAACTTAGAGGTAAGTCAGGTAATGTTGGATATAAAAGAAAACTATCTAATGAAGAGACTATTTCTCAATTGGCTTTTAATTTAAATATCTTGCCTGAGGCTTTGGCTTTATATGGAGAAGGTAGAATTTCAGATAAAAATATGATTCCTTCAGCTTATGATAGCGCTATGAATACTGCTGACTATAATCTGAATGCTGGGGTTAGAGGAAACGCAGGTGCTCTGACCTATGATGTGAGTGGTAATTATAATCCAAAAGAAGGTTATGCTTATCAAGGAAATGCAGAACTGTCTTTACTTAAAGATAAATTAAAACTAAAAGGAAATGTTTCTGGTAGTCAAAAAGCAGGTGTAGAATCTATGTCTGCAGAAGCAAGAGCCCGCCTTTTGAAAAATTTAGAATTAAAAGCAGGTTATAATCAATCTGGAGAAGACCGTGGTAATTTTAACTTAGGTTTAAGTTACAGCAAAGCTTTTCAAATGGGAGGCGGTATGTCTATCCCTGGGATTAATGGAAGCGTTGTAGCTAACGTTAACTCAAGTACATTAAAAGATAGCTATAAAAAGAATAAAAAATGAAAAAGCAAATGATAAAACGGGCTGACGGTTCCTACTCTCAGAGAGGGTTGTGGGATAACATTAGAGCGAATAGAGGTAGTGGTAAAAAACCTACTGCCCAGATGCTCAAACAGGAACGTAAGATTAAATCTAACATGGCAGATGGGGGAATAAACAATCCTGGATTCCAAGCATTGCCAGGATACGTTCAAGCTAAGATAAGATCTAATATGCAAGAAGGAGGAATGACAGGTTCCCCTATTGTAGATATGATTAATAGTCAACCGCAGATGCCTATGATGCAAATGGGAGGAAGTATGCCTCAGACTAGTGCAGGGCGTTCTGTGCTTCAAGAAGCAATGTCAATGAGTACAATGCAGTCAGGTGGTAAAATGCCAGCTGATATTGCACGTGCTCGTTTTATGGCTGCGGCTAGTGGCGATGCATCTCAAGCAAAAGAAACTGCTTCTAAGTACGGTTACAAGATGCAGGTAGGAGCTTATACTCCTCCTACTATAAGAATTGGAGATAGAGGAAACTATAGTGGGTCTGATAATACTAGGGCTCCTAACCCAGCAATGATGCAACAAAGAATTGCGGAAGGTCAGGCTCTTCAAAAAAAGGTAAGTACTGAACAAGGAAGAATTCAAATGCAACAAGCAAAACAAAGAGCACAAAGTAATATTGCTGCAAACAGAGTTAAGCAAGAACAAAAAGCGGCTGCTGCTAAAGCTCAACAAGTTTCTGATATGAAGGCTAGAATTGAAGATTCTAAAGTTGTACAAGATATGTCTTTATCAGATCAATTTAAACCTGAGAATATTGAAAGAGCTACACAAGCTACTGGAGATAAATTTCGTTTGTTTGGGCCTTCTTCTCCATTAGTTACTAGCGGATTGTTTGAAGCTGACCCTAGTAGTATGTTTGATAACTATCTAAACCCTGCAAAACTTGTAGGTGATATGGCTACTAACTTAGGACAAGGTATTAATGAAACTGCTAAGACAGGAGATTTTACAGCACTTGGTACAGCATTAGCTAGTCCTGTTATTGCTGGTGCAACTATGGGATATTTAAAAGCACCAATACATTCTTTGGAAAAACAAGCAGTTAACTACTTAACTAAAAATGTAAATAGCGCAGCCTTAGGTACAGCACTTGCTAACCCAACTATATCTACTGGAGTTGGAGTAGGTGCTGGTTTATTAAGTCAAGGAATTAGAGGAAGTGTTAAAACTGCAGCACAAGCAGCTGAACATGATTTAGTACATAGAACAACAGCTCCTACTATTTTAGCAGCTCATAAAAGTGGAGGTACTATTAAAGATATGTACTACATGAAAAAAGGAGGGCAGTTCCCAGACCGTTATAAAAAGATGGGATTCTCTGGAGTAGACCAACCAAAGAAAACTACTAGTGGTGGTAAGAGTCATGCTGTAGTTACTAAGGTTGATGGCAATTATAAGTTGATTCGTTTTGGTCAAGCAGGTGAAGTAGGTTCTCCTGATGGTACTGCACGTAACAAAGCATTCAAAGCACGTCATGCAAAGAATATAGCTAAAGGAAAATCTTCAGCTGCATACTGGGCTAATAAAGTTAAATGGTAATATGGCAACTAAAAAATCTGCGAAAGTAACAACTAACTCTACTTCATTTAAAGAGAAGTCAAAAGTTAGTCGTCCTGGAGTTCATGCTAAAACTAAATCTTCTAAGTTAAAGCAGAGTAAGAACTACCAGAAAGCTTCTAGAGGTCAGGGTTAGTATACTCTTGATTTTTATTGACAATAGAGTATATTTGCATTTAAACTTTTTAAGTGCAAATACACTTAACTTATAAAGTTAATTAATATTTGAAGTTAATGAACACTGGAAAAAATAGAGTTAAAGGTCTAAAGACTGAACTTTTTAAGAAGAAGTATCAGACTGACCCATTGGTTAAGAATTTAACCAATGAGTTAAATATGTCTGGAAATCAACTTGTAGTAAACCCTACAGCTAACCCAAACATTCAAAGGCCTCGTTCTATTTATGACGAGTCTTTTTATCAATCTGTTGACAACAGTCAGTTAGGAGAGGCAAATAGATTTTCTAAGTCTGATGAGTTAACTAAGAATATGACTCCTTTGGATTTAACTCCAACTAATATTCCTAAAGAACCCCCTAAACCAGATTGGAGAGAATATGCAAGATCAGGTATTGGAGCAGTATCTGCTATAAAAGGCATTTATGATGATGTTCAAACTCGTCAAGATATTACCCAACGTATACAAAACTTAAATGACCGTCCTCGTTACATGCCTAACGAATATCAATATATGGGAAAGCCTGGAAGTCAAAGTGTAATTTATGCTAAAGACGGGGCTATGATTCGTAGAGGTACAGACTCAGGTGCAGAGGAAGCAGAGTTAGAACGTGGTGAGATGTTTATGTTGCCTAACATGGATAGCTATGTAGTAGGAGGAAAGAAGCACTCACAAGGTGGAGAAGATTTTGTTTTGCCTGAGGGCACTATTGTATTCTCAGACTACTTAAAAGTTCCTGGTTTAAAAACCACTTTTGCAGAAGAAGCTAAGAAGTTTGATATAACTAAATACAAAGAGACTCTTGAGAATCTTCATAGCAAGTCTGTAGATAGAACTACTGCTGAAGTAATGATGGGGCGTAACACAAAGAAACTTCAAGAGTTGTTTCAGATTCAACAAGAGATGAATGGCAACTCTAATGGAGAGATGGAACCTGAAGGTATGAGAAAAGGTCAGTTTGGTATGGGCAATCCTTCTGTAATCTTTACACCACAACAGCAAGAACAATTTCGCATTAATAACGCAAGGTTTTATGGTCCTAATGCTCCAGTAGTTCTAACTCCAGAAGAACAAAAAGGGTTCTATCAGAATCAAGGGATGTTTAATAATCCCAACTATACATATGAAAATCAAGTAAAGAAGGCTTTTCCTAAAAAGTTTTCAAGTTGGAAAGAACAAGACTTGAGTATTGTAGCAGATGAGGCTGATGCATTAACTAAACAGATACAAGATAGAGTTCAAGCTGCAGAAAATAATAGAATAGCAGCACAAGCAACTCCTAATCCATCTGGTACTTTAGCAGCAAATCCAGTAACAGTAGCAAATACTGCAACTGAACTAGTTAATAAAACAGCTGACCCTAGTGCTGCAGGAACTGTAACCAATTCAAATGCAACAGATCCTTCTTCAATGCATTACAAAACTTTACCTAATGGTAAAAAAGTATTTGTAGAAGGTCAAGGAGAATTTAAAGGAAAAAGTTATAGAGACCAGTACGGAGGAGATGTATTTAACTTAGTTAGAAACAGATTAAATGAATACGGAGAAACTTTAAACCCTACTCTTTTATCTGCTTACCAACTACAGATTAAAGATAAGAATTTAATGGTAAAAAACTCCAACGAACTTGTAGATATTATGGAATCAGGAAACCATTCTTTAGATTCTATGAGACAATTCTACAAAGGTATTGGCATGGAGGATGCTTTGTTTAATCCTGAGTTAGATAGATCTAAAGATGGAAATGAAGCACAAAAGAAATCAGCTCAATTATTTGCAGACTATGTTAAAAGTCCTCAGTACCTAGCGGATGTTAAAGCAGGTAAAGCGTCTCCTTATATTCCTTGGTTAAAGACTCAACCAAAAGAAGTTAAAAATGCTAAAGGAGAAGTAACAGGATATACTTTAGACGCTCCTGAGATGAGTCAGGAGTTTACTCAAAAATATCAAGCAGCTTACAAAGCTTTTGGTGCAGTTAAACAAACGCAGAAAGGAAAGTCCACAGACATGCTGAAAGGTTTTAGGATTGCTCCTGAAGGACTTTCAGATCACATGTGGATGGGACTTCCTATATCTCCTGTAGATGAATGGGGAGGTAATACAACAATTGGGCAGATTAGTGCTTTTGAAGATGAAGAGCCTAAAAAACCTAAGAAACCCCCAGGAACTCCAGTAAAAACTACTGATAATGGAAATACTTATAATAAGCAATTAGAAAATGCTACTATGGGTAAGTATACTCCTGAAGGTTTTGATTATCCTCAGTTAGCTCCAGAGATTTATGGAGCAGCGGCTAGTCAAATGTTTGCTTATGCTCCTATGGATTATAATGCACCATATGTAATGCCTCAGACTTTGAACATTCAACCTCAACTTCAAGATGTAGATAGTTCATACATGGCTGCACTTAATGCAGGGGCTGATCCTAATAGTGCATTGATTGCTACTTTAGGTGCTAAACAAAAACTATACTCAGAGAAACAAAACTTTGATGGACAGCAAAGAGCACAAGTAGACCAAATAAATGCAAGTGCTCGTTGGCAAGAAGATGTATCTGATATGCAGTCTTTGGATAAAGTATACAATAGTTTAATTGCACAAGCCGATGATGCTGTTACTGCACAACGTCAAGCTTTAGTAAAATCAGCATCTGATAAAAGAGCTGTTTGGAAAATGGAAGAAGCTAGAAAACAATTCTGGTATAACAACTTTGTTAAGAGTTTTGACTACGACCCTAAGACACGTTCTATGGTTGTTAAGAAAGACGCAAGTAAAGAGTTTGTTAATCAACTTCAAACAGTCTATGGAGATGGGTTCTCAATTCCAGAAGTAACAGGAACTGAATCCTCTACTTCAAATACCACAACTACTAAAACCAACTAACAAATTATGGCTATCTCAGCACAACATACACAATTTGTAACTAGTCCTTACGTAAACGCACTCCCCGCAGAAGACCTTATTAAGGTTGCTCTGAAAAAACAGGAGATGTATGATGAAGGGAAAAAACAAATTAAACAGAACTTAGATAACTATGGAAAGTTACGTAGTAATATCATTAACGAGAACGAACGGAACTATTTTGACCAAGAGTTAAATAAAATGGTAAAGAACGTTCAGCAAAATGCTGGCTTAGACTTTTCTAACATGTCAAATGTAGAAGCTGTAATCAACTTAGGTAAGCCTTTTGAGAATGATAACTACATTAGAACTGCTCTTGACAACGGAGCAGAGTATCAACGTCGTCAGAAAGAATTAGCATCTGTACCTAAAGACAAAAGGAATGCAGATAATGATTTAGTTTATATGTACGATATCCAAAAGCACATTGAAGGTGGAGGACTTGGGCAAAAGTTACAAAAAAATGCAAGTTACACTCAGTATGTTGATATCAAAAAGAAGTTAGCAGATATTGAAAAAGATGTACAAGGGGAGATGTCTACTGTCTATCGTCAAGGACCTGCAGGATACATTGAGAAAGTAGACATAGAAAGAAAAACTAGAGAGCAGATTGCTGCTCGTATTTCTCAAAGTCTTACACCAGACGAACAAGCGCAGATTCAAGTGCATGCACAAGCTCAAATGTATCGTATGGGTAGTGATGTTGTTTACCAAACTTGGGTAGGAGCAAACAAAGAAGAGGCATTAATGGCTGACCAAGAATCAAAGAAAGCAATGTATGCTTTAGGAGATTTAAGGAAGATTAAGAATCCAACAGCTCAACAACTTGCAGATATGCAAAATGCCGAAAGAGTTATTAAAGAAGCTCAAGATATTAAAGCTGCTACTAGAGCTAATATTGACATGGATCCTGATGAGTTTGACATGGGCGAGTATCTTCCTTTCTTTACCAATAGATTCATTTCTGGTATTGCAGGAAACCAAGTCAAAGAAGTAATTAAGACTGACTTAAAAGAAGACAAAGTCTACTTAAAGAATATGGAGCATCGTCAAACTATGTCAGAGATATATGCAAGAGGTGCTGAGGA
>Ga0208975_1000646_pt1 | contig 16229 bp, 18 predicted proteins | sample GreLakmeER78MSRF_FD_187700 | JGI IMG/M metagenome (GOLD analysis project Ga0208975, IMG submission 187700) | Freshwater lentic microbial communities from great Laurentian Lakes, MI, USA - Great Lakes metaG ER78MSRF (SPAdes) | ecosystem: Environmental > Aquatic > Freshwater > Lake | place: Great... | reverse complement strand
GGTTCCGACCGCGACTTTTTTGTGCGAATTAACCTAGTATTTTTTTGTGTTAAACATTGTTAAACAATCTTGCGTAACTTTTTAGACCCTATGAAATATCCCTCTTTAGTAACAAAGAAAATCAGCGAGCTTTCACCAGCAAAATACAATCCTAGAAAAATTACTTCCGAGGCTTTGGGTAGGCTCACAAAATCTTTGAGCGAACTTGGGAATCTTCAGCCGATAACTTGGAACGCAAAGACTGGGAACATCGTTGGAGGCCATCAAAGGCTAAAGTGCTATTTGGCACTTGGCAAAGATGAGGTCGATGTGTGGGCGGTATGGTTGGATGAGACGCAAGAGAAGGCGGCCAACCTTGCCTTGAACAAGTTGAGTGGTGAATTTGATATGCCCCAACTCAAAGACATCCTCGAAGAATTAGACGCAGGGGAAATCGACATTGATATTACCGGGTTCAGCTTGGATGAGATTGGCAAGATGATGGAGGCCACGATTCCAGAGGGCGAAGAGAGTGGAGGGGGCGAGAAATGTTTGGCGTGTGGAAAGCCCTTGTGAGAAATGCGACAATCAGAACTGGCAAAACTATGGGGAATATCTGGGGCGGCGATAAACAAACTCGTAAAGGCGGGTATGCCCCTCACAAGCGAGGCAGAAGCTCAAAGCTGGAAGATCGCAAACCAAAAGAGAGTAGGAAGAAAGCAACTGCTAATCCAAGCACCATCTCCGAACTTCTCCGAGCCATCGAAGGGATTGGATGCCGAGTCATACAAATCGACAAGCTCGCTTGGCAGATTGAATCGAGCGAAGCAAGCCGAGGTAGTTGCTTACTCGTTGGTCGCTACGGCGGCCACAAACAAGAACCCAGTAGCGATGAGGTCGGCAGTGCAAGGATGGGGCGAAGCAAAAAAAAGAGTCGCAGAGGCAGAAATGGAACACGCTCGATTCGAGGAAGTAACCAGAGTGCTAGTCAGAATGGACGAGGTGCGAGAAGTGTTCGGCAAATGGCTAGGAGCAATTAGAAACCTAATGGACGCTATGCCTTCGAGCTTAGCCGCCAGAGCAAACCCAAGCGACCCAGAATGTGCCAAAAGGGCTATCCAAGAGGGCATCGATCAAATCTTTGTGACTATTCAGAAAGCAGAAGGAGCATTCAAATGAATAATCAATTAACACCCAAGGAGGCAAGAATCCTTTTCATTCTTCTTGAAAGCAAAACTGGATACGAATTACTGCGGGATGCTGTGACCAGTATTTATGGTTATGAAAAAGACCATAAAATAAAATGGCCTAAAACCATAAAACGCAAAATCAAAAACCTTTATATGTCTCAATTCAAATGAACGAGTGCTTTATTGTTTTGCTGGTAGCAATCGCAATCCTTGGCATAGTGCTTCCATTCCTTGACCGATGAAAACCACAAAGCCTACAAGAATAGCGTTGGCCTACTGCCGGAACTCTAGCTACTCAACGCTTTTTATTCCCGCTAAAGGGCAACTCAAAAACTTTGAAAGCAAATATGGGTTTTCTATGTGCGTAGGATGTTGCTTCAAAAACTACCCCAAGACAAGGCAGGGCGTTGGAAGATACTGGATGGTTCACTTTCATCACGCAGTTGTAAGAGATAATGCAGACCCAGTCGCACTTCACAAAACCCTTATGCAGATACCAGAGTTTAGGGATTTATGTGCCCACGATGTTCCATTCTTCGATCAATGAAACGCTCTCCACTCAAACGCAAAACCCCACTCAAGCGAGGTGGGAAACTACGCCGAGTATCTGCAAAGAGAAAAGGCCAGAACGAAGTCTATAAAGATGTGCGAGAGAAGTTCCTAACAAACAATCCAGTCTGCCAAGTCTGCAAGTGCAAGATGGCAAGCCAAGTTCACCATAGGCGAGGGAGGTTCGGGGATAGGCTCAACGAGGTAGAGTTTTTCTTGGCGGTGTGTTTCGAGTGCCATCATCAAATTCATATGAACCCCGCTTGGGCGTATGCGAAAGATTATCTGGTTAAGAGATGAACCAGATCGATGAGGCCAAGAACTTTGCTCGTCTTTTGTTTGAGCCAAGGGAACAACTATCAATCCCAGAGTGGGCAGAGAAAAACCTAACACTTTCAGCTAGGGTTACGAACATACCCGGTGCGTATTCGACAACACTTACGCCCTATGTGCGTGAGCCACTAGAGGCTTTTGGCGATGATTCGATTCGTAGGGTGGTGCTGGTATGGGGGGCACAGACAAGTAAGACCACAACGATTCTGGCTGGCCTAGCGTACCGAATAGCAGAGCGACCTTGCCCCGCCTTGTGGGTGATGCCTAGCGAGCATTTAGCCAGATCATTCACAGAAACTAGGTGGTTGCCAATGATTGACGATTGCCCAGCCCTAGCCAAAGAGAAGCCAGACAACACGGACAAAATAAAAATCCTAGAGCAACACTTCAAGCGATGCTCGGTCTGGTGGGCTGGCACTAGCCCCTCTGCTCTTTCCAGTCGCTCGATTGCCTTGTTGTGTATGGATGAGGTAGACAAGTTCCCAGAGCAAGCGGGGTCGGGGCGAGAGGCGAATCCAGTTCAACTAGCAGAGGCTAGAGTCAGCACCTATCCCAATCATCTCATCATAGCAACTAGCACCCCAACAACTGCCGACTCAATTATTTGGAGCGAGTGGCAAAAAGGAGATATGCGTTTTTACTTCGTTCCTTGTCCTCATTGTGGACACAAGCAGAAGCTGGTCTGGGGGCAAGTAAAGTGGGACGAGTCGGCCAAGATTGAAGATGGGGTTTATGATTTTAAGCTAGTTAAATCTACGACCTACTACGAGTGCGAGGGGTGCAAGGAAAAGATTACAGACGGACAGAAAACCAAGATGCTTCGAGAGGGAGAGTGGAGGGCAACTAACCTCAAGGGCGAACCAGCCAGACGCTCCTATCATCTCAACGGCCTATATGCTCCTTGGGTATCCTTCGGGAGTTTGGCGGTAAAGTTTCTGCAAGATAAGCACAATGGAATCATCGGCCTTCAGGACTTCGTGAACCGAGTTCTTGCCGAGCCTTGGATGGAACACGAAAGCGAGAAGATGGAGATTGTGGCTGGCGATTACAAGATGGGCGAAGTCAGGGTGAATGAGAAACTGATTATGGCTTGCGACATCCAAGAGGCGGGGGGCTTCCACGCTTGGTGCGTTGTTAGGGCTTGGGACATTGAGGGAAGATCGAGGCTTGTGTGGGCTGGAAGGCTTGAGACTTGGGGAGACATCCAAGCCAAGGCAGAGGAGTTTGGGGTTGAGTCGAAGTGCGTTTTCTGCGATTCGGGAGATCAAACCAGAGATGTTTATTATAATTGTTGTAAGAACGGATGGATGGCATTGGTCGGTTCAGACCGCACCAGCTTCTCTGAAATTGTGGGGGAGCAAAAACTACAACGCCCATACGCTCGAATTGCCAATGGCGACCCCTTTAGCGGTAAGGCGGTTCAGTCAAGGGCTGGGTGGAAGTGGAAGTTCTGCCCAGTCTGGAGGTGGTCGAACCCATCCATCAAAGACATCCTCTCCAACCTAATCAAAGAACCCGGCTACATCGCTCTCGACACCCCCGATGTTTGGCGTGTGCATATTGAAGCAGAGGTGAAGGTGCGGGTGAAAAATCCTATGACTGGCAGGGAAAGGCTTGTGTGGAAGCAAGTGGGTAAGCATAATCATTTAATGGATTGCGAATGTATGAACATCGTTGGGGCGGCCTTGTATGGGCGATTGAAAGTCTCGCCCGCAAGTTTGACAGAAAGTGAGTTTGATAATGGCGAAGGGTGATTTCATTGGGCTACCCCTTGCCACCCTAACTTCTCTTCGTGATAAGTATGTTACTTGTTTAGAGGCGATAGCGGTGGCGGGTTCAAGCTATTCGATAGCTGGTCGTTCGTTTTCAAGAGCGAATCTCGGTGAGGTAAGAGATACGATTGCGGAGCTAACCCTAGCCATCCAGCAAGCGACTGGCACTAGGGTTCGCACAACCTACGCAAACTTCGGCTCGTGAAAAAAGCCTCTCTCAATCTGATCGACAAGGCGATTGCCTTTGTAAATCCTCAAGGTGCAGTTGATAGGCTTGTTGCTCGTCAAAGGATTAAGAACTTCGAGTATGACGCAGTTAAGTATTCAAGGCAACGCAAAGGGCCGAGCCAGTTGTCGGGTGCGGAAGATTATCGTTCTAACTATGACCGAGTAGAGTTGATGAAAAGGGCGAGGGATTTGGCAGAGAATGTTGGCCTTGTCCGCTCCATCCTAATGAAGTTCGCCAGCCATACCGCCGCAAACATTTCCTACCAAGCCCGAACCGAGAACCCAGAAGTCAATACAGATGTCGAGATGTATTGGGCAGAGTGGTTCGATAAATGCGACATCTCCACAAGGCATACTGGTTCAACACTTATGCAAGTGGCGATGATGTCGATGTTGCGAGACGGTGATTTTCTTTTTGTCCTAGTCCGAGATTCAGACGGCAACCTAAAAATACAAGGCATTGAGGGTGATAGACTTGGCGACCCATTCAAAGTCTATACTAGTTCGGAGTTAATTGGTGGAATCCATATCGATCAACGAACTGGCTCACCCACAGCTTACGACATTTATAGCCGAAGCATTGGCGATATGTATACCTACCAAGCAACGATTCCAGCAAGCCAAGGCTTTCATTTATTCGACCCACTCCGCATTGACCAGTACCGAGGAATCTCCGCTTTTCACACCGCAATCAATGACGCAACGGATATTCACGAAATCGTAGGCTTTGAGAAGATGTCGGCCAAGGTTGCTTCTAGCCAAAGTGCAATCATAAAGCGAAACAACAACAATGCTTCTGATCTCTCCTCGCTCACAAACGACCAAGACATCAATGGAAGCGTAATTAAGCTAGAGGCGATTGAGTCTGGGAAAATCTCTTACCTAGAGCCGGGCGAGGACATTGTATTCCCAGATGGGCCGAGCCGTCCAAGCGGAGCATTCGCCGAGTTCCACAAGATTCTTTTGAGGAACATTTGCTTGGGCGTTGGCATCCCTTACAGCTTCGCCGTAGACCCTTCCGCTATGAGTGGCCCGACTGCTCGCCTTGAGATGCAACAAGCAGGGCGAACCTTCCGCAGATACCAGAAGCTACTAGATGATAAGGTTCTTCGCCCGATTAAGAACATCGTTATTGCTGATGGAGTTGCAAGGGGATTGATCGAGAAGAATGTTGGGAGCAGAACAACTAGGGGCATCTTTAATTTCGGGGCTAATGTATCTATTGATTTGGGCAGAGAATCCGCTTCCGCAATCTCCGAGTTTAAGACTGGCCTACGCACCGCCGCTGACATCTACGCAGAGCGTGGTCAAGACTTTGAGAGTGCTATGCGACAAAGGGCTATTGAGGCCAAGCTAGTTAAGGATTTGGCTGGGGAATACGAAGTTTCAGCCGACACGATTTCCGACATCGCCGCAGAGGGATTGACCAGAGATTCACAAAAAGCCCAAGCGACCCCAACAGAAGGCGAGCAGACACCCGCTGGACAACCTTCGGACGAGGATATGCTTGGTGGTGCTTCACTCAATGGTGCTCAAGTTGCCTCGCTTATCAATGTTATCAATGCCGTGGCTATGGGTGCGGTTTCCAAGGAAGGTGCGGTATCTATCATCACCGCCGCCTTCCCGACCATCAGCCCAGACCAAGCAAGGGCGATCATCGCTGGGGTCAATGTCGGCACAACTATTCCTACGACCAAGGAGGAGAAACAGCAGATTACAAAAGACCAAGGCGGGGATGCTTCGGGAGGATCAACACCCCCAGCCCAAGAACCCACCACGCCCCCGCCCGCCCCCACGGCAACCTCACAAAAAAAAAGTAGTTTAGAGATTCTGGAAAGCCTAGACCCCGCATCTATTAAGATGCTGATTGAGGGAATGATGGGCGGGATTGAGTTGGCAAAATACGATGGGATTGATTTTACCCCACCAGAAGGGGCTAGGGAGGCCGCTAAAAGAGCCTTGGATGTTAGGGAAGGCAAACCAGCCAGCCAAAGGGGAATGACCCCAGTAGGCATAGCCAGAGCTAGGGATTTGCAAAATGGGGTGAAGATGTCGCCCGACACTATCCGCAGAATGAAAGCCTTTTTCGATAGGCACGAAGTCGATAAGAAGGGTGCAACTTGGGATGAGCAGGGCAAGGGCTGGCAAGCGTGGAATGGATGGGGTGGAGACGCTGGTTATGCTTGGGCAAGGAAAGTGGTAGGCCAGATGGAGGCGAGAGAAAAAAAAACTGAATTTGTAGCGGGTAGGGATTGTGGACAAGATGAGGGTGGAACTTTCGGGCCAGATAATGAGTGTGCAGTAGGCTACGGCAGACCCCCACTCAAGGGAGGCTATACGCCCACCCGACCCGGTGGAAAATTCCCCAAGGATTACAAGAGGCCAACGGAACAAGGCAAAAGGGAAAAGCCAAAAAAACAGAAAGACACAACACCGCCCTTGCCTCCACCCAAAAAACCAGAGCCTCCAACTCCGAAAACAAAAAGAGAAAGGGCAACACAATCTGTAAAGGATTTGGGAGTTGAAAGAGTGGAATTGCCAGAAAACGAAGAGGCCGCCGAAGATATTTCCAAGTCTTTGCAAAACCTAAAAAGCAAAGGATATGAAGTCCCCCCGCCATATCAAATTTTTACAGACGATATTGAAGCTCGCTATGGAACAGCATTTGCGGGTTCATACGCAGTAGCACATCAAGAGGAGGGAACTCTCAAGAATCAGATTATTTATAGTAAAGATTTCAATTCAAAATCTATGAGAGAGAATCTCTCTGAAGATCAAAAAAGGGGCTGGTTCACATCAACCGATCTTTTTGCTCACGAGTATGGTCACAATGCACATACAAACAATATATCATATCAAGAAGCGATTGAGTATGGCAAGGGATTTGGTCAAGGGACAGATGCAGAGAGAAGTGTGGCTATTGCGGGTAAAGTTAGCCAATATGCACAGAAAGACCCATTCGAATTTGTGGCTGAAACATTTGCTGGTCATATATCTGGTAAAGAATACTCTAAAGATGTGTATGATCTTTATAAAAAATATAAGGGGCCAGAACTAAAATGATGATACCTAAAAAAGACTTTGATGAAAAGAGATATAGGGAGGCGATGCAAATATACATAAGGGGTCTTTATGGCATAAAGGACGAAGAACTAGCAGAACCAGCCTCTTGCCCAATCGCAACCCAAGACATCAAAACAAACCTAGCCAATAGGCAGACAGCGGTAGATGATGCGAACTACGGCCCAGCCAATCCTAACGAACCCAACGACGACTATTGGAAAGCCAAGGCAGACGAGTTCCAAGGTGATGTAGTCACGGCAAAGAAGATGCTTTGTGGTAATTGTGCGGCCTTCGACCAGAGGAGCAAGGTTCTGGGGTGCATTAAGAAGGGCATCGGAGAGGACGCAAACGAGGTGGCTATTGGTGGCGATCTCGGTTACTGCGAGATTTTTGACTTTAAGTGTGCGGCCAAAAGGACTTGTGACGCTTGGATTGTGGGCGGGCCGATTACAGATAAAAAAGAAGAACTAGCCCGACCAGTCTCTCAAACGCCAGCCCCTCCCAAGGAACGAATCAAAGGCTCAAAAGAGAACCCAGAAGGCACGGCATCCACAAGAAGCAAATCTGGTGACATAGAGATTTCAGCCGAGAACGAGGAGGCATTGAAAAACAAGATTGCCGAGTTCAAAGACAAGCACCCCTCAAGGAAAGCCCCTACCCTTGGAGCATTGAAGAAAGTGTTTCGCAGGGGGGCAGGTGCATTCTCGACTAGCTTTAGGCCAACGATTACCGGGGGAAAGCCCAACTCACGCAACGCTTGGGCGATGGCTAGGGTGAACAAGTTTCTCAAGATGGCTGGCGGGGGTGAGGTCAAGGATTCATATCGCAAGGCAGACGGCGATTTATTGGAGGAAAGATTTGATTGTGGAACTGGTGCTGGTGGATTTAAGGAGGGCAATACTTGTGCTGGTGGCGGTGGTGGCGGTGTGGCAGTATCTGATATTACAACAACCAAAACCTCTTCAAAAATTGATGCCCAATATGAGCAAACAATACAAAAAGGCGATTCAAAGAAAGCCGAAAAAATTATTGAGTCGGAGGCAACAAAAAATGGATTTTCTGAAGTCTATCATATTTCAAAATCAGACAAACCATTTACAGAGTTTTTGCCAAGGGTAAAAACAGATTCGGCTCTATGGGAAAATCACGCTTGGAATGATTTTAAGGAAAAGCATCCAGAGGAATGGAAAAAAGAATGGCTAAAGCCGGGGGGAACTGGAAAATTGCCGTCTTGGTTCAAGCCGAAAGAACCAGAGCCAGAGTTTATATATGTGAGTCCAACTAGGCAAGACGCTGAAAAACTTGGAAAATTTAATGAGTTTAGGGGAAGAGAACCACAGAAGTTTTATGCTTATCTTGGTAAAACATACGAAACAGATAAATATATAAGAGATTTGAAGCCATCAGATATTCCCAAGGGATATGATTCTGTATCTGGTTGGATGCCAAATGCAAATAACAATAGAACAAAAGTTAGAGAAATAGTTATTTTACGCCCAGAAAACATTAAGTCATCAAAGGCAGTAGAAAAAGATGGCTCTGGAAAGACTATTCCTCCATCCAAAAGGTTCGACCGAACAACAAAAGACATTAGGGGAGCAAAATAGAATTGACAAACTGAATGAGTAATTATGCCTCTACCCCTACCTTCCGCTGACGAATCCGAACAAGACTTTGTTTCCCGCTTTATGGGAGACGAGCAAGCTATAAGCGACTTTCCAGACGAACAACAGAGGGCGGCGGTTGCCTATTCTACTTATAGGGACGAGGAACTAGAGGAAATGGAGCTAGGCGGGGTGAGCATTTTGGAGGTGGGAGAGGCTAAAGGACACGACCTTTTCGTGGATAAGATCAGCCTAGAAACCGCCCTCAAACTTATGGGTAAGGCAAAGAATGGCGTGAAGGTGAAGATGAACCACGGAAGCGGATTGGACGCAGTAGTGGGCTTTGCCAGAAACCCCCGCATTGAAGGGGATAGGCTTGTTGCAGACCTTCGCCTACTCCGCAACTCGCCTCACTACGGCCTAATCAAAGAGATGGCCTCCGAAGCCCCTGACCAGTTTGGGGTTTCCCTAGCCTTTGTGAATGAGTCCGAGACGATTGATGGCAAGGATTACATTCGACCCCAGAGCATCGCCTCTGCTGATTTAGTTTCCTCCCCTGCGGCCACCAATGGCCTCTTTGAAGAAATGGTAAAGTTTATGGAAAAGCTGGGATATGTAAGCGGAGGAAAGACAATCCCATCCGTAGCCAAAGAAGCCGTGGAGGAAGCTCCACTTGACAAAAAGGACAAAACCAATATGGAAAACACAGATTACAAAAAAGATATGGACGAAATTAAAGTTCGTCTCGCCGCCTTGGAAGAGGCGATGAAACCCAAGGATGAGGAAAAGAAAGAGGAGATGGCCTCGGAAGCTCCCAAGATCGTCATCGAAAAAGAAGATGAAGATGAAAAAGAGGAGACCAAGGAAGAGATGAGCGAAGTCGTGAAGAAAGTTCTTACCGAGTTCGGCATTAAGCCCATCCCCGCCTCCCCTTCAATCGAAGTTCCTTCCGAGAAAAAGGAAGAACCCAAAACTTTTGAAGCACTCGTGGCCGCCCATAGCGACTACGGAACAAGCAAGCTCAAGGCGATGAAAGCCGTGATGCTCTCCAACCCCAAAGAATACTCCGAGGCTCTGTCTCGTGGTATTAACAAACTCTAAACAAAGGATAATACTAAAATGGCAACAAATATCGATGGTGGTGCAGTTCGCACCTTTAACTTCGCTTCGGCGATTTCGGCTTACCGATTCGTCCAAATCGGAACAGATGGATTGGCAGTAGCTTCAGTCTCCGGCACGGCTCGTGCCATTGGCTCTACTATTTCCGATGTAGCGGCTGGTGACAACGGAGCAGTCAAACTGTTCTACCCAACCTTTTTTGCAACTTGTGATACGGCGATTGCGGCTGGCGGCCTTGTGGCTACCAGCACGGCTGGCCTCGTGACAACTGCGGCGGCCAATGTTGGCATCGTCGGAGTTGCTCTCGAAGCTGGTGCGGCTGATGCAGTAATCGAAGTCGCAGTTCCTTTAACCCAGTAATTTAACCAACCAAGAAAGAATATAAATATATGGCATACGTAAGTGGTGGCACAACGATTCGGGCAGACATCAACCAAGCGTTGATCGAAGCCCCTCAAGCCGATGTCGGTTTGATCGGTTCGCAACTTCTCCCTTTGCAGAATGTGGAAGCAAAGAGCGGAACTTACCTAAAGGTTCAACTTGGAGGTGCAGACCTCTTGACCAACAATGCAACGGCTCGTGATGCTGGTTCAGCATACAGCCGCGGAATTAGGTCATTCAGCCAAGCGAATTTTTCAACTGACGAATTCGGATTGGAGGAGTTGCTTGATGATAGCACAGCCAAAGACTTAAACCGATTCTTCTCATACGAGGCCGAAACTGCCAAGTTCTTGCTCCGTCAGTTGAAACTATCCCACGAGAAGCGAGTTTCCGATCTTCTCTGGGCTGGTTCGACTCCCTTCACCATCGCTGACCAGACTCGTGCAGTTGCCTATACGAACACGAACATCGCCACGGTTGATGTGGCTCGTGACGTAGCGGCCGCCAAGCTCGCTCTTAACCAGTATGGTTATGAAGTGAACTGTATCGCGATGTCGGCCAATGTGTTTGAGTTAATCAGACGCTCCACCCTCCTGCAGAATCAGTTCTTCGGAGTTATCTCCAATACTGGTGCTCGGTTGTTGAGCGAAGCTGAAATCGCGGCGGCTCTGGGAGTTCAGAACCTCCTCGTTGGCCGTGCGGCGATCAACTCTGCTGGCAAGAACAAAGCCTACTCTGGTTCGTTCGTTGTTCCAGATACCAAGATCATCGTAGGTCAGATTGCTGGTGGTGAGTTCACCGCTGGTGGAATCGGACGCACCTTGGTCTGGTCGGGTGACTCGGCTGGTGGTTTCGTTAGCGAAAGCTATCGTGACGAAGCTCGCCGTAGTCAGGTCTTGCGGGTGAGAATGAACACAGACGAGGTCGTTATTGACCCGAATGCAGCGGTGCGAATCACGACTAACTACTCCGCTAGCTAAAGATTGCTGTTGGTTGTTTCCTCTGAAGAAGGGGGAGTGGGTGAATAACCTGCTCCCCCTTTTTCTTTTAATTGACATCCTATAAAAGCTAGAAATCCTATCCAAATGAAATATCCTATTTCAGTCTATCTCATCGCTGGTAATGAAGAAGAATATATCGCCAGATGCATTCAGTCGTTTAAGCCGATTTCAGCAGAGCTTATTTTGTGCATCGCTAGGGGGAACGCTGTCCCAGATAAAACAGAGGAGATTGCGAGGGGGTTGGGTGCGAAGATTGTTCACTATACCAACAAAAACGATTGGCCTCATATTGATGATTTTGCAACGGCAAGGAATACGGCACTAGAGGCTTGTTCAAGCGAATGGTGTTTATGGGTCGATGCTGACGATGTGATGGCCGAGGATGGGGCGAAGGTAGTCGAGGAGGCTATTGACCTTGCCATTCAAAAAGACGCTCACCTAGTGGCGTTAAAATACAATGTGGACAATGCAGGACTTATCCCACTCCGAGAAGAAATCTCCAAGAAAGGTACTTGTAGCTGGAAGAACCGAGTTCACGAAATGCTAGTTTGCAAAGAGCCAAACAAGACGATTGGCGTGGATAAGATTTTCCGAATCCATAAGCCCCACGGCTACAAGCCAAGGAGTGCCGAAAGGAACTTAAACATCTTGGCCGACACGCTTGCCCCGGCCGCCAACGCCCTTTACTACCAAGCCCAAGAATACTTTTTGTCTGGCAAATACGACAAGTGCATTGAGTCTAGTATGCGAGCTTTAGCCTTCCCAGAGCTAGAGGACACACTTCGCTATGATGTGCTTTGCAACCTTGGCAGATGTGTTCCAGAAAACGAGAGGCTTTCCTACCTTGGGCAAGCCGTATCCCTGCAACCAGATAGGCGAGAGGCTTATTTTTATATAGCTAACCATTGGGCAGGGAAAGGGAACTGGGTTAAGGCTTATGGGGCTGGCAGGGCTTGTATGACCCTGCATCGACCCAAAGCCCACTACTGGAATCTTGTTGAGGCAATCTACAACTGGCAAGCTATGGACTTATACGAGACGGCATCGGTATGCGTTAATGAAATGGGAGAGGCAGAGAAGATTCGTAAGATTAGACCAGCACCCAAGATTAGCATTGTTCACGCTACAAGGGGAAGGCCACAAGTTGCTTGGCAGAGGCGTTGGCAATGGCTTTCCCTAGCCCAAAACCCCCTAGAAATTGAATGGTTGTTTATGGTCGATCATAACGACCCAACAGACTACACGCCCCACCAAGCTATCAGATGCAATCCGGGCGGGATGATTAACGCTTGGAACGCAGGGGCAAAAATAGCCAAAGGGGACATTGTTATTCAAATGAGCGATGATTGGACACCACCCCGCCATTGGGATGCCCTAATTTCGAACGCTATTGGGGACACAACGCAAGAGAAGGTGCTGGCAGTATCAGATGGCCTTCGACAAGATAAGCTCCTCTGTATGGCGATTTTGACGCAATCTAGGCTAAGGAGGCAGGGGTATCTATTCCACCCAGACTACCAAGACTCGGATGGCATCTATTCCGACAACGAGTTCACGGAAAGAGCCTATGCGGAACAAGTGGTAATTGAGGCTAGACAAATCCAATTTAAGCACGATAACCCTATGTTTAATGGCGGCCAACCAGACGAACAACTAAAAAACCACAACAAGCCAGAATTCTACGAGAAAGGGAAAGCGATCTATGAAAAACGCAAACAAAATAATTGGATGTAGGAAGTCGAAAAAGGGGGACAACACGAAGGGGGTTGGTATAATTGAGTTCGGAAAGTCTCGCATCGACAAAACAAGGTATGTGCTAGTGGATATTACCTATGATAAGAAGGCTGGTAAGGAATTGTATGAGGCTGGGATGATTGCCTTAAAGCACGACCCAGAAGCCGTGATTGAGTACGCAATCAAAAAAGCATTAGCAGGGATGGCGAAATGCAAGAAGTAACCATTCACGATTCATTCGGTAAAGCCCTTGCAAAGTATAGCGAGGGGCTAGAGGTTGGCCTAGAGATCGGGGGAGGAACTGGCGATGGCTCAACCCAATGCATTAGGACAAAAAGGCTATTCAGTATTGAGAACCACCCAGATCGCATTGGTAGGCATTCAATGAACCTATCTGCAAGAGGCGGCGTTTCCATTTATGGTTCTGCTGTTACTAGAGAATTGTGGATGAACAAAATGGATGTGCTTGAATTTTATACGAACCAAAAAACCAATCTAAATCAATATCCATTGGAAGTCGTGAATGGTTGGTATTCTGAATGTTTTAAGACAGCACAACAATTTCAAACAAACGCAATCGAGGACATCCATATAGAGCATAATGTAGATTTTAACTTTGTGCTGATTGATGGCTCGCCTTTTTCTGGTGAGGCCGAGTTGCGTTGCGTCCGTCCCTTCCTAGCGGAGAAGGCAATCATCGCATTGGACGATGTGAACGACATTAAGAACTTGGCGAACTACAATAAGCTTAAGGGATTTGGAGAACTGCTCTGGGAGGATTGGTCGGTTCGTAATGGTGCGGCCATCTTTCAGTTATGACCATTGTTCAAATTGGATGCAACGATGGGAAAGATCACATCCTAGATTTTTGCATAAATAACAAGGAGAGCATCGAGGAAATACATCTCATAGAGCCAAACCCGGAGGCACTTGAGGATTGTAAGCAGACCTATTCAGATTTTAAGCAAGCTAGATTTCACAACCTTGCGATTGTCCAGAATGACGCTGATTCCGTAGAGCTACATATTCCACGCACAAAGTCACTCAACGCCCACGCCTCAACATTTGCAAACCATCTAACCGCACACGGCCACCAAGATTTCAACACGATCAATGTCCCGGCAACAAGCCTTGCTGGTTTCCTCGACTCAAATAAAATCGAGAAGTGCGATAGGCTCTACATAGACACAGAGGGCTTGGATTGTGAGATCATACTTAACTTCAATATTCAAAAATACAATATCTCAAGAATTGAATTTGAGACTCTTCATTCCGATGGATTTCTAGCAAAGGGGAAAAACTACAAATACTGCATTGAGAAACTAAAAACGCTTGGCTACAAGGAAACAGAGGCTGGCGAATATAATGAGGCTTACGAGCTATGAACCATATTATTGCAGACTTTGAAGAGGATTGGTTTAACTCTCCTTATGTCTATAAAATGCTTGTTGAGAATTGCAGAGAGGATGGGAAGATTGTCGAGCTTGGTGCGTGGAAGGGAAGAAGCTCGGCATTCCTTGTGGTAGAGGCATACAACAAAAGCCCAAAGATTGAGATTCACATTGTTGATACTTGGGGTGGAAACCCCTTTGATGGTTCGCAAGATGAATCTACTGACATATATCATAAATTTATTTCTAATATGTCTCTCCTTGCCAGACCCTACCAAGCCCACAGAATGACAACAAACGAGGCGGCGGGGCTTTTTAAGGACGAATCTTTAGACGCAGTTTTTGTAGACGCAGATCATTCCTATGAAGCCGTAAAGCTAGACATTCAAAACTGGATGCCGAAAGTTCGCAAGGGCGGGATACTGGCTGGGCACGACTATACTTCTGCTTGGCCGGGGGTCGTAAGGGCGGTTAATGAGATATTTCCAGAGGCTGAAAAAATAGATTCTTGCTGGGTAAAACAATGTTAACCATCTTTACCATCGTCCTAAATGGGATGCCTTACATCCAGAGGCATCTAGCAGAATTTCAAAAGCTAAAGATTCCGTGGGAGTGGAGGATTGTCGAGGGAGTGGCCGAGCCTCTGGGATGCACCCGCTGGTGCAAACAAGTTCCAGAGAAGTACCACAAGAACTTTGTGAGCGTAGACGGAACGCACGAATACCTTGAGAGCATTAGGGGCGAGAATGTTTCAGTCTATTGGCAAGCAAAGCCTTTCCCCGGTAAGCTGGCGATGATTAGCGAGGCGTTGAAAGGGGTTGAGAAGGGCGTTGTGATGGAGATTGATTCAGACGAGATGTGGAGAGCCGACCAGCTAGACGCAATCTTTGGGCATCTCAAGGGTTGCGAGGAGGGGCGAGCGATGCAGTTTCATTGTAACTATTATGTTGGGCAGAATAAAAAAGTAGTAACTAGAGAAGGCTTGGGTTCTAACTGGTACGAGTGGTTTAGGGCTTGGAAGTGGGGCAAGGGGGTTGAGTTCATCAGCCACGAACCACCAAAACTAAATATCCAATCAATGATGATTCCAAGGGGAGTGACAGAAACTTGGGGGCTAACCTTTGACCACTTCGCCTACGCCACAAAAGAACAAGCACAATTTAAGGAAGATTTCTATGGCTATAAAGGGCTGGTCGAGGGATGGCAGAAGCTACAACAAACAACCAGCCCGGTTCGCTTGAGGGATTACTTCCCATTTATAACAGATAAGAGCGTTGTCGATGAGTGTTAAAACCATCAAATACTCACAGAGATTGGGGGATGTGCTTCGTTGCCTCCCCGCCGCCAAGTACCTAGCAGACCAAGGCCACGAGGTTTTCTTTGATTGCTTCGCCCAATACCACGGAGTGTTTGATTTGGTTAGTTATACGAATCCCGGGAGCAAAGGAGATGTTTTAGATTTAGAGATATGGCCGAACAGATACAACGACTTCATCAAAAGTAGAAAGACTTGGCACGACTTTGTCTATAGTCACCCAGAGATTAGGGAGGCAGACAAGACCAATATCGTCCTAGACAAGTTAGATGATAAGCCAGCCGATGGACTTCCAGAATCTTACAACCTAGTTGCCCCATTCGGCATATCTCAAACATTCTACCGCAACCCACTAACTCTAATCCAAGACGCAGTAAAAGAGCTTGGCAAAGAGAGCGTATTCGTTTTATGCCCACCCGACATAAAGATACAAGGATTGAACACCTACACAGCCCAATCAGTCGAGCAAATGGTGAAGGCTATTAGGGGGGCAGATCAATTCTTGGCGGTCAATTCTAGCCCCATCATCATCGCCTCTGCGGTTAGGAGGGGCAAGGAGAGCAGATTTTG
>Ga0208975_1000642_pt1 | contig 16312 bp, 21 predicted proteins | sample GreLakmeER78MSRF_FD_187700 | JGI IMG/M metagenome (GOLD analysis project Ga0208975, IMG submission 187700) | Freshwater lentic microbial communities from great Laurentian Lakes, MI, USA - Great Lakes metaG ER78MSRF (SPAdes) | ecosystem: Environmental > Aquatic > Freshwater > Lake | place: Great... | reverse complement strand
GCATAACATTAAAAGCGTAAGTTTCTTGTTGTTTAAGAATCACGGATTCAAACAAGCTCCATACCAAGAAATTGATGAAGAGACTTATCGTTTAGCTATAGCTAAAGTTAAATCCGTCGACTCCTTGGTGATCAACAGCTCTGAAATGTTAGACATGGCAGAATGCTCTAGCGGCGCTTGCCCAGTTCGCTAATTACATGAAAATTTACAAAACAAGAGTTTAATTTCATGGAAATTTACATAATCAGGCTTTAAAATATTTTAATCATATGAAAATTTACATTAGAGGCGGGATAGGTGATTTTTTGCAATGTCTTCCGGCCATTCTCGCCAAGCCAGCAGAAGAGTATTACATTCACACTCACTACTCTAAGGCGACAGAGTTCTTTGCCCAATTCGGAATCGAAAACATTAAAACTTTTCTTTTTAAAAACTCACAAGAACACGATGAGCAAATAGACATAATTTTATCTGATTGCGACCCTAAAGCCACAACCAACTTTGCAGAATGCCCGAGAATATTATATTCTCAATTAGAGTTCTCTAAAGATATCCAGGACCAAGTTGATTCTTTCGTTAATTTTGCAAACAATAACCCAATCATTGGAATCCATCCTTTTGGAAGCGATTTTTCAAAAAATGTTTATTCTAAATTTAACCTTCCTATAAAGCTCATCCCAGCCGAAATTGTTAGTAGCATTATAAATAATGACGCAAATAAACAATACAACTATTTAATTTTTGGCTCTAATAAAGATTTAGAAAACTATAATGTTCAATCTTCAGAAAATGTGCGTTATGTATGTTTTGATAATATTTTGGCCAGTTTAGCCTGCGTTTCTAAATGCAAGAAATTTTTAGGAACAGATAGCTGCTTCAAAACCATGTCTTCAATGAACGAGATTCCAACCTATTGTCTAGTTGGAGATTTTGACGACCAAACAAGAGACGCTTATTTTATAGATCAATATGTAAACGATGGTGTTATGAAGATTTTTAAATTCAAAAACATAGAAAATCAAAAAGATGAAATTTTGAAATTCTTTATTCAATCAATTAATGAATAAAAAACTTCTATTTGTAATGCCAGAATCTGCTGGCGATGTTTTTCTATGCACCTCTTTACTAAGGAGTCTTAGAGAAACGTATCCGAATTACAAATTGTATTTTGCCACAAAACCTCAATTCAAAGATATTCTCAAAAATAACCCATACATTGATGAGGTTATAGATTATGATCAAAACATGGACAACCTCGTTCTAATGGAAGGAATTGGAACTCACAAAGGATATTTTGATATCTGTTTCCTTCCTCACGCCGCGACTCAAAGATTTTTAACATACATGCATAACGGAGAAGACAAGATAGCTTTTAATATTTTATACTAAAATGCACTTAATAGAAGCCTACTCTTTATATTCTGGTCTTAAAATAGATTATCCTATTATAAAACAAGAACCTGTCACCGGGATTGATTATCAGTTTATTTTATTCAATCCACACTCGAAAGGAGAAGCGAAGAACTATAAAAGATGGCAAGAAGTTGTTTCTATAATTAAACCAGAATTGGATAAGCAAAATATAAAAATCTTACAATTAGATTCTTTCGAAACTGTTTACGACGGCTGCATTAAAATAGATAACATTACATATAACCAAACAGCTTGGTTAACCAACAGGGCAAGCTGCCTGCTTGGAATTGACAGCTTTTGCATGCATTTAGCGTCTTTATTTAATAAACCAATGTTGATTTTATTTGGTGCTCATCAATGTTTTAATTGTTGCAAACCTTATTTTGGAGATGCGAGCATTCAACATTTTTTCTTGGCTGATTTAAAAGGAAACAAGCCAACATATTCTTATGATAATGGCGGAGAATATCTTAATGAGTTTAAACCAGAAGACATTGCAAAAGCATTTATAAAAAAGATAATTAAAAAACTATGAACATATCTGTCAGACTGGAAGGTGGACTAGGAGATTGTTTGCTCGCAAATCGTTTTGTAGCTGCTATAAAAGAAAAAAATCCAGACAGTCAAATAACAGCTTATATAGACAGCGAAGGAAAAACATTCCAAAAAGAATGCCTCTTAACGCTATATCCATCTTTTTATAAAGATATCAAAATCATTCAAAATAAAAAATATAAACAATTTTGGGTTGACTGCCAATTTGGCGTTGATAATTACTATGGGGCGCTAGAAAATGTTCCAGATGATATTAGGGAAGAGATGGAATCTTATGATAAATTTTACGATTTACATATAGATTCTTTGAAATGGACAAGCATGGATTTTGATTTCCTTAGATATTTTTATTATTTTCCCAGACCAGAAATAAACTATAAAAATCAATGCGATCAAAAATACGCCATATTTCATTTGGCATCAAATAACTTGGCTAACGGCCACAGAATGAAAGACGATTATATACACGATCTAATATCAAAAATATCTAAAGATATTAAATGTTTAATAATTAGCACCGATCAAACAAAAAATCTTTTAGAACATTTAGAAAATATCAATAACGTTGAATTCGTTAGTGGAGATTTAGAAAAAATTACAAATTTCATTAATTTTTCCTCTTGTTTTGTGTGCATTGATTCTGGGCTGAAATATATTGCGCATGCATGCAGCGTCCCTGTGTATTGTTTTTCGCAACAATCTTACGCCCCGCACTACGTTCTTCCTTCTCACAAAATAAGATGGTTAATCCACTCAGAACAGAATTTCCCGCTTCATTATGACGTAGATTACATGCGGGACATTATTATTAATACATGTAATAATAAAGCTTTTAACTTAATTCCATATGTGAAAAATTTTGACTCCCAAGCCGTCAAAAGAATTTATACCATTAACAATCAAAAAACTATAATTTAATATGATTAACACTTTTTATTACGCGTCTTCTCATCTATCTGATAAAGAGTCTTGCACACATAGAAATAGAGGAAACATTGCTTGCAAACACGCTGAATTTATTAATGTATGGTTGGATTATGCCAGGTATGTTTACGGCCCTCAAGAGCATATATACATCATAGACAATGGGTCTCCGTATAACTTTAAAGATTTTTTTGATTTTTCTAAAGAGAATGTAGAATTTTTAGACAAAGATCAATACTCTTATAATCCTGAAATTTTTCTTCATGTAAAAAGATTAGATGGAAATCTAAATCACGGGTCTGGGGTAGTAAGAGCTTTTCATGAAGGATTCAAATTTTCTGTTATTAATAATATTAATTATTATTTTAGCGAAGCGGATTCTCTTTCTCTTATTAACTTGAAAACTGAGCTTGAAAATTACGACATAATCACTACAAATATAAATCATGGGAATCCACCTCATTCAGATGGGTGCATTGATTGCTCTAATTGGGCTTTGAGAAAAGAGCTTCTGACAGAGCATATAACTCAATTTCCAGCGGCTTATGGGTATCAAAAGCTTTCTGTTTTTGATTCTTTAGATCAGTCTATCAAAGTAAACGGGCTTTATAATGGAACTCAAAACGATTTGGCTCTAGGAACTTGCCAATATACAGCGAGTATAGAAGCGGGCCCCTATAAAAACTACTATGGAAAATATAAAATGAAAGAACTGAAAGGAGAATCCATTCACGATTGCAATGATTTTGAGCTAGTCGATTTCATAAACATGACAAACTTTTCAGTCAAATCAAAATCGGCTTTAGATTATATAAATAAAATTTAAAATGAATCTTAAATTTAATAATTTGGAAAAAAGAATACTTGATATAAGTTATAAAAACAACTTGTCTCATCTTTCTAGTTCGTTGGGATCTGTTAATATTATAGACGAAATTTATTCTATCAAAAAAAATGATGAACCATTCATATTGAGCAACGGTCATTCCGGGCTTGCATTATATGTTGTTTTAGAAAAATACTTTGGAACAGATGCTGAATATTTATTCCATAAACATGGAGTCCACCCTAATAGAGATCTTGACGATAAAATATATTTTTCAACCGGCAGCTTAGGCTGCGGAATTACAGCCGCTTGCGGAATGGCGCTAGCTGATAAAAACAGGAATGTGTATTGTTTAATAAGCGATGGCGAATCATTTGAAGGAAGCGTTTACGAATCATTGAATTTAATACACAAATATAAAATTAAAAATCTTAAAACTTATTGCAATGTCAATGGTTACAGCGCTTTATGCGATTTAGATAAATTAGAAATATCTGAAAGATTAAAAAATCTAATGCCTGAAATGCAAATAGTATTTACAGATTACATTTATAAAAAATTTAAATTTTTAAACGGACTCTCTGGTCATTACAACACTTTAACTGAAAAGGACATAGATGCGCAAAACATTTTTTAAAGAATTGCATTCTAGCATGATTAATAATGACAAGATTTGGGCCTTGACTGGCGATCTTGGCTACATGGGTTTTGATAACATAATAAAAGACGCTCCAGATAGATTTATTAATTGTCAAGCAGCGGAATTCTCTATGATGGGAACGGCTTGCGGATTAGCTTTAGAAGGTAAAATCCCAGTTGTTTATTCAATAGGAACATTTTTAATATATAGACCATTTGAAATAATTAGAACTTATATTAATCATGAAAACATACCAGTAAAACTAATATGCAGCGGAAGAGATAAGGATTATAGTCATGATGGAATAAGTCATTGGATGGAAGATCTAAAAATTCATTTAGATGCGTTTTCTAATATAAAACAATACTGGCCATCTGATAAAGAAGAGATCCCAGATATGATGAAAGATATTTTAAATAATAATTCTCCATGTTTCTTGAGCTTAAAACGATGAAAAATATTTTTTTAACTGGAGGGGCTGGATTTGTAGGAAGAACTTTTCATTTTGCTTGCAAAGATAAATTTAATATATTAAATCCAAAAAGCAGTGAATTAAATCTCACTGATTACTTTTCATTAGAAAAATTTATTAAATCAAATAAATTCGACTGGATTGTTCATTGCGCAGTGAAAGGCGGCAGAAGAACTAGAGTAGACACAGAGGCAGATTTTTTTAATAACATAAAAAGCTTAGACAACATATTAAATTTTATTAATGATGATTGCAAATTAATAACGTTTTCAAGCGGAGCTGAAATACATAAAAAAGACGACTTCTATGGATTCAGTAAAAAAATAAGCACAGAAATAATAAAAAATAAACCAAACATTAAAAATTTAAGAATATATAACACATTCGGAGAACTAGGAATGAAAGATTCTTTTGTTTATTCTACTATAAATAAATGTTTAAAAAATGAAGATGTAATAATATGGAATGATATGTTATATGATTGTTTTTATGTTGGAGATTTAATTAATTTAGTTAGCGAATTGATAGATTTAAATTCTAATTCTTATCAAGAAATAGATTGCGTTTATTCTGAAAAATATAAGCTTAGCGACATAGCGAAGTTAATAAAAAATTTGACCAGTTCCAATAGTAATATTGTAATAAATAATTTTTCTTCTGATTCTTATGTTGGAAAATCTAACTTAAATATAGAATTAGTTGGGTTAAAAAACGGAATTTATAATATAATAAAAAACATTCAAAATGAAAAAACCTAAAATTCTAGTTTTTACATACGCAAATACAAATACTCATTATGGATGTTCGTTTCATAGACTTCTTGAGCTTACGAATCCATCTAAAGAAGAATATTGTAAAGTCCATGGATACGATTTTCTTTGCAGAACCGAACTTCATCACAATTCTAAAAATGATATTGGGTGGGAGAAAATAAAAATAATAAACGAAGTAATAGATAATTACGATTATATATTTTATGTAGAATGCGATGCTATCATAATGAATCATACTATTAGAATAGAAAACTTAGTCGATGATAATTATGATTTTATAGTATCTGGAATTGATAAATCTCCAAAAGAAAAATATGAAATTAATTGTGGCACTCTTTTAATAAAATGTTCTGATTGGACTAAAAAGTTTTTGTCTGATTTATATTCTAAAAGACACATAATTCACCCTGATTACCCACCAAATTGGGCCGAGCAAATAGCTTTAATAAAAGAATTAGTTCATAGCGAAGAAACTAGAAAACATTTTAGATTAACTCATTTGAGATATTTTAATAGTTTTTATAGACGAGATTTTCCAAACGACGTTTTTCAATTTGGAGATTTCGTGTTTCATGCTGTTGGATGCAACAACGAACTTAGAGAAAAGATTTTATCAGAATTTAAAGATAAAATTATTAAAATGCCAAATAGTAAAATAGAATTTCCAATGTAAAATTAAAAAATATGATAGAAGCATTTGTACATTTTATAAGACTCCACAATATTTCTCCTAAAACTATATTAGATATAGGATCTAGAGATTTGGCGCAGTCTGTCGAATTTAGAAGATTTTTTCCTTACTCTAGAATTATAGCTTTTGAACCCAACCCAGATCAGTTCAATATTTGTAATTCCATTTCTCAATCCGCAGGGATAGAATTCTATCCTATAGCTATTTCAAAATTAGATTGCGAAGTTGATTTTTACGCTGTAGACAAGAATTGTAAAGATCCAAATATAGGAGCTTCTTCTTTATTATCTTTCAGTGAAGATTTACATAAACAATGCATAGAAAGATACGGCGAGATGCGGGTATTGGCTAATAAAATTAAAGTTAAATCTCGCAATTTAGATAATATATTAAAAGAAATTTCTGTTAGCGAAGCAGAAGTGATTTGGATGGATACGCAAGGATTAGAACTTGAAATAATTAAGTCTTCACCAAACACGTTCTCTAAAACTAAAATAATACATATAGAATCTGAATTTAGAACGATTTATCAAGATCAACCTCTATATCCAGAAGTTAAAGCTTATCTTGAATCTACAGGGTTTAAAGAAATATATAATAGACAGCCCTACAAACCAGAGTATAAAAATTTCAATGACTTTAACTACCCATCAGATACAGATAGCATATTTGTAAAAATCTAATATGAAAATAGCCATTCAGTTAGCGGCCAATCCAAGGTCTTTTAAAAGAAATTATGAGTCTTTTAAAAAAAATATTTTAGACACTCTTAGCCCTGATGTTTTTATACATACTTGGAGACTGCATGGAAATGAAAGACCAGATGTTACTACCGATGGATCATGCGAAGAGTACATAGATCTTTACAAACCAAATGCTTACGAAATAGAAGATCTTCGTTACAATTATCAGCCATTGATGACAATGGTTCCTCACTTTACTTCTAGATATAAAACAAATCTACTAAGAAAAAAATATCAAGAATCTCACAATATAAAATATGATGTCATAATTTGCCATAGGCCAGACGTAAGATTTAATAGTCCATTTAAGAAAGAGTTCGCTGAAATGGTAACTGAAGATTCTCTTTGGACTCATCATTTTAGAAAAGATAATAATGGAGCTGGAGCGCCTCAAATAAATGACTATTTATTTTATACTAGTCCTAAATGGATGGATGTTATAGCTGACTGTTATCATGAATTAGATAAATTAAATATATACAAGCCAGGATCAGAAAAATTAACCATGTATAAATTAGCAAAAGAAGGATTCAATCAAGATTGGATTCAACTTTTTGGAAATACAGACGACGATATTCTAAGGCCAGATCTTTTTGAGGAATCAAAATCCAGAAAGTCTCATCATTTGTTTGAAATAGAGACCATAAGATAAAATAATAAAACCAGACATATTACAATCTTAAGATCAAACTATTTGTATAAAAATTTAAAAGCAAATGAAAATAAAAAACGTTAAAGAAAGCGAACATTTAAACAAGCCATTCAGCGGAGATTTTTATGATGCTGACTATTTTGAAAGAGGTCAAGAAACCGGAAAAGGCTGGCTTCAAAATTACAAATGGATGCCAAGAAGAACATTTAAAGAAGCATTAGCAATTGCAGATTATTTAGATTTGAATGAAAAAAGCTATGTTTTAGATGTTGGCTGCGCCAAAGGATTCATTGTAAAAGCTTTAAGATATTTAGAAATCAAAGCGGATGGATGCGATATCAGCAAATACGCACTTTCTTTTGCCCCTGAAGGATGCTGGGATTGCTCTAGTTGGGAGGCTCATTACGATGATGGATACACTCATGTTATTATCAAAGACATGTTAGAGCATTTAACTTTGAAACAATTAGATGATTTATTATTAAATGTTGGTAAAACAGCGCAATTTTTATTTTGCGTAATTCCAATGGGTGATAATGGAATGTATAGAATACCAGAATATCACATGGAAATATCTCATGTTATTGCTGAAAATGAAGAGTGGTGGATTAATACGTTTGAAAAAAATAATTGGAAAGTCAAAAAGCGATGCGCTCACATAAATGGGTTAAAAGATAATTGGCAATCTCATTCTAATGGCATTGGCAATCACGTATTCCTTTTAGAAAAATAAATTTATGAATGAATCAATAACAGATTTTTATTTAACGCAAAAGGTTTCTGATTATGAAAGGAGTCATGAAAAAAGATTTTCTTATTTAGTCGAAGACTTGCGTTTAAATGAAATTAAAGATTCAATTATTGTAGACGTTGGCTGCGGCTATGGCCCAATATTCCAAAGGCTCCCTAAAGATTTAAACAATACTTTTATTGGGTTTGATGGCGCAAATATAGATACTAATTTTGAATACCATAAAGCAGATCTTTCTTATGATTTTTTTGCTAATGATTTGTCAAGAAAAGCAGATTATGTTTTTTGTTTTGAAACTTTAGAGCACTTGACTAATCCATACCACTGCCTAATAGAAATAAAAAAGCTTTTGAAAGAAGATGGAATTTTATATTTAAGTATACCTAATAGAAAAACTGAGCACAATACAATATATCCGGGCCTATTGTATCCAGCTGTAAATTTTGCTGTTTTTTTAAATCAAATGGCTCTTGAAATTTTAAATCACTCAGTCCACGACAAAGCTTTCTTTCAAGAAGTTTTTACTTTACAAAATAAAAACTGGAGCCATTGCAATATGATGTGGCGTAAAAATGAAGAAGTGTTTAGAAATATTCCACCTCACGAAGCCGTAAACATTTAATGAAATACATAGGATTTAATCAAGGCCAATATGGAGACCTCTGCATTAATACAGTTGCTTGCAGAGCTTTGAAAGAAAGATTTCCGGGTTGCGAATTGCATTTTGGTATAAATCAAAAGTATTCTTCTTTAGCTCCTATTTTTGAAAATCATCCATTAATCAATAAAATCCATATCTGGGACGCTTACGATAACTGGCCTTCTCAAAAAGACATCGATCACATAATGGCAGAAAAGTATAATTTTACTTTCGACGCTATGCCTCCTCACACGCAAGAACACTGGTATGTTAATAATCATCAAGCTGAAGAATCATGCCTTGTTCACGGCTTAAGGCCCCCCAATAATCTTCAAGTCGAACTGAACCAGTATTTCGAAACTCAGAGGAATAAAAGACATGTTGCTCTTAATTTATTTGCCGAAACTAGAGGAGACGCAAAGACTCCCGATTTAGACCAAGCTCAAAAAATATCTGATTTGTTAAAAGCAAAAGGATACACTCCAGTACAAATCGGCCTTCCTGATCAACCTCAAATATGCGAAAAGAGATTCACTGGGTCATTTTTTGATTCTATTAAATTTACTTTGTCTTGCGATTACTTATTTACAGTAGATTCTGCCATGGCATGGATAGCTTCAGGATATTCTTTTCCAACTTTTGGAATCTATTCTTATAATTATTATCCTCACGTAACAACTGCAAAAAATTGGCAACCAGTAAACCCCAATGCAAAATATATAGAGAAAGATAAGATATCTAATATTTCATTAGACTTGATCTCTGAAGAAATTGACAATATGATATGATCATTGATTGTTTTCCGTTTTTTAATGAATTAGATATTCTAGAATTAAGATTAAATATTCTCAATGACTGTGTTGATAAGTTTGTTCTTGTTGAAGCTTCGAAAACTCAATCACTCTTAGATAAACCTTTTTACTTTGAAGAAAACAAAGACAGGTTCAAGCCTTTTTTAGATAAAATAGTTCATGTAAAAGTTGAAGATTATCCAAGCGTTGGCGGCTGGGCAATGGAAAATTTTCAAAGAAATAGAATATCCATAGGCTGCGAGTCTTTAGATTTAAAAGACGATGATATTGTAGCCATCTCAGATGTAGATGAAATTTGGAACCCAAACATAGCACCTCACTTTCAAGAGTTCTTAGATAAATACAATTGTGTTTCTGAAGCAATGCGATATTTTGTATTTTATTTAAATCTTGAGACTGTCGATAAGAGCTGGATTGGAACAGTATTTTGCCATCATAGAAATTTTAATAAAGCAACTCCTCAGTATCTTAGGAACATGAAAGATAAAGTTCCATGCATTGACTTCCCTGGATGGCATTTTGGATATCAAGGAGGCAAGGAAAAGGTGTATCAAAAATACCTATCTTGCATTGAGCCTATTGATAAAAGTAAGTTGCCAGATTTTGAAACATTTTGCGCTGAGTTTGACAATAGAATTAATGATGGCGGATCTTTTATATTTTCAGACAACCTATCAAATGATTCTGTTAAGCTTAGAAAAGTAGATATTGAAAAAGACCTCCCAGTATTCTTGGCTAAAAACTTAGATAGATACTCTCATTTAATATATCATTAATACGATGTCTATGAAGAAAAAGGTATTGGTAACAGGAGTTCTCGGTCAAGATGGAGCTAATATGGTAGAGTATTTACTTAAAAATACTGACTACGACATCTTTGGGATAATTAGAAGAAGCTCTAATCCGAACTTTATCAATTGCCAATCTTTTATTAATGATAGCAGATTTAAGCTTATTTATGGAGATTTGAGTGATAGTGTTTCAATTGACTCTATAGTGCAAGATATTAAACCAGATTATTTTATTAATTTTGGAGCGCAGAGTTTTGTGGGTTGCAGCTGGGAAATTCCATTGCAAACATTCGATACGAATGCTACTGGCGTGGCGAGGTGCTTAGAAGCTATTAGAAAGCATAACCCATCTTGCCGATTCTACTCTGCTGGATCTAGCGAAGAATTCGGAGACGTTGCTTACAGCCCTCAAGACATAAACCACCCAATTAAACCCAGGAGTCCATATGGAGCATCAAAAGCGTCAGCCAGACATATTGTCAAAGTTTATAGAGAGTCTTATAATTTATACGCTGTTCATGGTATTTTATTTAATCATGAAGGCACAAAGAGGGGAGAAGAATTTGTAACTCGTAAAATCACCAAGGGAGTAGCAAGGATTAAAAAAGCAATAGATAATAATCAAGTATTTGCTCCAATTGAATTAGGTAATATAGATTCCAAAAGAGACTGGTCTGACTCCGAGGATTTTGTAGATGGAGTATGGAAAATGCTTAATCAAGAAAAACCAAAAGACTATATCCTTTCTAGTAATGAAACCCATTCAATCAGAGAATTTATTGAGTTAGCTTTTAAGTCTGCCAAGATTGATGGAGCTTGGCACGGGCAAGGTTTGTCTGAAGAATACAGTATTACCACAAAATACGCTTTAAAAAACGATCCTGCTTCATCTATTTTAATTAAAATAAATCCTAAATTTTACAGACCAGCAGAAGTGGACCTTTTACTCGGCGACTCTAATCCAGCGAGAGAAGAGCTGGGTTGGCAACCAAAAATTTCATTTAATCAATTAGTTAAAAAAATGGTTGATCACGACTTAAACTTGTCTTGACTTCCGCAAAATGCCGCCCATGATTGAACCATGACTGGTGCCGCTAGAAAAGTCAGGCAATTGACCGATTCTCAAAAGCTTGTCAAAGCTTTCCTTTTCGACTCTAAGAATTGCTCTTGGCCGAAAGAAATAAAAATAGCAAATAAACTTATCAAAGAACATGGTTTTGATTTTTTGATATTCCTAGAAGGCAGACAGAAGATGCCTTCTCTTTGCTGGTTTTTAACTGACGATGGAAAACTATTTTTAAAAGACGTAAAAAAGTACAACTCAATGTCTTTTGGTTCGCCGAAAATAGAATTATCAGAAAACCCGGTAGCTCCAGCAGTAGAAATAATAAAAAAACCAAATTCTGTAAAAGAGTTCCTAAATCTTTTTAATAAAAAATAATATGGCACGACCAAAGAAAGAAGCACAAGAAGAATCAGAAGACTCAACTACATCAGGAAAGTTGAAAGTTTTAGACGCAATCCTGAATAAAAACAAAGATCATCATTACGCTTTTGACAATAATATTGATTATGTTGTTAGCAGTGGTAGTCTCACTTTAGATATTGAGATGGGTGGAGGAATCCATCCGGGGATTGTAAGAGCATCAGGCATCACGGAAGGAGGAAAAACCAGCAACGCATTAGCCTTTGCTAAGAACTTTCAAATTCTTCACCCCGAAAAGGGATGCGTTATTTATATTAAGTCTGAGGGTCGCCTTAGCGAAAATATGATAGCGAGATCTGGAGTTAACTTAGATCCCGCTAAATGGCGAGTTATTCCTACAAATGATTACGAATTCGTAACAGACACGATGCGAGAGCTTATCAAGGATAATGACGGCGGTAATATTTATTTCTTTATTATTGACAGCCTTGACGCCTTGGTTCCGCGCAATGATTTGGCAAAGTCAGCCACAGAAGCAAACAAAACCGCTGGCGCAGCTTTGTTGACAGCAGATCTGCTTCGTAAAATGGCCGCTGCGTTCTCCTCAAGAGGACATATTTGTTTTCTTATTTCTCAAGTAAGATCTTCGATTAAAATTAATCCATACGAGAAAGGCGACCCAAAAGTTACCAACGCAAGCGGCGGGAACGCGGCTCTCCATTACTCAGATTGGATCCTTGAATTCCAGCAGCGATGGAATAAAGACTTTATTTATACCAACACCAAAGCCGAAGGCAATCCAGTTGGTCATTGGTGCAAAATCGCTTTCAAAAAGACTCCAAATGAAAAGTCTGGAAGAGAAGTCCGATATCCGATTAAATACGGCAGATCTAATGGGTCAAGTGTTTGGGTGGAGTATGAGATTGTCGACCAGCTTTTAGCATGGGAATTCGCTCACGCTAAGGGGGCTTGGATTACCATTACTGATGAGTTGATAAAAGAACTAGCTGATAATAACTTAGAGTTTCCGAAGCAACATCAAGGAGAAGGCAATCTCAAAAATTTCCTTGAAGAGCACCAAGACATTACGAAGTATTTATTTAATAAATTTATCTCTGCTCTTAAGAAGTGAAGCTTTATAATATATACGGTAAAGCTGCAAGCAAAAACGTCTCTAATTATTTAATTGATTGGGAGAAGCCCTCTCGCTCAAAAATCCAATTCAAGACCAAGCAGTTCCTCAAGAAATATTGGAAAAATCACATCGTCTATGAGGAGTTTCCCGTGTATGGGTCGCTTTTAAAAGTTGACTTAATCAACGCAACGCACAGGATTGCTGTAGAAGTCCATGGCCCGCAGCACTCTGCTTTCAATAAATTCTTTCACGGTGAATCCAGATTGAATTATTTAAAGTCTATCAAAAGAGATGTAGCTAAAGAAAATTGGCTAACTCTTAATAAATTTATTCTTGTTGAGGTTTACCATGACCAAGTAGATGAGTTAAGCGAAAAATTCTTTAAGGAAAAATACAATATAATACTGTAATGCCGATTTATTCACTTCAAATAGAAAAATATGTTTTATCTGGTTTGGTCAAACACTCAGAATCATACGCAGATATAGAAAATTTTATCTGTGAGAATGATTTTGTCAATGAGGTCCATTATACTATTTATTGTGTGTTCAGGGAAACATTTAATAAAGGAGAGCAGATTGACAAAGTTCTAATAGCTCAAAAAGCTCAGAATCTAGGAATCACATTTAAAGATCAAACTATTGATATCTTTAATTATGTTAGTAGCATTTGTTTGATTCCAACTACTAAGCTTGGACTTATTGAAGCAGCGAAAGAACTATTGAAGTTGAGAATCCGCAGAGAAATCGAGCAGACTGGAGACGAGATCAAAAAGTTCGCTCATAGCTGCGCTGAAAAGCCTATCGAAGAAATCATCACGGAATCAGATAAAATTTATAACGATAAGATATGTGTCTACGCTAATGAAAACAATAAACCAGAAGATGTAACTTCTAATATTATTGAGATTATTGAAGAGCGCGGAAACAATCCTATTTCTGAAAATGGCCTTCAAACTCCATACGATAATTTCAATCGTCTATATGGCGGGATTCGCCCCGGCAATCTTTACGCTTGGGTAAGCCGGCCAAAGCACGGCAAGTCTACAATCCTTAACGATCTCGCTATCAAAGTAACAAGTATAAACAAAGGATGTAAAGCTCTTGTTCTTGATACGGAAATGGCTACAATAGATATGAAGTTTAGAATAGCTTCATCTCTTACAGGCATTCCAGTCTGGCATCTTGAAACTGGCAACTGGAAAAAGAACGCTCAGCTTTACAAGAAGTTTGAAGAAAGCAAAGCTACGATAAAAAGCGTAAGCAATCAAGTAGATCACCTTCAAGTAGCTGGAAAACCAATCGAAGAAATAATCTCTATTGTAAAGCGTTGGTACTTCTCTAAAGTTGGTCGCGGTAATCCATGTGTGATCATTTACGATTACATTAAATTGACTGGAGAGTCTGATAAAAACAAACAAGAATATCAACTAATCGGAGACAAAGTGAATTCTTTGAAGCAGCTTTCTCTAGAATTAAATGTTCCAATTCTCACAGCTTGTCAGTTAAATCGCAGCGCAGAGAATGGCGTTGACGATAGCAGCGCGATCTCTCAATCGGATCGCTTGCAATGGTACGCTTCATACGTCGCTATCTTCAGGCGCAAGACTGTGGAAGAGATCGCTGAAGACGGTCAAGAGTTCGGCTCTCATAAGATGATTCCTCTTGCAACTCGATTCCAAGGCAGAGACTCCCAAGGGCATCATGATAACGTAAGAATTCAAGACGGAAGATCAGTAAGATATCAACCAAATTTTATTAGTTTTAATATTGCTAACTTCAACGTAGAAGAAAGAGGAACTCTTTCTGAAATCGTGCAAGCTAGATCTCTTCGACCAGATCTAAACGACTCTGAAGATGGCGAAGTTTTATGAACGACTGCGAATCGGTAAGACAAATACTGCAAGACATAGGATATTCATTAACAGATAACGGTAGAGAGTTTAGAGCTAAACCTCTTTATCGCGACTCTGATAATGATAGCGTGTTGCGCATTTGGAAAAACTCAGGTCAATGGGTTGATTTCAAAGAGAACATTAGCGGATCAATAGAAGATTTAGTTAAGTTAACTCTTAAACTAAAAAACATTGATGAAGCAAAACATTGGATAGCTGCTAAAGGAATAAACACTAATTCCGAAGAAGCTGAAAAACCAAAAGCATTAACAAAACAAACCACGACTTTTGAGAAGTCTATTTTAATTAAACTTTTAAGAGACCATTCTTATTGGAATAATCGAGGCATTTCGTCTTCTGTCCTAGAAGAGTTCCAAGGTGGAGTTGCCACTAGCGGAAAGATGTTTAACAGATATGTTTTCCCAGTATTCGATAACCAAGACAACATCATTGGCTTCTCAGGCAGAGACGTTTCAAAACTTAGCCTAGAAGGAAGGCCGAAATGGAAGCATATTGGAGATAAAAAAGAATGGGTTTTCCCATTGAAAGTGAATCTTAAAGATCTTAAATCTGCCAAAAACATCATTCTAGTCGAAAGCATTGGTGATATGCTGGCGTTGAGAGAGAACGGAATTAATAATTGTATTGTTACTTTTGGATTGAATGTAACTCCTAAGATTATTTATTCGCTTATTTCAATCAACCCCAGTAAGATAGTAATAGCTTTTAATAATGATGGCTCAGAAAATGGAGCCGGCAACATGGCGGCTCAAGCAACACAAAATAAGTTAAGAGATTATTTTGACATTGATCAAATAGTGATCAAATTACCAAAGGGCGCAAATGATTTTGCCGACCTCAACTTGAAAGATAAAAACAGGATTTTAGAATGGCACAAATCAATACAATAAATAAAGAAAAAATTAAGCTCAGCGCGAGCAAGATTAAAACTGTTGAGGGATGTAGCTGGCTTTACTATTCTAAATATATCCTTAAATTTCCTGACACTTCAAACTCTGGGGCGTCAAGAGGTACGATTTGCCATTTAATTTTTGAGCTACTTCTTACAGATAGGCATAAGAAATATTTTGAAGATCTATGTTCTGGAAAAGCTGGAATTATTAAAAACCCGGCTATTCATAGGCTCATCTTAAAGAATGCCAAAAAATTAAAA
>Ga0208975_1000638_pt1 | contig 16344 bp, 37 predicted proteins | sample GreLakmeER78MSRF_FD_187700 | JGI IMG/M metagenome (GOLD analysis project Ga0208975, IMG submission 187700) | Freshwater lentic microbial communities from great Laurentian Lakes, MI, USA - Great Lakes metaG ER78MSRF (SPAdes) | ecosystem: Environmental > Aquatic > Freshwater > Lake | place: Great... | reverse complement strand
ACCAGAAGTTCTGAAATTAGACAATATTTACTAATTACTATACCAGTCTGGCCACCACGAATTGGAATATCTAACTGAACAATATAATATTCATCAGTATAAAATCCAATTATTTGACCAAAAGCCTTTTCGATATCAGACTTGACAGTGTTGCATATCATCACCCGATCATTAATTTCAAAGCCCATTTTATTCATCCTCTATATTGAATAGATGACTATAATAGATGACTATAATAGATGAAACGTATGGGAATGTCAAGGATTATATGTCCATATTAGATATTGAATAGCCCCACTCACTCCAATAATACATGCTACTGTAGCTATAATAGTATAAAGAAACATCCTTTTCATTTTACTATTTTGAATTAATTGCCCGATAATAACGTATACTACACTCCATGTAAATGAAATTAGTAATACACTAATAATAAATGTAATCATTTATAATTTCCTATTCTAATTTTACTCTAATTATTACTCTAATTCAGATAAGTATTCAATTCTGCCATCATTATGAAAATAAATAATATCTCCATTATCATCATTCCGAAACTTAGTATATTCTAATTCAATTCCAGCATGATCAATCATGGGAGTAATGATAATATCATAATGTTTAGTTGTATAATAATTTTCATCAATCCACTTTTGGCAATTATTGGCGGCAACATGATTAGGAATTGATGAAGTATGTTCCTTTGAATACCAATTTTTGTCAAGATTAGTCAATTCAATCAATCTTTGTGTGTATTTTTCTGTATCTGGATTATGGCACATGATTAAATATCCAATATAAATTTCCTTATTTATCAATAATGATATAGAGCAACGAAAACATACAAGATCATTACCATAATAGTAATGACCCATTTATACTCTGTAGGAAGGTCTTTATCGAACCATGAAAATACAGCGAAATATCCTATGAATGCCAGAATAGCAAATCCAATTAATGATGAAATACCAGAACCAATAATGGTTAGAATTTCCATATCAAATATCCTTATTAATATTCTTACGGGAATAGACTTTCTTACTCTTAATGACCTTATTCTTATAGAGAGAATTACAGCACAACTCCCGCGCCATAGGATTGCGCCTAGTAGAAGTGTCTTTATATGTGAGTCGTAGTATGACTGACTTACTCATTGTATTTCCCTATACATCATCCGTTTTCGATTTAGACAATATATAGGGAAATCAATGGTCCGTCAAGATGGAAAGATTAATTTAATATCTACATAAACCCACAGGAATTTCAAATTTCATAGTTAGTTCTCATAAATAAATTGATGTGGTCTATAGTTATTGCATTTCCAATTGAATTTCATAAAATAGTTAAAGGCAAGGGTATATTTAAGAGAAGAATGAGATTTACTATATCTCTTAAACTTACCCCTACCAATACTATTTAAACAATTGTTTATGATCATGCGGTTCCCATGGAGAGTGCCTTTAGAGCGGCATGGAATTCCCCTGGATTGCGCCCAGCATTACCCTGAAACTGTGAATATAGGGCAGCACGGGTAGCCACATTGCGAAGATACTGCGCCTTCTTCTTATCCTTGTTCTTGCGATGGGAAGTTCCATTGTCGTTATCGGCAGTAAAATTACGATGCTTAATCCCAACCTTCTGCCGGGAATTATGTTTATTAACAGGTGGAGAAACAGTTGTGGTTTCGTCAACATTGCCATTGGTAATTGTATTGCTCATTATGTAATCTCCTATATGATTAAATTAAACTTTACTGTTTAAAATTGTTTCTAGATACTTAATATCATTACGTAGATTCTCGACTTCATCCCTGAGAGCAATCATTACCCTATCTTCGGAACGATTCGCAACCTGAACATATTTATTAACCCATTCCATTGCTTCATCAGCAGTCATTTACTTGTTTCCTATCAAGAAATATTAAAATAAATGGTTGGCCCACTTGGATTCGAACCAAGACCACGCCCCAATCTAGAGCTTACAGATCATAAGTCTGCCATTCTACCATTAAACTATAGGCCAGTAATCATTATTTATGCGTATTGCTCATACTTTTTACGAAAATTATCTTCTCCATTGGTAATAAGATATTGAATACGCTGAATTACTCGGCGGGGTCCGCTATTGTTTGGTGAATATGCACCAGGACTAAACAACAAATCGGCTGTTTCATAATAAATATCGAAAAAATATACTCCTGCACTATATCCTTCCCCATACTTCTTACCTATATCATAAATAACTTCAAATGTCGGATTACTGATATTTACTGTAATATCATTACTAATTTTAGTAATTTTAGTCATACGTATAATTTCTTTATTAAATGTATTAATACTGGAAACCCTCTTGCAAATATGTGCATAGCACAAATCACCATTAGCAAAATTAGATTGAATATTGTATTCAATTTCTAGCTTTAGTCCCATCTTATTAAAATTTGGGTCCAATGCAGCATAACCCATTACACATGCAGTTGTTCCACATGCAGGATTCTTTTCCTTTAGATTAACTGAAACCCAATGATCTAAACTAAACTTCTTCTTTGCCGCAATGACATTTTCAAGAACAGTAATTAGATGAGTGAGCCGATCAATATTCATAATATATTATTCCTTACTATTACATTGCAACCAATCGGCCATTAGAATCTACTGCGCGCAATGGATCACTGGAATTACGTTTCAATTGGTCCAAATCCTGTTGAATACTGCCAATCATTCCAGAGGAAATTTGTTGCCAGTATCCATTAATACATACTTCAATGTAGGCAATACCATTATAATCATTCATATTTCTATTCATCAGACTTGGTATCCTTTATCATTCTATGATCAGAGTATACTATTATCATATATCAGAGTCAATCACAATGTTTCAAGTTAATATCCTCTATAAATTATTTAACTGCTTTACCACCATGATGATAGTATACCTGAATTATATCAGATAGTGGAAGATATTTTCCATCTTTAATCAAAGTAAATAAAATATTTTTAATAGTATCGCTAGAACATTTCACAGCCATATTATTAAATTCAGATATATTCTTGATAGTTGGGTGGAAATATCCATATTTATCAAAACACTTCTGAATTTTCTTTTGTGTATAATAAATGTCATTCCACACAAGAGAATATTCAGTTACGACACAACATGAGAATAATTCATTAACTGATAGCCATTCGGGTTTTGACATAATAAGTTTCTTAATAATTTCGATATTCCAACTATTAGAAATATCATGATAAATACTCATATTATCGCGCTTACGAATATAGAAATAATGATCATCCATATTAAAATCTAGCTTCTCAGTCCAGATTCCACAATTATTACAAATATCTCGTAGAATTTCCATACTGATTCTATTCATTATTCATATCCTTATTGCTCATGATTTTATCATTCAAAATTTGTTCTTCTGGCTTCAGTGAGAGTATTGTAAGAGCATACAGCAATGATAGCGCGATTACAATAGCCATAAGAAAAATTACTACTCCTATAGCTAGACCAAAGTAATTAAGAACATAATAAATTATTGTTATGAGGGTGTAAAGAAATATAGCCATTAGGATGATAATTAACGTAAACGTTCCTAATGCTTTTCCAAAGTTCTTAGCGAAGTTTTAGCGAAGTTTTTAGTGAAATTACTCATTGGTATTATGAATTAAATTCATGTGTAAATACTTCTTCAACATCAGGAAATTCATAAGTAAAATCCTTTTCCCTTTCACGGGGAATATTATAAATCCTACCAGTATAATCATTACTAATACAGAATTTTTCAAAATCCTCATTAGTCCATTCAGATACAGCAGAACCATCATTCAAATAATCTTCTGCATCGCCAATAAAACATAAATTGTTATGTTCAAATGGCTTTCCTTTCTGGACTAGAACGAAATATCGAATATGATTATCCAAAAATTCCATTACCAAACCCCAATTATTTAATATATAATTAAGATCACTTTCCATATAGCCATTGGGATTGTCATCGTCCAACATCCGGCGGGGCTTGAATGTATTCTTCATAATATAAATCCTTAGTTATGAGTTATGTATTATTACCCATTGCAACAAGTAATGCGACACTGCCGTTCCCAACCCTTGGGATTAGCCTGAATTGCATTACTAATCTTAACTGCCGTTCGCAAAGATACCTCACGAAGATTATTGAGATTATTACTGATAAATCCCACAACATCCTCAATTTGAGACTTGTCCAACTTATCAGACAACATATCATGTTCATAAATTACTTGCTTAATACGAATTAGATAATGACGGCGGGTTTTCATTCCCAATTCAATATAATCAGAACGGGAAACCATCGCACCAACATGCGGAGCCAATTTATCCTTACTATTGGCAACGGCATCAAAATCTGTATTAGTGATAAAGATCATACCACCATTATATTCAAAAGAAGTTGGCAATGGTTCACCATCCTCCGTTCGCATATTAGTTTCAGCACGCCAAGAAATAACACGTTCTTCAGTTGTATCGCACGCCGCCTTCATCAGAGAAAGACTAATTTCATCCATGAAGACACAATCAGAGTCATCCAGAATTAGAATATCACCTGATCCTGAATTTTCAAACAATAGCTTATACAACCCAGTAGGACGAATAAACCCCCGACTGATAGTATACTTATCCGATGAATAATTACGCATCTTTTCTTCTACAGTGTAGGACTTACCCACACCGGCAGGACCGGAAACAATGAGACTCCGACTAAATCCATTGATAACCATATCAGTTAGATCAGCCAATACCTCGAATCGTTCCCGAATACGAAAATCAATTTCATCATCCGTTTCTTGCTTTGTTTCCGCTCCCTTAATGATACCAGAGGGGCGAATAATACCAGATGAATTATTATTATTGGTATTATCAGGAACAACATTCAACACTCGCTTATTGACGATCAAAAATAAAATCCTTTATGAGAGTTATTCAGACAAAGACAATATAGGCCGATATGTTCTAGGTGTCAATCATTATCATACATTAAATTGTCCTATAATTGGTATCTTACTCCAAATACGAGAATTAACCTTATTAATCAATTCTCCTTCACATTCCAATAATTCATCACAATGTCTAATAATTAATTCATTAGGGAAACAGTGTGGACGAATCTGTAATAGTCTATCAATTGCAAAATCAATCTCATATGGCCTGTAGTTTGATGTTCGTAGCAATCTTTGAACAAGTAATCCTAATGCCATGGCTGGACTCCTTGAAATACCAGCCTCACAATGGACGATAATTATCTCATTATTGACTAAATCCTTGGCCCAATCCAATATACTTTCTATTTGTTCTATTTTCGGAGAATGTGATATATTTGGATCAATTTCATCTTTCATCACGATTCTAATTTTCTGGATATTATGAATGATAGGAATGAATGTCCTGGATATATTGATTTCATCAGGGACAAAAGCAAATACTTCAGGATCAAGTAAACTGATTACATGGGTAGCCTTCACCCGTCTAATGGTTCTTTCTACTTCACGCCTATTGCATATTACAATATCCATTTTATTAATTCCTATTTCTCTCTATAGTAACTATTATCTGTTTCATTTTGACAAATTAAGTATACCGAGAAAAAACAGGAATGTCAAGCATTATTTTCGCTATTTTTCAGTCAATATTGAATCTTTTTCCTGGCATTATTCTCTATTTTTAGACTCGTTTTCATAAAACTAATTTCTCATATTTCCTCTGGAATGTCAATAGAATCTTTCATCATATTCACTTAAAAATTCCGTTGACAATGGTATGTCTATTGGCTATATTCCTTGTATCGAAACCGCTATAGAGACATGAAAAGGAATAGAAAATGACGTTTGATACAAAAATCCTGTCGCGCGGGACAATTTCATCCGGCCCGTCAGGCTTTGAGGCAGTAATTAAGACTCCTTCAAATGCCGCTAATAATACGGTATTTGAGGTTAATACAGTATGGGTATTTAGGAGCGGGAATCAATATCCTATTATTATCCGCAGTATCACAAACAACGTGGATACCGCGTCTTATCCGCGTATGATCACTTTTGAAACTGTCAAGGGAGAAATGCTGACATTGCCAGCGAATACATTTAATTCCTCATTGACAAAGACGGAATTTAAGGCTATGAAATTTTCTGCGATCAAAAATGCCTTGAAGGATATCATCTAAAAATAAAGATTGAAAATCCTGCAAAAAATATCTTGACTACCAACACCTAATCGACTAATATCTCTCTCATAGGAAGCGGAATGGTTCTTCTTCCTACTCTGTGAAACAAAACATAAGGAATTATACATTATGAACGCTTCTACTGAAACCAATGCAGTTGTTGCCGATGATATCCATGGTGGCCGTTATGCTCGCAGGCATGAAGACCGCGTTCGCATTACCGCGAATGAGGAAGCTCTTACCGGGCAGATTGCGGCCAGCCTGGAAGATTGCATGATTGCTCTAACTGGCAATCCCAATATGATTGCCACCATTCGTCGCAGTCCGAATCGGCGCTTCGCGCGTGTCCTGTTTGACGTTTTCATTGAAGACGGGAATGATAATCAGACCATCAATTCCGATATGACAATGGAGGAAGCCAAGGCTTTCGTTAAGGCGATTGAAACCGCTCATGTTTGGTTCACTCACAACAATGTCACATCGTCGCAGGATGATAGCAATACCGTTGTGGTCCTGGCCGATACCGTGGCGGAAACTGCCCAGGAGGTTGCCCAGGACGATACCGAGACTGTCACGGAAGCCACTACGGAAGGCGCTACGCAAGCCTAATACCATCGCCTAGACTAACATAGCTAATGGGATAGGGACAATTCAATAAACCCTATCCCATTAGGAATTTCTAATATCAAATAAGGATTGAAAACATGGATGATACTGAAAAGCAATCTGATATTTCTAATTCTGGCCGAACCCCGAATCATCCTAATGTAAAGGTATCGGCGGAACAACGCAAGGCAAATAGTAATTGGATTCGTAAGCGGGACCAATGGCGTAAGGAATATGAATCGACTGTTCGGGTAATTCGTTTTCTAAAGCGCGAAGTTAGGGACATGCCTACCTATGACGCCAGGACTACCCTTGCCGCCCTTCAGGATCGCGCCCTAGACCTTATGGCTATCAGGGAGGGTATTGATATCGGATTGAAGGCAACAGCATATCCATACGTCTAATATGGATTATTTAATAAGGCTTATAGAGTCATTTTATGGTTGACTCTATAAGCCTAATCCGATAGGATGTTTTTATCGGAAAGATGAAAAGGGAATAAAACTATGGAATACTTCGATAATTTTGATACCCAGGTTCAATGTGAGGAAGTATATGAGGGAAAATATATTAAAGAAGAATATGATGAATATATGCAATTTATTGGCCAGGATTCTCAATTCTGGGATGAAGTATTCAAATTTGAATGAATAATAAATAATTGTGTTAGTGTAGCTTAGTGGCAAAGCGCGAGTCTCCAAAACTTGAGACGTGGGTTCGATTCCTACCATTTTCGCCATTTATCTTTTTATTTAGATTCATTATAGACTCATTATACCCTGCTAGATTCAATGTCTAGCAGGGTATTTCAATTTCTATTCATTAAATATATTAATATCTGAATAAAGAGGAAATATTTCAATATCTGTATATTTTCTCTTATTTGTCTCTAATTCCATAATTCTATTATATACTTTCGTGCAATCCTCTGCGGTTTTCCCAGAATAATATTCATGTCTTTCATCAAAATCCCACCCATTGGGAGTGACTGCCCATTCTAAAAAAGTAATACGGTATCCAGTAATCTCGCCAGTATCATTCATAATAATTTGAATCCCAATCAATGGTCCAATGCTCATTCTTGGCTTGTGGCCATGCATCATGAAATTGTTCAAGAGCATGTTCGGTATTTTCAGCATCACAAAACCACGTTTCGGCAGAATCGGTATTTTCACTACTCAATTCAAACCGCCAGAAAATAAAATTGAAACGATACAGCCTTGGGGGATGAATGAGAGCCATTTTCCTAATCCTTATATGTCGGTTTCTGTCTATGAAGGTATACTAGACTATCAGCATTCCTATGTCAATGAATAAATCACGTTCCCTTAGCAATTTGGGATACCTTGTTTTTAGCATTGCCATGGGCAGGAAATCCAACAATAACCTTACGATCCGCCCTAGCACATAGCTTGCACGTTTGGCACGTAACAGCCTCCATATAGGTCGCAGGACAGGTAACAACCCTATGACCGGCCGGAGTATGGGTATCGTGCCGCTCGCCTTCCTTGGCGTCCTGAATGACTACAACCGGACCGATATTCAGAGACATAAGCCAATCGGCATGTTCAAGATTGTTCGCAGAAAGATTAATTGTGAATCCGTTATTATTAGCCAGTTTCACAACGTCTCTATTTGCAGAAGTTTTCATAGAATGATGGGTATATGTAAAGCCCATTTTGCCATTATTCGCAATAATGAGACGTTGCATATCATAATAATCAATTAAATATGACATAACGCCATTAAATTGAGTATCAGGAGGAAGATCACCAGCCTGATTATGTCTCCAAATTGATCCTTGTGGGATAGTGGATACCTTATCACAAAATTCATCCCAGGACAATCCATGATCAGGATTGGAAAGACGATCCCAGTGGATGTTTAACGCTCCAGATTTGGCGTAACATCCTGATTCCTTCAATGGGCAAACGTCAGGACATGTATCCTTGGAAGACGTTGACACCGGAATAGGGCCGGTTTTCTGATTCCGTGATTCCATTGTGAGCATGTATCGCATGATTTATTAATACCTATGCTTGCTATCTGTCTATAAACACATTATCCCACTAAACCCTCATGCTGTCAATACATGAAAATCTAGCAGGATAATATATTTTTTATTTGATATAATTAATCAGTAGGCTATTATGCGGCCTTGGCTACCTTACGCGCCTTATTGGCCACGGGCAGGGACATGGGCAGGACATTCTTATTGCTACCCTTACCTTGCCCAGCCTCGGTCTTGCGAACAGTATAATAGCGGCGCGTGGAAGTCTTTTCACAGGAGATAATTTGTTCCCGAGTGAGAATTACCCGAACCTTGTCCTGATCCAGAGACTTCGCCGTTGTGGTGGAAAATTCCACATTAAAATTCGATCCATATGAAACGCTATTGCCAGTCTTAGCCAATTGGATATCAATCTTGGCCTTTAGGCGCTTGATACGTTGATCAATCTTCCGCTGAAATTCGATTGACCGGGCATATTGATCAGCAAGAGATGCGGGCATGTTTCAATTCCTTACATGATGTTTATAGGGTTTCTTTTCCCTAGAACGTAATCTAGGCTATATCTGATCAGGAGTCAACCATTATCTGATCAGATATTGTCAGGATTACATGTATTAATTAATAGACTGCAATCTGTGAATCCCTCTCAATATCCCAGTCTGGATTATTAGACTGCCATCCCTTTTCCCCATTAGGAAGATCATTATCTAGATCATGCATCTTGGCGGTATACCAATTTTTGATACATTCATTAACGTTATTGGGAATCTTATTCTTGAACATTTCATCCCAATGATAGACACGAATCTTGCGCGCCTTCAATCCAATGGCAATCGTCCTATACAATTCATAGGACATACCTTGAACCCGATGAATAGAGTCCACTAGATCGTAATCGAATGGCTTTCCCTGGCGAGCATGTTCCCAGCCTAGGCGAGCGTATTCCGTTCGGGTATCATCCTTGCGCCGGCCAATAATGGTGGCACGACCTGATCCCTTAACCTTGGTATTAGAAATAGACATAATCAATATTCCTTATCGTTCCAGGTTTTCTCTATGAACGTAATATAGGGGAATTTTAGCTAGATGTCAACGATTAATTTTGTGGTATCGTTAAAAATTCAATCCTCAATCATTGGGATAAATCTCAAAATTTCGATCATATCCATGGATGCTACCAATTCTGGAATTGAATCCTTTAATGAGAATAATTCAATTTTTCCATTATGATAATCAAATTCCACCAAATCCGCTGCCGGAATCTTAATATTTGGGTTCAATGGATAAAATCCATATACCATATAAATCTTTCCATCAGTAGGAATACCATCCCAACCATTACAGAATCCCAATTTTCGTCCCAGGACAACAATTTCAGTATCATCATCCAAATTGAATAGAGGAGTCTCGATAATTGGATTCGCGATAGTTTCTGAATTAGAAATTAAATTGCTCATAATTTATACCTATTATCTAGTTAAAGAGAATTTGGTGCCCACGGAGGGACTCGAACCCCCACGTCTCACGACTTCAGATTTTAAGTCTGATATGTCTACCAATTCCACCACGCGGGCATAGTATAAAAATTTAGATGAATTGGTATCATACTTCATACAATCCATGTGATACCTTTAACGTTTATTCATCGGTAAACGATTCAATCCAGAATAGGGAGTCTAGATATGGGTATCAACCATTTCATTCATTAGTGACCAACTAACTAGCCATTGATAAGATGGCGCGTATGATAGAGATACATTAATCAGTCATTCTACACCTCTCATTCGTTATGTCGTCCCTAGATCAGTAATCTAGGCTATATCTGATCCAGAGTCAATAGAGAAAATGGATCAGATATCGTCTGAATTACATTATTTATCTATAATTTTAGACAGTTACATATTCAATAGTATTATTCATAGTCACGTTCCCTTTTCCATTCCCGATTACTCCGCTTCTTCGCGGATTTCATTTCTTTCTTACGCCATGTAGACCCAGGGGCAGGAAAACAACAAGGACAATCCCGCCCCCCAGGACCAATACAAAGAAACTTACCAGCCTTGGTATTATTACCATTAGTTGTCATGAGATTACTCATTGTTCTAAGTTACCTTATTACTAACTATGATTAACGATTCTTCTTTGGATCACGATACGGAACATGCTTGCTACCAAACTTCCGCCGATACATGCAAACAGTCTTATAGATATCATGGGCACTATACCCGGTATATCTGCTAATGTCAACAACATTCTCGCCATTGATATAGAGAGTCAGTATATCCAATGTGACAGGATAGACGATCATTTTCAAGTTACCTTATTGAGTGTTCCTAGTTACTAATCTAGGCTTAATCCCTACCAATGTCAATAGGCTAGTAGGGAAAAAGTATAAATTAGTTATTCGATATCTTCATTATCTTCATTATCCCTGCAACATGGGCAGTTTGTAGGTCCAGGACAAGCCCCTGGCCAGTCTGGATATCCACATTGACACCTATTGGCATTGCGCTCTTGTCTAGCAAAATACGCTTCTTCCGCAATATCCATATCCGTCATACTCATATCTAAGTTACCTCGGTTATGTCCCTAGCAACTAATCTAGGCTATATCTGATCCAGAGTCAATAGAAAAAATGGATCAGATATCGTCAGGATTAGTTATATTCCATACGGTTTCCGGTATAGACAACCAACCCTAGATTGTCCCTGATCCAGTTTCGTGCCTGATCAGGGTAATACCCATGTAAGATGTCATGATATCGCCATGATGCCCGATTATGAAAATCAGACAACTTCATATTACCTGTTTTAATATAGAACCTCGCCGCCGCCTCATGAATATTCATGCGACAAAGCATTTCCGTTGTGGACATATTGGTTGAATGAATCATACCAGTTACCTCATTTATTCCCTAGAAGACTAATCTAGGCTTAATCCCTGCCAGAGTCAAGTGAAAAGACAGGGAAAAAGTATAAATTAGTTATTGATTATTAAAAAGAAAAATTGTAATATTTCTCCCGAGTTCCAAAAATGATACCACATCCAGCCGTGATTCCACCTTCACGCCATTGTCCCTTGCGCCGGCCAGACTTCACTTTGCGATAGGTGAACGTTCGCCCATACGCATTTCGTGAATAGTCGTAATTCTGAGTCTCACTCATACCATTGGAGTCAATCCGCCGCGAATGATCCTCTTGAACAATTACCTCTTTATCAGTTACAGATATTACCGTGCATGGATAACGATCAGTTACAGATATGACCGTTGCCGGACCATCCAATACAGGCATGGAATTGTTATTGGCCAGAATAGTGTTGATCATTGTTCAGTTACCTCGCTTGCTAGAAACTAATTTAGGCTTAATCCCTGCCAGAGTCAATAGCTAAAAGACAGGGAAAAAGTATAAATTAGTTATTGCTTATTCTCTTTCCGCCATTTTTCCTTTAGGCGGCGACAATGAGCAATTTGATTATCGCCAATATTCCGCGCCGACCAAACATGACCATCCGGCCCCGGAAAATAGACGATAGTAGCCTGCCAAGAAAACGGATGACGAAACTTCCGAGGCACACCAAACGTCTTTATTGAGAATGAGTTATCCCAGTTACCGATTCGCCATTCCATAGGCTTATCGAGTCCCATGGCCATATTATCAACCTTGCCGGTATCAGTAAGATACAGAGTAATTTTACCCTGATCAATCATAATTGATCGTTCAACACTAAACATATTAGTTACCTCATGTCTTCCGTCTAGAAACTAATCTAGGCTTAATCCCTACCGGAGTCAATAGGCCAGTAGGGAAAAAGTATAAATTAGTTATTGCTTATATCATTCCTTGTATTATTCCTCAATTATGCCGATGATGGAATCGTCATTGTCATTCTCACTAATGAGAAATATGTAACGTTCATGAGTAGAAGTATATCGGCGGATTCCAGGAGTCCCAGGAATGAGAACGTCTGAAATAATACCCAATGCACTATTTTCTATATCATACATCCCATCACAAGATTCCGACAACGAATCCGCCAATTCATCATCTGATAGGCTATCGATTCGTGTAGCAGGAAAATAGTTATTGGCCATTGTGGTTTGATTCCTCAATCCCTAGTTACTCATTGTAATCTAGGCTATATCTGATCAGGAGTCAACCATTATCTGATCAGATATCGTCAGGATTACTGAAAATAAAAGTTATCGTTGTCTACTTATTGAGACTCCTTTCCATAATGATAGAAGCAATTTCTTTTTTGTATTCTTCCTGAGTAATCTTCCCAGCCCGATACTTGTCATGAACAATCTTACCCTGTATAAAGGTATTCATGCGATTGACACTATCGGCAGGAACGCCAGCACCATAGTTATCCCGGAAAGCAACGCAAGCCGCAGTATCCATATACTCATGGAGTCCAGCATGATGAACATGTCCCTGATCATCCTGAAACATAGCGCCAGCCTGAGATGAATATGTGGAATACTTAGGCTTGTTCCAAATATGAGACTTCTTCGGATTAGTTGTCTGAGAACAAAACCGGACCCCTTTGTTATTGGATTCCAGCCAATACCGAATCTTGCACCGGAGTCGAAACCCATAGGGATAATCCTCTACCACATAGGCGGTATCGGCGGAAACGTGAATACCGGAAAGAATATTAACCATTTTCTCAGTTACCTCTATTTGTTTTCCCTAGCAACTAACCTAGGCGCAATCCCTGCCAGAGTCAATACCTAAATGACAGGGAAAACGTATAAATTAGTTATATTTTATTACCTTTCATAATACGTTGATATTGCTGATAAATCCGTAAAGAGTTAAGGAGTCGAATTATTGAGAAAAATATGAGAATTAGTCTCAATATTGAGGCAGAACAATATTCTTAGTTATTTCTTGTTACTTGTTATTACTGGCCAGGATAGGGCGGAATGCTGATTCCGTCATCCACCCAGGCAGTATTCTTGCGATTCACCTTTACATGCTGAATCGAAAGCCAGCCGAGTCGCGTTGTCGTGATTCCACCCCGCTTGTTGCTGAACCATGCCGGAGTCTTGCGAACAAACCGGATTGTGGTCTGATTCTGGCCAATCGTCACGTTCAGCACGCGACCACACTTGCGAATCTTCATAGTTACCTCTATTTGTTTTCCCTAGAACATAACTAATCTAGGCGCAATCCCTGCCAGAGTCAATACCTAAATGACAGGGAAAGCGTATAGATTAGTTATTGAGCGATACGAAAATGGTCAGGATTCAAAGATTCGCCGTTGTCATGGAAAAATGCATTTTCCGTTATGCTGCCGTAGGAATACAATCCAGCCTTGAATGGGATATAAATCCGCATCGGGTCACGCTTCCAATGTTTTGTGGCACCATTCCGGCGGATTCTCCACCATTTACCATTTGTCATCGCCATCTCAATCTTATGACTATCTAAAAGAGAGTCAATGTTATTGCGCGTGATCATAGCAGTCATTTTCTGAGTTACCTTATTCTATTCCCTAGAACAAAACTAATCTAGGCCCAATCCATACCGGAGTCAATAGGCTGGTATGGATAGAGTCAGGATTAGTTATCGAGACAGTATGAGTCAAACCATGGTCCATAGTTGCGAGTCCGCGCCTTGCCCGTTTTAGTCGTGCATCCGGCCGAGGACGTTTGCGGATCGTGACAATGCGCCTGAGCCTCGGCCAGAGTTAAATTGCGATGGATTGTCACTTTCCGTTCCCGATTCGCAAAGATACGAACAATCTTATATCGATTCGTGTCCGCGAAAGTATACCGCCGAGTATGTTCTTCCTGATTCATAGTATATACTCCGTTTTCCCTAGAAACTAACCTAGGCCCAATCCATACCGGAGTCAATAGGCTGGTATGGATAGAGTCAGGGTTAGTTAATTCGAGTCTTCATCCGAGTCAGGTTCTGCATAAGCCGATGGAATCCGCTCGCCACTATCGGCACAATATAGGTCCGCGCCTTCCCAATTAACTTCTACCGCGACCACGCCCCAGCCATCCTGATAATCGTGCCGAACGGAGTCAGTCACGAGTCGCAGATTCCGCCGAACAGAGTCAAAAGATAGGGCACATCCATCCGTTGTAATAAAATATAATGGATATCCACCCATATCGGTATATTTACCGTATCGCAACGCCGCACGCAATTTATGAGTATTCTGAATTGTCCTATACGATCCGGAATAGACCGGACGCAAAGGCCGCTCATGGGACCAATTGGCGTTTCGTGTATCATAGAGCGCGTGATCGCAGACAAACAGATGATTCGGCCGCATAGTATCTACTCCGTTTTCCCTAGAACAAAACTAATCTAGGCTCAATCCATACCGGAGTCAATAGGCTAGCATGGAAAGAGTCAGGATTAGTTATTGGTAATATTACTTGGCCATGGATTTCAACTCCGCCTTGATTCGCTTCGCCACGTCCCCGCGCCACGATCCGGCATTGCCCAGAAAATATAGGACCACACTCTTGCCCGAGTCATATCCATAATTGTCCCGTATGTCTCCCATGCTGGCCATAGCGTTTAGATAAGGGGCCGCCGCATAGTTAACTTTTTTCCAATCGCGGCGAATCTCGCGCGCGATATCACACAGGTCACGATTCGCAGGCTTCACATTCATGGTTGCGCTCATTTTATATACTCCATTTTCCCTAGAAACTAACCTAGGCGCAATCCCTGCCAGAGTCAAGCTAAAAGACAGGGAAAGCGTATAGATTAGGCGAGTCTATTTACCGCGTCTCAATCTTGTCATATGAGACGCCGAGTGTAGCCAGCACGGCCCCGATGATCGCACGATGGCGCCACATATCGCCCGGCTCCATCTCAATAATAACCGTTGTCGAGATTGCGAGACGCGCCAGGATCGACTCCACGAAAACCTTGGCTTCCCCCAAGCCATAGAGCGCGTGATCATCGCCATACGTCCCATTGCCGGCCTGGACCATTTGGCGCAGCGCCTTTATGGCATAAATCTTGCTACCAGCGGCGGCGAGAGGCGAGCATCCCGTCACCATGTAGACACACCTGTCCGGCGGGTCAGTCAAAACCACATAAGCCATTTTCTATTTTCTTTCCCGTTGTTCCTATGACCAGAAAGGTATGCGAACCGGTCTAGAATGTAAAGCGGGAAAATAGTCATTCCCCGTTTTTTTCCTGCCCGACCCGCCAGCCCTTCCGTTTCCATGACCCGTTTGTATTCCCATCCGCCGGAAAAGGGAAGCCCCCTAAATGCCGATTCGGCTCAATCTTTTTCTTGGGATTCGTCTCAATTTCCGATTGTCCGTCTATCTTTAATTTGAGACTCAATGGTCGCCTTCGCCGTAGTGCGCTGTCAGCCCCTAGTTCTATTTAAGAGTGTATCAGATACGAATCAGGAAAGCAACGCCTAATTTCGATTCGGCTCAATCTTTTTTTTGGGACACCTGGGCCACCTGGGCACCATCGGGACCACCTGGGCACCATCGGGACCACCTGGGCACCATCGGGACCACCTGGGGACCATCGGG
>Ga0208975_1000636_pt1 | contig 16360 bp, 10 predicted proteins | sample GreLakmeER78MSRF_FD_187700 | JGI IMG/M metagenome (GOLD analysis project Ga0208975, IMG submission 187700) | Freshwater lentic microbial communities from great Laurentian Lakes, MI, USA - Great Lakes metaG ER78MSRF (SPAdes) | ecosystem: Environmental > Aquatic > Freshwater > Lake | place: Great... | reverse complement strand
GCTGCAAAACAAACGGTTTCAGATAATGTTGGATGGGGATGAATCGTTAAACCAAGATCGTGTGCATCTGCACCCATTTCAATTGCCAAAACTGTCTCAGCAATAAGTTCCCCTGCACCAATCCCTGTAATGCCTGCACCAATTAATCGATGGGTTTCTTTATCAAAAATAAGTTTCGTCGTACCTTCTGAGCGATTCATAGCAAGCGCTCGACCACTTGCAGCCCAGGGGAAGCTTGCCTTTTCAATTTCAATATTTTTTAGCTTCGCTTCCGTCTCCGTCATCCCTGCCCATGCCACTTCAGGATCCGTATAGGCAACGTATGGAATAGCGATTGCTTGGAATTCAACTTTGTGTCCAGCAATCACTTCAGCTGCGACTTTACCTTCGTGTGTTGCTTTATGGGCTAACATCGGCTGACCTACAATATCACCAATCGCAAAGATGTGGGATACATTGGTACGCATTTGTTTATTTGCCGGAATAAATCCTTGGTCAGTGACATTAACTCCAACGAGTTCTGCCTTAATTACTTTACCATTTGGACGTCGACCGATTGCAATCAGGACACGGTCATACACCTGTGAATCTAATTTACCTTCAAATTCAAAACTGACATGAATGCCATCTTCTTTAGGTTCGATGGTGTTGACTTTGGTATTGAGCATAATTTTTTCAAAACGTTGCTCCATACGTTTTTGTAATGGGCGGACTAAATCACGATCGCATCCTTGCATGAGTCCATCTGATAATTCAACGACACTTACACGACTGCCTAATGCATCGTAAACGGTTCCCATCTCTAAACCAATAATGCCGCCACCCACAATGAGTAAACGTTTAGGAATGTCTTTGAGTTCCAGGGCGCCAGTGGAATCCATAATGCGTGGATCATCTTGTACGCCAGGAAATTTTGTGGATTGTGAGCCTGCCGCAATAATGCAATGCTCAAAACCTACTGTCTCAATTTGACCATCAGCCTTTGTTACTTTAATTTGATGCGGTGTTGTAAATTCACCCACACCTTGAATGACAGTGACTTGTCTTTGTTTAGCCATAGCGCCCAAGCCTTGTGTCAATTTGCCGACAACATCTTGGGCCTTCCATTTGCGAATTTTTTCTAAATCAATATGGGGCTCACCAAAAGTGACACCGTGGGCCGCTGTTTCTTCGGCATCAGTAATCACTTTAGCTGTATGTAAAAGTGCTTTCGATGGAATGCAGCCGACATTAAGACATACCCCACCTAATGTTGAGTATCTTTCGATCAGCACAACTTTTTTACCTAAATCTGCAGCACGGAATGCGGCTGTATAACCACCAGGGCCTGAACCCAAAACAACAACTTCAGTTTCATGTGTGGATGTCACATCTGTTTTTTTAGCAATTGTTTCCAAAGCCACTTGAGGGGGTACTTCTTTTTTTGCTGTCTCTTTTGTTTCAGTTTTAGTTTCGACTTTTTGCGGGTTGTCTGTCGATTCACTTAATTCGATCACAAGAATATTGGATCCTTGTTTAACTTTGTCGCCAACTTTTAAATTAATGGATGTCACTTTACCTTCGTGTGTGGAAGGAATATCCATGGATGCTTTATCGGATTCAACTGTGATGAGAGAATCTTCCTTTTTGATCATGTCACCAATTTTGACAATCACTTCGATGACTTCAACGCTATCGAAGTTACCGATATCGGGTACCGTGATTTGAAAAGTATTAGCCATATAGTATTAAAGAAGCAATCGACGCACGTCAGATAACATCATGCGTAAGTGGCTGGTAAAGCGTGCACCATCTGCTCCATCAATGACGCGGTGATCATAAGAAAGTGACAGAGGTAGGATAAGTCTTGCTTCAAATGTTTTTGTTTTAGGATCATAAATGGGTTCCATGGATGATCGAGATATGCCTAAGATTGCTACTTCAGGACAATTAATAATCGGTGTAAATTTAGTACCACCAATGCCACCTAAGCTTGAAATCGTAAAGCATCCACCTTGCATTTCTTCTAGTTTAAGTTTGCGCTCCCGGGCTTTTGCGGAAAGCTCACCTAGATCTTTGGCAATGGCGAGCACATCTTTTTGGTGGACATCACGCACTACAGGTACCACCAATCCATCGGGTGTGTCACATGCGAAACCGATGCTGTAATAACTCTTATATATGAGTTGGTCGCCATCCGCTGAAAGGGACGCATTAAAATTAGGATAAGTTTTAAGTGCATTGACACACGCTTTCATAAGGAAAGCGAGGAGTGTTAGTTTGACACCCTTTTTCTCAGCATCCACTTGCATAGATTTTCTAAAAGCTTCGAGATCGGTAATATCCGCTTCATCAAATTGCGTCACGTGGGGAGCGGTGACCCAATTGCGATGAAGATTTGCCCCTGACAATTTTTTAATTTTAGAAAGTGGCTTCGTTTCAATCTCACCATACTGACTAAAGTCAATGATAGGCATAGGCATGACGGTCGGTGCATTGCCCATGTTATCTGAACGAGGTCTGGCTAATTCTGCCTTCACATAAATTTGTACATCGGATTCTAGAATGCGATGCTTAGGGCCTGAGCCTTCTACAAACGCTAAATTGACACCAAGCTCTCGTGCAAATTTTCTGACCGATGGACTCGCATGTGATTTTTTATTGGGAGCAACAGCAACCGAGTCACCAATAGGCGCTGGCGTTTGTTGTGGCTTAATTTTTTGTGGTGGTTCAGGCGCTGGACGGGAAGGTTCAGGAATAACAGATTTAGGCGCTTCTTCTTTTTTAGTTTCTTTTATTTCTTCCTTCACTTCTGATTTTTTCTCAGATGCTGTGACGTCAAGCATTAAAATAGGTGAGCCTTGTTTAATTTTATCACCTACTTTTAAAAGAATTTCTTTAACGGTACCTGCATGAGGTGCCGGAATATCCATAGATGCTTTATCAGTTTCTAAAGTGATAAGTGGATCATCTTTTTTGATGGCATCGCCTATCTTCGCAATGACTTCAATGACATCCACGCTATCAAAGTTACCAATATCGGGAACGAGTATTTTTTCAATAGCCATAATTACTGAGTCACCGGATTAGGTTTATTAGGATCAAGTTTAAATTTCTTAATTGCATCAGTCACGATAGATGATTTAATCTTGCCTTCATCACTTAATGCTTTGAGCGCTGCCACCACCACATAATGACGATCCACTTCAAAGAAGTGACGTAATTTTTCTCTTGAGTCAGAGCGTCCAAAACCATCAGTACCGAGGGCCACAAACTTATGCGGCAAGAAGACAGCAATTTGTTCTGCAAATGATTTCATATAGTCTGTCGATGCAATGATGGGACCTTCTGCTTTTTTAAGCAGTTTCACGACATGTGATTCTTTTTGTGTTTTATCTGGGTTCATTCGATTCCAACGATCTGCTTCTAATGCATCTTTACGAAGTTCGTTGAAACTTGTCACACTCCAAACGTCGGCTGACACACCATAATCACTTTCTAATATTTTTTGCGCTTCAATGACTTCACGTAAAATCACGCCACTGCCCATGAGTTGTACTTTTTCACCTTTGCTTTTTGAATTAGAGAATGGGTACATACCCTTGATGATGTCTGCTTCACTTCCTTTAGGCATTTCAGGATGGCTATAATTTTCATTCATGACGGTGATGTAATAGAAAACATCTTCCTGATTTTCAATCATACGTTTTAATCCATCTTGCATGATCACTGCAAGTTCGTATGCAAAAGTAGGGTCATAAGACACGCAATTAGGAATCATGGCAGCCATCAATTGGCTATGACCATCTTCGTGTTGCAAGCCTTCACCGTTCAATGTCGTTCGACCTGCGGTGGCCCCCAGTAAGAATCCTCGCGCACGTGAGTCACCAGCTGCCCAAGCGAGGTCCCCGATACGTTGGAAACCAAACATGGAATAGAAAATGTAAAACGGTATCATTTGAATGCCGTTGACGGTATATGAAGTCGCTGCTGCTACCCAGGACGAGAATGAGCCTGCTTCATTAATACCTTCTTCTAGAATTTGACCATCTGTTTGTTCTTTATAAAACATCACTTGATCTGAATCTTGTGGTTCGTACAATTGACCGACGGACGAATAAATACCAAGCTGTCTAAACATACCTTCCATACCAAAAGTACGTGCTTCGTCAGGGACAATAGGTACTATGTATTTACCGAGTTCTTTATCGCGTACAAGCGTAGATAAAATTCTCACAAACGCCATCGTCGTTGAAATTTCTCGTTCACCTGTCGCGGTTAACATATTTTCAAAAGCAGATAGGGGTGGTGTTTTAAGAGAGTTACCTTTACGCTTACGTTGGGGTACAAATCCACCGAGCGCTTCACGTCTTTCCATCATGTATTTAATTTCAGGCGAATCAGATGCAGGTTTATAGAAAGATAATTTTTCCACATCTGCATTACTAATATCTAAATCAAAACGATCACGGAAAGCTTTTAATGAATCAATATCCATGCTCTTTTGTTGATGGGTAATATTTTGTCCTTCGCCTGCATCTCCCATGCCGTAACCTTTAACAGTTTTAGCTAAGACGACTGAAGGCTGTCCTTTGTGTGACGTTGCTGCGGCGTAAGCTGCAAAAACTTTATGAGGATCATGCCCGCCACGGTTTAAGCGCCAGATATCTTGATCTGACATGGCAGCTACCATCTCTTTGAGTTCTGGATATTTACCAAAGAAGTGTTCACGCGTGTAAGCGCCACCTTTAGCTTTAAAGTTTTGGTATTCACCGTCGACACATTCTTCCATACGTTTTTTGAGTAATCCTGTTTTATCCATCGCGATTAATGGATCCCAGTAAGAACCCCAAATGACTTTAATGACATTCCAACCCGAACCTCTAAAATCAGATTCAAGTTCTTGAATAATTTTGCCGTTACCACGCACGGGACCATCAAGACGTTGTAAGTTACAGTTGACCACAAAAATAAGGTTATCGAGTTTTTCGCGAGACGCTAATGAAATAGCACCGAGTGACTCAGGCTCATCCATTTCACCGTCACCACAGAAGACCCATACTTTACGATCTGAGGTATCTGCAATACCGCGATCATGTAAATATTTTAAGAATCGTGCTTGGTAAATCCCCATGATAGGACCTAATCCCATCGATACAGTTGGGAACTGCCAGAAGTCAGGCATGAGCCATGGATGAGGGTAACTTGATAATCCCTTACCACCGGTTTCCATACGAAAATTAGTTAATTGATCTTCGCTGATACGGCCTTCTAGAAACGCTCTCGCATAAACACCAGGAGAAGAGTGACCTTGGAAGTACACAAGATCGCCTTGGAATTTATCATTGGCTGCCCTAAAGAAATGGTTGAAGCCAACATCATATAAAGTCGCTGCTGATTGGAAACTCGCAATGTGACCTCCCACGCCAGGCGATTTTTCATTCGCACGCAATACGGTCATGATGGCATTCCAACGAATGAGAGCTCGAATGCGTCGCTCCATATCAGGGTTTCCTGGATGGCGTTGTTGCAAATGGGTAGGGATGGTATTGACGTATGCGGTGGTTGCTTTATAAGGCAAATTAGCACCAGATCGACGCGCCTGATCAATCATGGATTCGATTAAGAAATGAGCGCGTTCTACACCTTCTATTTCAATGACGGCATTGAGTGCGTCAAGCCACTCTTGCGTTTCTTGATTGTCGATGTCAGGTATAGATGCCATGTTTTAATATAACTCCAGAATTTTTATGAGGACGCTAACGGTATAATAACTACTGTACTTACCAAGCGCCTAAAGGGGTTTCCAATTTTGTGAGCGATAACGCATTGAATGAACTCATATAAGTTCAAGTTTGGCGTTTTTAAGCGTTTGGGTCAAGTAAAAAAGTAAGTTAAAAGTGTTAAAAAAAGTAATATTCTATTGATTTTATTGATATTTTTTTATAGGACGTTCATTTAAGGATCAAGGCTTATGGGAATTCAAATTCTACAAAAAAGAGGCGTTGCGACAGAAAAAAACATCAAAGGGACTCATCTTCTTTGTGTTTTAAGTGACGCGACATCAAAGACATTCCCTTTTATAAAAGAGCTTGATCGAAAGTTAAAGCGTGCCCACAAAAAAATGGTAAGCCTATCCAAAGAGCCTGTCACTATTGAGATTCAGGATGGCCGCTTGTTAAGTTTTGTTGTCTTAGATCAAAAAATGAACACTTTTCAGCGTCATACTTTAATTCGAAAAGCACTCAAGTCTTTAATTGCGGAAAACCCTGAAGTTCTTAATATCGCTCTATTTGGCAATGAAGATTCAAAAGAGATAAATGCGCGCGCTGCAGTCTATGTGGCGCTTATGAACAGTCAAAGATTACCTAGTTATAAAAAAGAAAGTACCAAAAAAAATATCAAGTCAATTGAAGTATTTGGTATTGAGCTTAAAGACAAATTTGCACATGAAATTGCTATTGTGACCGGCAATACACTGACACGTGAATTGACGATGTTGCCACCAAATGAATTAACCCCATCCATTTATCGCACAAAAATAAAATCACTCGCGAAGTCGAATGGCTGGAAGTTCGAAGAGTTTGATATGGCGAAATTAAAAAAGATGGGTGCAGGAGCTTTTGTGGCAGTGGGCCAAGGTTCTGAGCCTCAAGATGCGGCAATTGTGCATCTGACTTATAAGCCGAAACAAATTAAGAAAAATATTGCGGTCATTGGCAAGGGCATTTGTTTTGATACAGGCGGACATAATTTAAAACCAGCGCGTTATATGCATGGCATGCATGAAGACATGAATGGTTCTGCAGTCTCCCTTGGTATTTTATTAAGTGCGACACTTTTAAAGCTGCCTATTAAAATTGATTGCTGGTTAGCCATTGCGCAAAATCATATTGGACCTAAAGCTTATAAACAAAATGATGTGGTGAAGTCCCTTAATGGCACGAGCATCGAAATTATTCATACCGATGCGGAAGGACGTATGGTCTTAGCCGACACGTTAACGTTAGCCTCACGTTTGAAGCCTGACATGATGATCGATTTTGCAACACTTACAGGCAGCATGGCAACAGCACTGGGTGACCGTTACAGTGGCGTGATATCTAATCGGCCTGAATTATCTTGTTTAGCCGTGGGTGCGGGAAGTGAGTCAGGAGAGCGCATTGCAGCATTCCCATTTGATGAAGATTATGAAGAGGATCTTGAAAGTGGCATTGCAGACATTAAGCAGTGCACACTTGAAGGTGGTGCTGATCATATCCATGCGGCACGATTCCTAAATCGTTTTATTGAAAACAATGTGCCTTGGTTACATACCGACCTCTCATCAAGCAATCGAAAGGGTGGGCTTGGTGCGGCGTTAAGTGAAGTGAATGGCTTTGGTGTAGGTTTTGGTATTCAGGTTTTGAAAAAAGTTTTACAAAAGTAATTTTTAAATTTTGCCCTCGTAGCTCAGTGGATAGAGCATCCCCCTCCTAAGGGGAGGGTCACACGTTCGATTCGTGTCGAGGGCGCCAATTAAATCAATGATGTAGTTAGCAAAATTTATTAAAATTAATAAGTTAAAGAGACATATGATTAAGTATCGAGAGATAAAAAAGGAAGATTAAATGAATAATGATGATTGCAAATTAATTGAATCAACAATCCAACACTATATTAATGGTGCTAGATCTGGAAAGGGTAATGATATGAAGCCTGCTTTTCATAAGGATGCCACTATTTTTGGTTATATTGGAACCGATTTATTTGCAGGACCCATTCAAAAGCTTTTTGATTGGAATGATGAAAATGGACCTGCATCTGACATCGTTACTAAGATTGCACATATGGATATTGAGGGTTCTATCGCAACAGTACGATTAGAGTCAGATAATTGGACTGGCCACAAATTTACTGATTTCTTCACCATACTAAAAGTGGATGGTGAGTGGAAAATTATAAACAAGATATTCCATCTTCATACATAAATTATAAGAATGTAATTTGTTAAATACTATTGAATAAATAATGAAAAAAATAAATTTAGAAGAAGTTCGAGATTTTATTGAGACACAAACTTTAGAGTCAAAAATTTATATTGGTTGTGATTCTGAAAGAGTTAGAGTTGGAAAAGATTGGTATGCAGATTATGTCATGGCAATAGTCGTTCATATTAATGGCAATAACGGATGCAAAATTTTTGGTGAAGTATTGCGTGAGAGAGACTATGATCAAAAAAAGAGTAAACCTCGCTATAGGTTAATGAATGAAGTATATAAAGTATCCGACCTGTATCTTAAATTAGCCGATATATTAGAGGACAGAACAGTAGAGGTTCATCTCGATATTAATCCAGATGAAATGTTTGGTTCTAATTGTGTCATTCATGAGGCTATCGGCTATATTCGTGGCACATGTAATGTGATTCCAATGGTCAAACCAAATGCATTTGCAGCTTCTTATGCTGCAGGAAAATTTAAAACGTTTGGAAACCTAAAGGTCGGTTAGTAAAATTTTCGTAAAGATATAGAGTTTTTTATTACTGCAGGTTGTATTAAGCTAAATACGCAAAATATTATGTTTCTATATCCTGAGAGGGATTTTCTTCTGTTAGCGTTGTTTGATGACTCATCATAAGCATTCTAGACTCAGGCGTTTCTAGACTGATACGACCTAATAAGCCTTGTCGATAATCATTCAATAAAGTAATGGCTGCTCTTTCCATATCGATGCCATGATTTTTAAGCGGGAATCCTTTTTTCTTTGCAATCAATTCTAATAGTGCAATGCCATCCATACCTAAATTTTCTAATTTATAACGTGCTTTGATCAGTGCTGGATAATGTTCTAGAAGAATGCCAGCTAATTTATCCGCTATCTCTTCCTCAAAATAGGCATTCTTACCAATATTGTTATTCGCTGCTAATAAATCTCCATCAGAGGGGTAACGAATTTTTGGCCACATCATGCCAGGTGTGTCGATGAGTATCATGTGGTCGTTAATTTGATGTCGTTGTTGTTGTTTAGTGATCGCAGGCTCATCTCCGACTTTAGCAATTCTACGATTAAGAATGGCATTCATAAGTGTCGATTTTCCAACGTTAGGCACACCCATAATCATCATACGAAGTGGTTTGAGTGTGTCGCCTCGATGGGGCGCTAATGTTTTACAAATCGCTAGAATTTTTTTTGGCTCATTCACTTTTTTGCACGAGATGGCGACCGCTTTTGTTTGGGGTATTTTATTGAAGTACTGGATCCATTGGTCGGTAACATTTGGGTCTGCTAAATCAGATTTATTAAGTATCTTAAGATGTGCTCGTTGACGAGCAGCGCCAAGTTCTTTAATCGTCGGGTTCTGTGAGGCACCCGGAATCCTCGCATCTAATACTTCGATGACTACATCGGTAAATTCCATGGTTTCTGCAGCTTTTTTTTGTGCTGCCACCATGTGTCCTGGAAACCACTGAATACTCATAATTGATTTTTCATTTATACATCATCATTTTACTCTGTCATAAGTGAACACGTATACGTTAAACTGATCAAGTTATGGAAGATTTAAAAGACCTTAAACCCCAGCAATCTATCGAGCTTTTGAAAGCGCTGCATATTCTCACGCGCGATGGTCGAATGAATCAGGATTCAAGGCGCAAACTCAAACAGGTTTATCATCTCTATCAGTTGATCGAACCTTATCTTGAAAAAGCGTTAGCCACGAATCCTCAATTTACTTTGGTGGACCATGGCGCTGGAAAGTCATACTTAGGCTTTATCTTGTACGATCTTTTCTTAAAAGATAAAGGTGGGACTCTTTATGCAATTGAACACCGTCCAGAACTTATTGAGAAAGCAAAAGAATTAGCTGAAACTTTAAAATTTGATCGCATGCATTTCTTTGTATCCGATATAAAAAATTCACTGGATGATTCGAGCCTTCCAAAAAAAGTAGATATGGTGACAGCGCTTCATGCATGTGATACAGCCACAGATGATGCAATTCTTTTTGGACTTAAAAAGGAGGCGCAATATATTGTTCTCATTCCTTGTTGTCAGGCGGAGGTATCAAAAACTCTACGATCTGACAAATCAGATCAATTAAAATATACATTATCTGAATTATGGCGACATCCCATTCATACAAGAGAATTTGGAAGTCACCTCACGAATGTATTAAGATGCTTACTGCTAGAAGGTATGGGTTACAAGGTTACAGTCACTGAGTTAGTAGGCTGGGAACACTCCATGAAAAATGAACTTATCATGGCTGAGAATATTCATCAGCCTAAAAAAATTGCATTAGATCGATTAGAAGAAATTTTAAAAACATGTCATCTAGAGTCTTTAAAATCTAGATTTTTACCTACCATTTAGAAAAAAGGAGAGCGGTATGCGTTTTGTTTTAAGTTTTATTTTTTTGATTACCTCGTCACCTTGTTTTGCAGCACATAAAATTCCCGCGTTCACTGGACCTGATTTCACTGGCGTTTATCAATGTAACGGACTGGATATGCATGAAGGTGAGTATAAAGGCAAGGTAACATTAAAGCTAAAAAAAGAGCATAGCCAAGCTCAGTATGGAAGTTACGACTTTCTGCTCGAAGTTCCTGGTTATGGTAAGTACCCCGGCCATATGGCAGCGAATGGCCTAAGTGCTGCCATGCACTTTGCCCTAGAAAACCAATCGACGCATGATTTTGGTACAGGCATTTCACAGTTTAGTAAAAATGCAAAAGGACAATGGCAATTCCATAAGTTTTATTTTGAACCACAATTTAAGGGTGGTAATTCAGGATTTGAAGATTGCGTGAAGCAGTAATTTTTAAATTGTGAGTGAACCATTAAAAAATAAAGGTAAAAATTTAGCGATTGAAGCATCAAGACAAGCTCGACTAGAAAGCTTGCTACCTATTGAGTTTCCCGAAGCACTTCCAGTCTCACAGAGAATCAAAGAGATTAATGAGGCGATTCTTAACCATCAAGTTGTGATCTTGTGTGGCGAAACCGGATCAGGTAAAACCACACAACTCCCCAAAATATGTCTTCATTTAGGTCGAGGTATTAAAGGTTTAATCGGCCATACACAACCTAGACGTCTTGCGGCGAGATCCGTGGCATCTCGCATTGCATCGGAACTAAAGTCACCCTTAGGCGATGCCGTTGGCTTTAAGATTCGATTCGCAGATAAAGTCTCGCAACAAACACTCATTAAAGTCATGACTGACGGTATCCTTTTAGCTGAGACACAGACCGACCCGGACCTTAAAAAATACGACACCATCATTATTGATGAAGCCCATGAGCGAAGTCTTAATATTGATTTTCTTTTAGGTTACTTAAAGCAGCTGACCCTTAGGCGTCCTGATTTAAAAATTATTATTACCAGTGCGACCATCGATGTGGAGAGTTTTTCAAAACACTTTAACAATGCACCCATTATTGAAGTGTCAGGCAGGACATATCCCGTTGAGATTCGCTACCGACCTTTAGAAGTCAAAGACGAAGACGACCAAGTAGAAAAAATTGAGGAAGCCATTCTTGATGTTGTGAAGGATTTCTCAAAAGTAGGTGGAGACACTCTAATATTTCTACCAGGCGAGAGAGAAATTCGAGATATCGCTGAATTTTTAAGAGTTAAATTGCCACCGCATTTCGAAATCCTTCCGCTTTTTTCAAGGCTTTCCAATGAAGAGCAACAAAAAATATTTAGAGGTTCAAATGGGCGACGTATTATTTTGTCTACCAATGTTGCTGAAACATCATTGACTGTCCCTGGTATTAAATATGTCATCGATCCTGGTATTGCAAGAGTGAATCGCTATAGCACCAGAAATAAAGTTGAACAATTACAAATTGAAAAAATTTCTCAAGCATCAGCTAAGCAACGAAGCGGTCGATGTGGGCGTGTCTCTGATGGCATTTGTGTAAGGCTCTATTCGGAAGATGATTTTAACGCGAGACCTTTATTTTTAGACCCTGAAATTTATCGATCATCGCTCGCATCCGTCATTCTTAAAATGGCTTCACTTCATTTGGGCGACGTATCACAATTTCCTTTTATTCAGCCCCCCAGCAGACGATTCATTCAAGACGGTTATTTATTATTGCAAGAACTTGGGGCTGTGAATGAACAATATGCATTAACGTCGATTGGTCAGGATCTGGCAAAACTTCCTATGGATCCAAGATTGGGCCGCATGCTTCTTCAAGCAAGAAAAGAAAATGCTTTGTCTGAACTTTTAATTATTGTGAGCGCATTAAGTATCCAAGATCCAAGAGAGCGACCTTTGGATAAAAAAGCCGAAAGTGAAGCAGCACAAGTTCGATTCTTTGACGAAAAATCTGATTTTGTATCCTTTTTAAAACTTTGGGTATTCTTTGACGAGGCCATTCAGAAGAAGACAACACAAAACAATTTAAGAAAACTTTGTCATGCACATTTCTTGTCTTATCTTAGGATGTGTGAGTGGCGAGACCTGCATGAGCAACTCCGAGATCTCATTTTAGATATGAATTATGAAGAGAATGATAAGCCGGCTAATTATGTCCAAATTCACCGATCAATACTCGCCGGGCTTTTAGGAAATATTGGTATCAAAGCACTAGAAGATGATTCATACGTTGGCGCTCGAAACATTGAATTTCACTTGTCCCCAGGATCGAACATTAAGAGGAGAAAGTCGAAATGGGTTATGGCAGCAGACCTTGTAGATACGACAAAACTATATGCGAGAACAGCGGCTGAAATCGACGTGGAATGGATTGAATCTTTAAGCTTGCATTTAGTTGAGCATCACCATACGGATCCTTATTGGGATACTAAGTTATCTCGTGTGAATGCGCACGAAAGAATTACACTCTATGGACTTACGATTGTGCCTAAACGCAATGTGCATTTTGGGCCGATCAATCCAGAAATCGCACGCGAAATATTTATTAGACAAGGCTTGGTATCAGGAGGGTATGTTTCAAGGGGATTATTTTGGAAACATAATCAAGACCTCATAGAAGAGGTTGAGCTTTTAGAACACAAAGCAAGACGACTTGATGTATTAGTCAATGAAGAAGATCTTTTTCAGTTTTATGATGAAAAAATACCGCAGGGTATTATCAATGGCGTGGGATTTGAAGATTGGCGTCGCGAGATAGAGGACAAGAATCCTCAAGTCTTATTCCTCACCAAAGAACTTCTTATGAGGCGAGACGCTAATGAGATCACGGAAGTTCAGTACCCAGAAACTTTAAATATCGAAGGCGTTAAGATTCCGCTGAAATATCGGTTTGAACCCGGACATCCAGATGATGGAGTGACGGCTGTCATTTCGGAAATTGATTTTCATCAGCTTGATTTAAATATAATGCAGTGGTTAGTTCCTGGGATGATTCGTGAAAAACTCAATTGTATTTTTAAGTCATTGCCTAAAAATATTCGTACTCAACTTTTTCCACTCACAGATACTGTGACCGAATTCTTAACCCAATACAAAACCCATAACCATTTATTTCAATCGATCAGTGATTTTGTTTTAAAGAAAACAAAAGAACCGTACATGATAGGTGAGGAGGAAATTGAAAGTCTGCCTCGTCATTGTTTTATGAATATTGAAGTTGTGAACCAAAAGAATGAGCTTGTATCACAAGGTCGTGATTTAAATCTTCTAAAAGGTTCAGTCAAGCCACAAGTGCATGTCAAAAAGAATGATAAGGCTAATGCGGTGGAACGATTTAATTTAAAACGGTGGGATTTTGACGAACTACCGCATGCTATTGAATTAAATACGCATCAAAAAGACTACAAAGGTTTTGTGGGGTTATCTGACGAAGATGAATCGGTAGCTATCCGTGTGTTTGTCTCAGAAGAAGAGGCAAAAGTATCACATCGTCAAGGTGTTTTAAGATTACTCAGTTTTGAATTGAAGCCACAACTCAAACAACTTGAAAAAGATTTGAACAAGCTTAAAGAAGCCCAGCTTTTTTTAAGGGATATGATTGATGCTGAAGAATTAAAAGGTGATGTGATTGAAATGATTTTAGATGTAGCATTGAATTCCGAAGGGTTGATGCCAAGGACTTCAAGTGATTTTATTACACTGATTAAGCGCATCAAGAACATCCTACCGCAAACTATGAAGACCATGTTAGATACCATTCATCTGAGCGCTACCCATTACCACCAAATTAAACAATTATTAAAAACGTTAAGTCCTATACAAAAAAGATCAGAATCTATCTTTGTAAGCCGTATGAACTTCTTAATTCATAATGAATTTATTATATCAACACCTTCAGATACATTTTCACACCTTCCAAGATACCTGAAAGCACTTATTATTCGCATTGAAAAATACCCTTCAAGAGCTGATAAAGATGCAATCATGCAAAAAGATATTGATCGTATTCAACAATTGCTTGGCGAGCGATTAAAACCCTATGTCTCAAAAAAAATGACACCCCCTAGAGCCTTAAAAGATTTTCAATGGCTGATTGAAGAGCTTCACGTATCATTATTTGCCCAAGATTTGAAAACAGCATATCCTGTGTCACTTAAGCGATTAGAAAAAGCATTGGATGATATTCCTTATTACCCATGAGAGACTTCTTTAAAAAAATATTTCGAGAAGAAGTGAGTGATGAGGACATCAGTATTGAAGTCAGTGAATCAGAAGGTGTTCGGTCGCTTCATTTTGCATCGCACGCAATCCAAAGTTCAATGCGCTTAAAAAAACCTTTCCATTTGGAGCTCACTTATACACGAGCCATGATGATGTTTCTTCTTTTTCATGCGCGTCCTCGTAAAATTTTATTGATTGGCTTAGGAGGTGCATCCATTCCTAAATTTATTCACCGGTTCTTACCTGATATGAAATCGATTACCCTCGAGATTCATCGAAAAGTGATTGGTGTGGCACATCTTATGTTCCATCTACCGCCGAATGATAAATCTTTAAAAGTCATTCATGGGGATGGCATCTCTTTTATGAAAGAGCATCCGGAGTCAACTGATATATTAATGATTGACGCTTTTGATCCTGATGGTATCCCGCGTAACTTTAGGAGTCTCTCATTTTTTGATGTTTGCAAATCGACTTTGCGTAAACATGGTATTTTTGTGATGAACATATGGGCAAGTGATCCCCATTACGATCTTTATATTGATCGCATGCGTCGTATTTTCGAAGGACTCATCTTGATTATTCCCACAGGCAAACCTGGCAATCAAATTGTGTTAGGTTTTAATGACATGCCTCTTGAGCTTAATGTGAAGATATTGCGATCAAAGGCTAAATCACTCGAAAAAACTTATGGACTAGAATTTTTAGCATTTTTTAATCAGCTTATGCTTCATAATCACCAGGCGTCGAACACGATCACATTCGATCAATAATTTTTAAAGGTTAAAACATTTGAATTTCCAATTTTTTGCCACTTGTCCACGTGGATTAGAAGCTTTATTAGCAGATGAACTTTTAGTGCAACGTGCGTTAAAGATTCTTGTCACTGATGGTGGCGTATCTTTCGAAGGTAATTTGGACACGATGTATCGCGTCAATTTACATAGTCGAATAGCAACACGCGTGATGTCTCGGGTGGGGCAAGGTAGTTATTCTTCAGAAGAAGATATTTATAAGGCGACGTTTAAACTTAATTGGCCCGCATGGTTTAAAGTCAATCAAACCATTCGCGTCAAAGTCACAGGTGTGAAGTGTCCTTTAAAAAGCTTGGACTTTGTGACACTTCGCATTAAAGATGCTGTGTGTGATCGTTTTCGAGAAGAGGGTGCATTAAGGCCATCAGTAAGCGTTCGAGATCCTGACGTTCGTATTCATGCCTATCTTACACAAGATCAATATCAACTTTATTTAGATACGTCTGGTGCACCACTATATCAAAGAGGGTTTCGTGATGTGAGTGTGATCGCTCCCTTACGTGAAAACTTAGCAGCAGGCATACTGATGTTAACCGGTTGGCAACCAGGTACGCCGATTTTAGATCCCATGTGTGGAAGTGGCACTTTTTTAATCGAGGCCGCTATGATGGCAGTGAATCAACCGCCGGGTATGAAGCGTAATTTTGGTTTTCAAAAACTGACCTCATTCGACGAAAGTCTTTGGAAAAAAATTGAAACCGAAGCGCTTCATCAAATGAAGCCTATCGAATTCTTAGATATCTATGGATCAGATATAGATTTAAGAGCGGTACGAGTTACGCGTCACAATTTAAAAGTCGCAGGTTTAGAAGAAGTTGCAAAAGTATTGCAAAGTGATTTTGTAAAACTCGAACCACCTACATCGGAAGGGGTGCTTGTCACCAACCCACCTTATGGTCAGCGGATAGGTGAAGACGAAGATCTAAAAGAAGTGTATCCCGTCTGGGCGAAACATATGAAAGAATCCTTTGG